>Ga0070732_10000326_pt1 | contig 32430 bp, 29 predicted proteins | sample Coa_R1_5_FD_66449 | JGI IMG/M metagenome (GOLD analysis project Ga0070732, IMG submission 66449) | Surface soil microbial communities from Centralia Pennsylvania, which are recovering from an underground coalmine fire - Coalmine... | ecosystem: Environmental > Terrestrial > Soil > Unclassified ... | reverse complement strand
GTGACGCGCGATACGCCGGCCACCAGCTGGCGATGGCGGCCACGAGTACGAGAACGACTGTCGCGCCCGCAAAGGTGGCTGCATCGTCCGGGGCGAGACCAAAGAGCTGGGCCTGGACCAAGCGGGAGGCCCAGAAACCGAGCGCTCCACCCGCCACGACACCCATCAGCACCACGACCGCCACGCGACGGACGACGAGCTGGATGACGCCCGCACCGCTCGCGCCGAGAGCCATGCGGATGCCAATCTCGGTTCGGCGGCGGCTGACCGCATACGCGACCACGCCGTAGAGGCCGAGTCCGGCGAGGAGCAGCGCAAGACCGCCGAAGAAAGCTGAGAGGATGGCGAGCAGGCGTTCACGGATCGTCGCGGCGCTCACGCGGTCGGACAAAGGCTGTGAGGTCACCGAGAGCGTGGGATCGACGGACACGGCCGCGGCCGCGATGGCAGGGGCGAGCGCTGACGGCCCGTCAGTTGAGGATCGAACGGTCAGGCTGAGGCTGGCCAGCGGTCCGGCCACGAGCGGTTGATAGATGGTCGGGGGCACGCCGTCGCGCATGGAATCGTAGATCGCGTCCTCGACGATGCCGACAATCGACATCGGCGCGGCCTTGGCGTTGCCGACGAGCCGGACGATCGCACCGAGCGGCTGACGATCGCGATAGTACTTGCGCGCGAACGTCTCGTTCACGACGATCGGCAGGTTCGCCGTCTGGCCCGAATCCTGCGCGGTCAACATGCGGCCCGCGATGAGGGCCGTGCCGTACGTCCGGAACCAATCGGGACCGACCGCGTTCAGATAGACGTCGCGGTCGTCCTCCGGCAACGACAAGCCCTCTGGATTCTGGATGATCTGGTCCCACTGGCCAGCGAGCGGCGTCACCGCGGAGAGCTCAGCGCCCGCGACCCCGGGCAGCGAGCGCACACGGTCACGCACGCGTTCAAAGAGCGCGAGCCTGGCCTCGGCTGGCGTCGGACTCTTCGCCGCGTTGAGATCGACAATGAGTAAGGGCCGCGGGTTGAAGCCGAGCGATAAATCGGCGAGCGACGTAAACGTTCGAACGAAGAGACCGGCTCCAATGACGAGCACGAGACTCAGCGAGACCTGCGCCACGACCAGCAGGCCGCCGAGCGTGCCGCGCCCGCCGGCCACGGACCGGCCCTGGGCCTTCAGGGCGTCGTTCGCCTCGGCTCTCGTCGCCCGCCAGGCCGGCGCCAGGCCGAAAACCAGCCCCGACAGCATCGACACGACCGATGTGAACGCGAGCACGCGCCAATCGAGCGTGAGCGGCAGCTGCACTACGGTTGTCGCCGTCGAGAGCTGACCGACGACGAGGCCGCTGGACCACGCCGCAAAGATCAGTCCGAGTGCCGCGCCTGCGGTCGACAGCAGCAGGCTTTCCAGACACATCTGACGGATGAGTCGCGCACGCGATGCGCCGAGGGCCAGGCGCACACTCATCTCGTGACGACGACCGTCCGCACGCGCCAGGAGTAGATTCGCGAGGTTCACGCAGGCAATGAGGAGCACGACACCGACGACGACCATGACGATGGCGAGCGGCTCTTGGTAGGCGCTCCGGAGCCCCGAAACGCCGGTAGACGCCGCCCGGACGACCATCGGCGCGGTCAGGTACTTCGCTTGATCGCTTGGACGATAGTCCGGAGGCATCGTCGCGGCGCGGAGGCTCGGCTGGATTTCACGCAGGGCTTGCGAAGCGCGATCGATCGTCTGGTCTGGCTCGAGTCGTGCAAAGACCGTGAGCCACCAGCCCGACCGCATATCAAGCATGCTGCGCGGGCGCGTAAGCGGCTCTGCGCCAAGGGGCACCGCGACATCGAACGATCGGCCGACCTCTCCGCCAAAGAACTCCGGCGGGGCCACGCCGACGACCGTGAAGGGCACACCTGACAGGCGTAGAGGACGGCCGACGACGTCCTGGGCGCCACCGAACTGCCGCTGCCAGAAACCGTAGCTGAGGACTGCGACCGGGCCATCCGCGCCGCCGCCCCGGCGATCGTCCGTCTCGGTCAGGAGTCGGCCCAGGCGAGGGCGAACGCCAAACGTCTCGAAGAACGAGCCGCTCACCCACAGTCCCGACACCGGACGGGCCTCGCCGCCGTCGGCCATGTTGAACGTCGTCGTGCCCCAGGCTGCGGCGCGCGCAAAGAGGTCCGGCCTCGCTCGCAGGGCTTCCCAAATGGGATTCGACAGGGAACGGGTCGCGGCGGTCCGCTGCACTTGGACCAACTGTCCGGGATCGCGCACCGGCAGGGGGCGAAGCACGAGACTGTTGACGATGGAGAAGATCGCCGTATTGGCGCCGATGCCCAATGCGAGCGAGGCGAGGGCGACGGCCGTGAAGCCGGGACTTCGCGCCCAGACGCGGAGACCGTGACGCAGGTCGCGAATCGTGGTCTCGATGCCGGGCACACCCCGGCGATCGCGGTACTCTTCCTTGGCGGCTTCCAGGGCGCCGAACTTCAGATGCGCGATTCGTCGGGCTTCGCCCAACGGCGTACCGGTGCGCACCAGCTCGTCGATGTGCAACTGGAGGTGGCTCTCGACCTCCGACTGGAGATCGCGGTCGCGCCGGGGGCCGCCGGCAAGGCCGAGGACCCGAGCGAACCAGGCGCGCCAGCGCCGCATCACGCCTTCTCCCCGAGAAACCGCGCGAGGATCGCTGTGGTTTCCTCCCATTCGCGCGCCTCGCGTTTGACCCGCTGGTGGCCGGATCGAGTCAGCCGGTAGTACTTGGCCCGCCGGTTGTTCTCGGACACGCCCCATTCCGACGCGATGTCGCCCTCCTGCTCGAGCTTGAGGAGAGCCGGATACAAGGTGCCGTAGTTGAGGACGAGGCGATCGCCGCTCGTCTGCTCGATCCGCCGGGCGATGCCGTACCCGTGAAGAGGTCCGAGCGCCTCGAGCGTCTTCAGGACCATCAACGCGAGCGTTCCCTGCTGGACTTCTGGCTTCGATCCCACTGTTGCTCCCTTGTCAAAGGCCTCGAAGGCTGGACGGCCGGAAGGCCCTGCCCGCGTGCGAGTCAGACTCCTATGGCTTGCCCATAGTATAGACGCATGGGGAGACCAGCGGGTTAGCCCTGGTCTCCGGTTCGGGCTAACGAGTGCCTACGAACGGCCCGCGTGTCGGTTGGACAGGGTCGTCACGCCTTTGACCTTCAGGAGCTTCACATCGGCCGTGACCAACACCAGGTCGAATACTTGTGCCGTCGCAAGAAGAAATCGGTCCACAGGGTCGGCGTGTCCGGTGCCCAGGGTTCGACTCACGAAGGCCACTTCGTGGGTCAGTGGGGCCTCGGTGACGGGCGCGCGTTCAAGAGCCTGCCGGACCCACTCCTCAGCCGGGACATCGACCTCAAATCGTCCCCGCTCGATCGCCATGAGCGCTTCCCAGATACTGAGCGGTGACAGCCACCGCTCCGTATCGGCGGCAGTCAACGTCGAGGCGACCGCTGCGGACAAGCGTCGCGGCTCGGCAAGGCTCCAGAGCCAGATGTGGGTGTCAAGAAGAACTCTCACCGCGCGGCATTCCATTGGTCGCGCGGGACGATCGGTTCCACGAGATCACCGACCACTCTCCCGCGGCCTTGCATCGCACCGAGCCACGATCCGGAGGCAGCCACCACGGCGGGCGGGACGACATCCGCGAGCGGCTTGCCGAATCGCGTGACCCGGAGAGGGCGGCCGGTCCGGCGAACGCGCTCAAGGGCTGCCAGACAGGTTGCCTTGAACTTCGAGACGGCGATCGTGTCCATCTCGTATTTATACCATGGTCACAGACCATGGTTCATTCTCTGATCGGTATTCTCCTTCACGACGCCCCGCTCCGAGACTGGCCTGATCCCGCCCGCTACTCGGCCTTGAGGGCCAGGAGAGGGCTGATGCGGTTGGCTCGAAGGGTCGGCAGCACGCCGGCGGCGGCCGCGACGACGACGATCACGAGCGAGGCGCCGCCGTAGATCCACGGATCTCGCGCCGACTCGTTGAACAGGAGCGACTCGATCGTTCGGCTCGCCACGAGGGCGGCCACACACCCCAGGGCGCTGCCGACGACCGCCATGCCGATCCCGCCCCGGAGAATCAGTTTCGCGACGTCAGTGCGCCGCGCACCGAGCGCCAGGCGGACGCCAATCTCGTGGGTGCGATCGGCGACGAGGTAGGACATGACGCTATAGACGCCGACGGCCGCCACGAGGAGCGCGAGGAGGCCGGACAGCACGAAGACGGTGGCGCCGATGCGCCATTGCTGGGTTTGTGGATCGATCTTGTCCTGGACGGTCGACAGGTCGACGAACTGAATCGTCGGGTCGCGGTCAAGGATTGCCCGGCGAACGGCCGGGCCCAGGAGCAAGGGATTTCCGGCTGATCGCACCAGGAGCACAGTGCCTCCAAAGGCGGTTTCCTGCCCGAACGGAATGTAGTAGTGCATCACCGGAGGCTCGCGGACGGCGGACCGATGGGTCGACTCCGCGACGCCGACGACGCGCGCGCACGGCGGAGCCGGGGCCTCGCCGCTGATGATGCATTTACCGATTGGATCCTGATCGGGCCAGATCGTCTGCGCCATCGTCTCGCTGACGATCGCCACCGGCTCGCTACCGTAGCGATCGGCTGGTCCGAACGCGCGGCCCCGCAGAATTCGCGTGCCCACGGTGGCAAAGTAGTCGGCGCCGACGGCGCTGACGCTCGGGCTTCCCGTCTTGAGGCGCGGAACGGTCGCGAGGCCGGGCACGCGCAGCGCGACCGTGAATCGATTGCCGAAGGGCATCCCGATCGCCGCGCTCGCATGGTCGACCCCTGAGATGCGTCGAATATCGGCGACCAGGGCCACGCTCGCGTTGTCGCGGCGCTGGCGCTCGACATCCCGTGCCGAGGGATCTTCGATCTGGGAGAGCGGCCCCCGATTGCGGTAGGTGATGTCGGCGACCATGACGCGCTCGGGGTCGATGCCGAGCGGCAAGGTCCAGACATTCCAGAGGCTTCGCACGAACAGACCGGCGCCGACGAGCAACACCACTGACAGGGCCGCTTGCACGATGGTCAGGGCATGTCGCGCCCGGGATCGCCGTCCTCCGCCGTCGCGTACGCTTTCTTTAAGGGCGTCCGTCAGATTCGCTCGCACGGTTCGCCACGCCGGCAAGAGGCCCACGGCCACACCGGTGATCACGGCGAGCGCCGCGGATGCGGCGAGGACCGAGGCGTCCACCGGTGACGTGCTCCAGTCCACCCACGCGAAGATCAGCGGCCGCGCGAGGTCTCCGAGCGCATATGCCACGGCAATCCCGCCCAGGGCTCCGCCGATCGCCAACAGCATCGACTCGACGAGCAGCAACCGGACGAGTCGGGACGTTCGCGCTCCGAGCGCGGCGCGCAGGGCCACCTCGCGCGACCGTCTGACACCCCGCGCGAGCAGCAGGTTCGCGACGTTCGCGCACGCGATGACGAGGACGATCAGCGTGACGCCGAACAGCCATCGGACGACGGTGACCTCGGGCGCCTCGACGCCGGAGTCGTCCGCCGAGAGTCCGGCCACGAACATCCGGCCCGCCGCGACGTACGGCTCGTCACCGGTGTAGGTTCGGTGAAGAATCGCCGTCAACTCATCAGAAGCCTGCGCGGGCGTGACTCCCGGCTTCAGCCGACCGACGATCTGGAGCCACTGGGCGTTCCATGACGTCTGCCAGTCCTTCGCGACCTGGGGACCCTGGAGGTTGATGGGCAGCCACGCATCCACCGGTCCGAGCTGCGGTCCGGTAAATCCCTGCGGCGCAACGCCAACGACCGAGTAGCGCCCCTTGCCGATCGTGACGGTCTTGCCGAGGACGTCCGCCGTACCTCCGAACCAGCGCTGCCATGCGCCAAAGCCCAGCACGACGACGTGCTCGGCGCTGTTCGGGACGTTCTCGTCATCCCGGAAGAAGCGACCGACGGCGGGCTCGACACCGAGCAGCGGAAACAGGGTCGCTGACGCCAAGCCGGCCCGGGCCTTCCTCGCCTCGGCTCCCTCACCCACGGCGATGTCGTTCACGGCGTAGGACGCGACGGCCTCGAAGCTCCTGGCCTGTTGCCGCGCGATGTCATAGCTGACGTTGCCGAAATCGTTGGTCGTGAACTGCCGCATGCCCTGCGGCTGCGTCGTCAGGTACAAGCGGACCACACGACCCGCGTCACGAACATGCCTCGGCCCGCTCACGAGCAGGCGATCGACGATGCCAAACATGGCGGCGTTGGCACCGATGCCGAGCATCAAGGCGGCGACGACGAAGGCCGTGAACCCCGGGTCGCGACGGAGGCCGCGCGCCGACCACCGGACGTCCTGCCACAGGCTTTGCATGACGAACCTCCTGGAAGTCGAATCCGGGACCGCGAGGAGTGAAGACGTCGCCTGAGCGTGCTCACTCCGCATCTCGGAGCGGACCACGCTCAACGTGGACGCGGCATCGATGACGACCTTCGGAATCTCGCTGAGTCGCACAGGGCGGGCCCGGTCGAGGGCCTCGGCGGTCTCGAGCACCTCGTCGGCAAAGCGCGCGCGGAATGCCCGTGGGAAGAGCCCGAGCAGCGCGCGAAAGATTCGGGTTCTCATGCCAGCCGCGGGCGCTTGCCGGACTCGGTCAGCCGGGCGGCCCGCACGAGTCGCGCCATCCGCCCCACCTCGGCGTCGAGGACCGCGCGCCCGAGCTTCGTCGGTCGATAGAACCGCCGCCTCGGATCGCCGCCTTCCCCGGCGGGCGCGTCACATTCCTCGATGAGCGCATCCCGCAACAGGCGTCGCAACATGCGGTAGAGGGCGCCGGTTTGAAGCACGGTGGCGCCACCGGACCGTGCCTCGACGTCGCGGATCACGCCGTAGCCGTGGAGGGGGCGCGCCGCGAGGGCCAGAAGAATCAGAAGCGCGTCAGTCGACAGCGGCAAGAAGGACTCGGGTGGCGGTGTGCCGGCCATGCCCAGACCTTACCGCAACTATGGACAGAATGTCCACATCAGCCCCTCGGCGACGTGGCGTGTCCGGCAGGGGCCGCGGGAGGGTACGGATCTGGCTCAGAACTCTGCGCGTGGCGCGGTCTGATCCCGGCCGACTCGCCCGCTCGTGATCTCGGCACGAGCGTAGTTCTCGGCACGCACGGGCGCCCGGCCGAGGCGCCGGAGCAAGCTGATTTGCCCGATGTGCGTGAGCGCATCGGCAATGGGTCCCTGAAAGAGCATCGTCTCCGAGCCCTCGACGGGCGACTCCAGCGCGCGATCGAACTCGGCCAAGCCGTCGAAGAACCGGTCGCAGTCCGCCTCCCAGGATTGAGGGACTTTCGGCGCCCAGACCTGCTTGCCCTGCGCCATCGTCGCGCCCCAGTCGAAGAGGTCGCAGATATGCGCCAGGATTTCGCCGGCAGTTCGCGATCCCTCGCCCGCCGACACGCTCGCGAATCCGGGGGGTGCGTTTCGAAGGGCCTTGCCGCCACGGTAGGCGACCGTCGCCAGGGTGTGACGGATCGTCAGGGACATGTCAGAACCTCCATCTGAAGGGGCCGCTCATCGCCGGGCGTCGACAGCGTCAACGACGCCCGTCTCGAGCAACCGCGCGTCAGCGGTCATGACCCTTCCGTAATGCACAAGGGCCGTGGCCGCAATGAAGCAATCGGCTGGGTCTTTGACTGATGTACTCAGGCGCGCGGCAGCGATCGCGATGTCGCCAGATAGTGCCGCCTCCTGGATACCCAGGCTGAGGACTTGGGCACGGAATTCGTCGGGCCCCACGCTCAGTCTGACGCGATTCCGCTGGATCAGGAGGCTCAGTTCCCAAAACACCACCGCACTCGTCCACAGGCGCTCGGCGGCGAGCGCGCGGTTCGCGAGGGCGCCCGCGCGCCGGCCGAGCGTCGGCACGCCTTCAACGATCCAAATCAGAGCGTGCGTGTCGAGGACGATCATCCCTTCAACGCCTTCCACTTGACCCCAACCGGGCCGATGATGTCGCCACGAATCTCGACCGTGCCCCGCATCGCGCCGACAATGTTGTCAGGCCGGTTGACCAAGGGCACGACGCGAGCCACGGGTTTCCCACGTTTGGTTACCACCACCGGCTGCCGGGTCTCGGCGACGGTATCGAGGACCTGGAGACACGTGGCCTTGAAGTCGGCCGCGCTGATCACTTTCATCATGACCACCTAGATGACCATTATACGCCTCGGCGCGATGCGAGTCTGCCGACACGTCATCGGACGCGATAATAGGTCACGGTCCGATTGTGATGCGGCTGTTCGCCTGCACTCTTCTCGGGAGCGCCGAACGCGCGTTCTACGACGCGGCGATCCGACGACTCGTCGACCTGTACGGACGACTGCTTCGTCCGGTCCCCAGCGAGTCGGCTCATGTGACGTACGCGTTCATCGCGCACCTGGACGATGAACGACTTCCGGTGGCTCTCGACGCACTGAGATCCGCAGCGAGCCGGCTCGAGCCGACGGCGGTGACGATCGGCCATCCGCAGGTCGTCTTTGCCGGTCGCGAGGCCCGTTTGATCGACATCCGTATCGTCGACGGCGGCGCCGCGCTGGCGCGCTTCGCCGAGGAGATCGCCGCTGCCCTCGAAGCGGCCCTGCCAGGGGCGCCGATCAACCGAAGCCGGTCTCCGCACGTGACGCTGGCGCGATTCCGGAGGGGCACCTCGCGCCGGGCAGCCCAGCCGGTCGTCGAGTCACTCGGACAACGCGACGCGTTGCCGCTCCGGCACGTCCAGTTCGCTGACGTCCAGCTCGTGTCGAGCGAGCTCACGGCCCAAGGGCCGATCTACACCGTCCTCGCGAGCGTTGTCTTGGGCGACTCGGCGAGGTAGGTCCGCGTCAGGGGGTCAGGCCCGGCTTACGCCTGCGGGGCCAGACCCCTCTACTGCTCGTACTTCTCGACCACCGAGGCCGGGCGCACGTGCGCGCGATTCGGATCCTGCCCCGCGTCGCGGAGCGCGCGCCGCTGCCTCAGCAGATCCCAGCACTGGTCGAGTTCGACGCGAATCGCGTCGAGCCGCACCTGCCCGTGGTCGTCAAGGTCCTTGCTTCCGTAGAGCTTCTGCTCCTCGTGCACGAGCTTCTCAATGTGCTTCAGTACGGTTGTGTCGGTCGTTTGATCCGCCATGATCTCATCTCACGCTAAAAGACTTGAAGGCTGGAAGGCTGGAAACCTGGGAGGCCAGCCTCACCCCTGGCGCCCGCCGCCGCTCGTCTTCGCCAGGTGATAGCCGGCCTTGATGGCGTCCGCTTCGGTCATGAACTTGCCGTTCTTCGTGTTGCCGTAATAGACGTCGCCTTCCTTGTGGTACACCTTCGTCGATAAATTCACCCACACCATGCCCTTCACGGGCGGGACTTGCGGGGTGCCCGTCACGGCCGGCTTGGACGATGTCGACGACGACGACGCTGGGGTGGTCGGGGCGGTGGCTGTGCCGGGAGGCGGCGCACTGGCGCCGACGGTCACGAGCGGCGTGATCGCCGCAATGGACTTAGCGGTGAGACCAGCCTTCGACAAGTCGCTCACGGCGGTGTAGGGCCGACCGGCAATGATCTTCTTCGCCGTCGCCGGACCGACGTTGGGCAACGTCTCGAGCTGGGCTTCGGTCGCGCTGTTGAGGTCGACCGGTGCCGCTGTCGAAGAGGCCGCCTTGGTCTTTGCCGGCTTCGCTGGCTTCGGCGAAGACTTCGCCGCCGGCGTCCCCACGATCACGAGCGGCGCGATGTCCTGAATCGCCTTCGCCGACACGCCCGCCTTGGCGAGATCCCCGACGGCCGCGTAAGGCCTGCCGGCAATGATCTTCTTGGCGGTCGCGGATCCGACGCCGGGCAGGCTCTCGAGATCCTTCTGCGACGCGTTGTTGATGTCGACCTTCGCGGGGGCAGCAGGCGCGGTCTGCGCGTGTGCCGCGAGCGGCAGCAGCGCGATGGCGGCTGCCACGCATGCCGCCTGAACCACCTGAACACTTGATCGGTACGTCACTCGTCGCAACATCTGCATGCCTCCCAAAACGGTTTTCAACCGAGCCACGGCGCCGCAAAGATTTTGACGCCATTTCGCCGGACGGCGATGCGAACGGACCCGCCGGGCGCGATGCGATCGGGCGCGTCAAAGCTGACCGCATACTGGTTGGTCAACAGATCCATCTGACGCCGCGTGGCGTCTTCGATCAGGTTGATATCCAGAATCGTCTCGGTTCGGCCGCCGCTCCATGGCGCGGCCGACGTCATAATCAAATCGCTGCCGCTCGCGCCGGAGGCCGCGATGGGTGCCACTTCGACGCCCCACAGCACGGCTCTCGCTTTCAGCAGGGCGTTCATCACGTCCCGGGCCGCGCCCGGGTTGTCGAGGTGGCGTGCGAGGGCCAGGATGACCCGGCGCCTCGAAGATCTGGTCTCGAGAGCTTTCGCGGCGCCGATGACGCCGTCATCCAGCGCGGGGCTGTCGGTGAGACCTTTGTTGAAATCGGCGATGAGACCGTCGGTCTCTCCGGGGCGCCGAAACGCGACGCCGCGAACCGTCTGCCACGAGATGCCCACCTCAAACCCAGTGGTCTCGTGGCTGAGGGCCTCGCCAACAGCCGCGACCGCGGCGCGAAGGGGCAACACGTCCCGCCGGTAGGCGGCTGGCGCAAGGACCAGCGCCAGTGGCTCCGTTGGCTTCCCGACGTCGGTTACGCGGCACTCGTCGCTGCCGATCCAGACCTTGAAGTCGTCTGCCGTCAGACCGGTGACGGGCTTGTAGTCGTCGCCGACGACGGAGACGTAGGCCGTGAGGGGCGGCCTCGACGCGGCGCGGGGACCGCTCTGAGATGCGCCGCGCGCGAGCAGGCGATTGGCCGTCGGCGGCGAGGCCACCGTCATGGCCAGGGCCGCGGCCGTCACGACAGACGCGTGAATTGTCGCGTTCAGGTGCCTCGTCACACTTGCCCCTACCTCTTGGCCAAGGTCCTAGTCTGCTCCTATTTTGGCCTCCCGACGGGTCGTTTCTCGGACGGGGCTGGCAAGCTCGGCGGCTCCGGCAGATCGCTCGCGAAGAGCGGCCTGGCTGGCCGAACGTGGGCCGGCCCCCGCGCCGCGGTGGCGGCGAGAATCCTGAGCCGGCCGTCATCCGGCAGCGTGATCGCCCGCACGCCTGGCGGCAGGTCCACGGCGTACTTGAACAAGTAACTCATGATGTAGACCTGGTTCCCGTCGGGCGCGTGGCGGTGGGTGCCTATCCAGGCGATCTCGTCGCGCGTGACGAAGCCAGGGCGAATGCGATCGATGTCGGCCGGCGCGACCCCGAACGTTCGCGGATCCCAGGGCGTCAGCATACCGTCGCGCACTTCGGCCGTTGACGGGGTCCCGTTCCGCGCCGCCGGCACGAACGGCTCGCGCAGCGCGCCGGGTTCCTTGAGACGACTGTCCCACTGGCCGATCGCACCTTCCCATTCGTGGATGGTGAACGCCTGCGACTTGCCGCCGACGATGACGGCTGTCGGCACATTGCCACCGACCGCCGCAGCGAGGAGGTACACGCGATCGTAGGTACCCGACGGAAGCGGCAGCGTCTGCCCGCGCGGAACGAGCACGTTCATCGCGCCGGGCGCGCTCGATCCAAACACGAACGGCACACCGTCGAGCAACAGGCTCTGCGGCAGCAGATCGCCGGACATCGTGTGGCCCTTGCCGTCGAAGTCGCCGTCGGCGAAATGGCCATCGGTCGAGACGCCGTCGAGATTGAACGGCAGCACGATCGGCGCGGCCGAACGGGCGGGCGCGCCTTGGCGCGCCCGCGCCCGGAGCACCACGGCGATGGTCCGAGGCTGGTACGGCTTGAAGTCCAGTACGACCGCGCCATTGGTCGGCGACAGGGGGCCGACTGGCTCCTCCGCGGCGTTCATCTCGCGAGCCGACTCGACCACGCCCGCCAACGTCAGCGTCGCCGTCGCGGGACGGCCAAATTGCTCCTGCAGGCGCACGACGATCTCATCCGAATCCTCGGCCTTCTTGATCGCGCGAATCGCGATCTCGCCGGAGGCACCGCTCGTCATTTGCAGGGAGGCCAGCGACAGACTTCGTGTCGCGGCCGCCGGACCCGCCCGGCCCGCAGGCGGGGACGCGTCGTGACGGTCGGTCTCGAAGGCCATCAGGGGCTGGTTGAGTTCCGCGGCGCGCGAGGGGACCTGCCCATCCCGCCAATCGCCGCGATGGCCGACGACCGAATATACGAAGTGGTGGTGGCCCAAATCGTTGCTGCTCTGGTACGGGGAGGCGCGCGGCAGCGGCGTGTGGAGTAGGGTCAGGCGCAGCACGTTGTCGGCCGGCTTGTCCCAGCCGTACTTGCTGTCGTTCAGCACGGCCGCCCCGAAGGACCCGGTCACGTCGGTGATATCCGCCCACTTCTGCGCGGGCACTTCGTAGGCCTTCTCCGTATCGTTCGCGCGCTCGATGGTGCCGAGGCCCAGATCGTAGGTGGCCTTCGCGTTGGACGCGGCGAACGGAAACGTCGCCTTGAGGAGCGTGTTCGTCGACTTCCAATCGACGGAGGTGTCGACATCGACTCGGTCGCCACCTCGCACGAGCGACACGCGCTCGATGATCGTCGAGCCGGCAGCCTGGCGGGAAATCTCGACGGCCGCCCGCCACGGGCCGGACTCGACCACACGGGTCCGCGGCTTCACCGGGAACTCGCGGACCGGGGTGTTGATCGTGCTGTAGAGGATCCGCCACGCGGGCTTGTCGGGCGACGGGTCATCGCGCATCTCGAGTCGTATCGGCGCCCGAAGCAGCTCCTTCGCGGAGGACCGATCGTAAATCGACGCGATGTCGCCGTTGTCGTCGATCTTGACGGTGTAACGGTCGTTCTCGATGGCGTTGGGCGTAGCGCTCAGTCCCGACGGGCCGGGGGGTCCCTCTGGTCCAGCGGCCGTCTCCACGTCGAAGACTTTGAAACCGACAGACGGCACATCTGCCGGGAAGAGCAGACGAGCCCGATGGCCGTCGGTGCCCAGCGTCTGCGCGACCACGCGCCGGCCCGTCGCGCGATCGACCACGCCGACCCGCGCGGGCACGGATCCAGGAAACGCGACGCTCGCCTCGACCAGATCGTGACGCGTCATCGACAACGGGTTGTAGACCACGAGGGGAATACCGGCGCCGGTCGTGTCGAGAACGCCGGCCACGGCGGCGGTCGAGTGGGTCAGCACGCCGGCGAACTGATTGGCGGCGCTGAGCTCGTCGTTCCACGAGAACTGGTACGCCTGGGGGATGCAGGTCCCCGTGAGGTCGTCGTGGAACTGATGCCACAAGACGCGCGTCCACGCCTCGCGCAACCGCTCGGTTGGATAGGGCTGGGCGGCAACGTACTCGGCCGCGACCCCCGCGCGCTCGGCCGAGTCCGCGAGCAACTCGTTCTCGCGGTTGAATCGCTTCATCGCGGCTTGCGACGTGTAGCAGCCCACGCCGTGGGTCTGCATCGTCAGTTCGCCCTCGTAGACGGGCAGCGCCGCCTTCTGGGCGGGTGTCAGGTCACGCGAGAGCTGGTCGGCTGACGTATTGCGAACCTCGACCGCGCCGTTCTTGTCGGCAAGGGACTTCTCGAGCCAGTCGAGCGAGCTGGCATCGGGTCCACCGCCGATGTCGCCCGTGCCGAAGAGGCGAAATCCGACCTTCGCCCCGGCGCCGATCGGCGTCAGATCGTTGGACCATTTCGGATCGACGCTGATGTCGGAGGTGATCTTCGTCACGTAGTCGCCGGGATTGAGGTTCGCCACGACCTCGCTTCCGTCGACGCCCCGCCAACGGCCGACGGGAAAGGGGATCGGCACGCTCGAGCCCCACGTGAGCTTTTGCGTCGTGAAGGCCTGGAGCCCCGAGTGGACCGCAATCGAGGGCAGCGCGAAGCCGAACCCGAAGCAGTCGGGCAGATAGACGTCGCGGCTGACCTTGCCGAACTCCTGTCTGAAGAAGTGCTGTCCGTAGAGCGCCTGCCGCATCAGCGACTCCGGCGACGGGATGTTCGTGTCGACGGCGTCAATCCAGGATCCGGCGAGACGCCAGCGGCCATTGGCAACGTACTTCTGGACGGTCGGCCAGTCGTCCGGGTGGTACTCCTTGAACCACATGTAGTGGATCGCGCCCTCGTACGTGAACGTGTAGTCGGGGTACTGGTCGAAGTACTTGAAGTTCGTGTAGAAGGTGCTTGGGACGTACTGGCGAATCGTGTCCTGCACGGTCCAGTTCCACTGCGAGTCGAGGTGCGCCGTCGCCGTGACATAGAGCACGGGTTTGGCCGCCTGGCCGTGGGTATCGATGCGCCCGACGCTGACGATGAGGCCCGCGAGCAGCGCTGTGACCGCCGTCCACTTCATAAGAGCTCCCATTAGGGGGTCAGGCCCGGCTTACGCCGGCGGGGCCAGACCCCTTCGAGCGACGGGCTTGCTCGCGAAACTGACGCCCGAGGTCGCTAATCGACGAGAACGCGCCAGCGGCGACGGCCTCGCGGGAGATCAACTCACCGCCGACGCCGACGGCGACGCATCCCGCCTCGAAGTACGACCCGACCGTGGCGAGCCCCACGCCGCCGGTTGCGACCAAGCCAATGTTCGGCAACGGGCCTCGCACGGCTCGAATGTACGCGGCGCCTCCGACGGCGCTCACGGGGAACACTTTCACGAGGTCGGCGCCGGCCTGATGCGCAGTCAGGATTTCCGTGGGCGTCAGCGCGCCGCAGATCACGGGGACGCCACGGGTTCGGGCCACCGTCACGACCTTGGGCAGCACGCCGGGCGTCACGAGGAACGTGCAGCCGCTGTCGACGGCCTCGCCGGCCATCGCCGCGGTCGTGACGGTGCCGGCGCCAATGATGAGGTCGGCGCCAAACCGCCTGGCCGTCGACGCCATCACCGACGTCGCGTTGGGCACGGTCATCGTGATCTCGATGACACCAAGGCCGGCGCCCATGAGCGCCTCGACAATCCGCAGGGCTGTCGACTCCGTCTCCGCACGGATGATGGGGATGATCCCCACATGCCGGATCCGTTCAAGAGCCGCGTGCGTGGACACGGTGCTCATCTCGCCACGCGGAGCCCAGCGCCCTTCAACACCTGCTCCACGTCCTCGCGGGTGCTCAGGCTGAAGTCGCCTGGCACGCTGTGCTTGAGCGCCGAGAGGGCCGTGCCGTACGCCACGGCCGCGTCCCAACCGCCGATCACGAGGTAACCGAAGATCAAACCGGCGCTAAACGCGTCCCCGGCGCCGATGCGATCGACAATCTCCACCTGATATCGGGGCGCGTCATAGCGCTCGCCGCCGGCCACGACGAGCGCGCTCCACGTGTTCAGCCAGACGCCGGGATTCTCACGAAGGGTGATGGCAACCGCAGAGAACCCAAAACGGGTCGCGAGCGAGCGGGCGACCAGCTCGAACGCCGCCGCGTCCGCCGTGCTCTGTCCGCCGTGCGCGCCAAAGACCACGCGCGTGTCCTCCTCGGTGGCGATGAGGACGTCAACGAAGCGCATGAGCGGCTCCTCGACGGCGCGAGCGCGTTCAGGAGACCACAGCTTGCTGCGATAGTTGAGGTCGTAGCTGACCGTGAGACCGGCCGCTTTCGCGGCCGCCAGCGCCTCGGCGGTGACCTCGGCGGCCGACTCACTGAGCGCCGGCGTGATGCCACTGACGTGAAACCACCGGGCGCCCTCGAAGATGCGAGACCAGTCGAACCTACCGGGAACGATGCCGCTCATGGCGGATCCGGCGCGGTCGTAGAGGACGCTCGACGGCCGAGGCGCCGCTCCCAGCTCGACAAAGTACAGCCCGGCGCGCCCGTCCCGCACCCACTCGACGTGGGAGACGTCGACGCCGTGTTCACGGGCCCGATTGGCCATCATGCGGCCCAGAGGATTCTCCGGCAGGCGCGAGACCCAGCGGCTGGCCAGGCCAAGGCGCGCCGCCCCCACCGCGACGTTCAACTCGGCGCCGCCGACGTGCACGTCGAGACTCGTCGCCTGCTCGAGCCGCCGGAACGCCGGCGGCGTGAGCCGGACCATCGCCTCGCCGAGGGTGACGAGCACCGCCCGATGCTACTACCATCACCGGCCATGCGGATCACCGACGCCAAGGTCATCGTCTGCTCACCCGGCCGAAACTTCGTGACGCTGAAGATCGTGACGGAGGACGGCATTCATGGCTTGGGAGACGCCACGCTCAACGGTCGCGAGCTCTCCGTCGCGAGCTACCTGACCGATCACGTCATCCCGCTCCTCATCGGCCGGGATGCGCGCCGAATCGAGGACACCTGGCAGTACCTATACAAGGGCGCGTACTGGCGGCGCGGCCCGGTCACGATGAGCGCCATCAGCGCGGTCGACACCGCGCTCTGGGACATCCGCGGCAAGGCCCTCCAGACACCGGTGTACCAACTGCTCGGGGGCGCGTCCCGGGAGTCCGTCATGATCTACGGACACGCCAACGGCGACACGATCGACGACACGGTCGCCGCCGTCGGCGAGTACCTGCGCCTGGGCTATCGCGCAGTCCGCGCGCAGTGCGGCGTGCCAGGCGTTGCCCACGCCTACGGCGTCGGTCGCGGCCGGCTGTTCTACGAACCGGCGGAACCGGGCCAGCCGCTCGAGACGGCGTGGAGCACCGAGCGCTACCTGAACATCGTCCCTCCCCTGTTCGAACGCCTGCGACATGAGTTCGGACCGGACGTGCACCTCCTCCATGACGCGCACCACCGGCTCACGCCGATCGAGGGAGCCCGGCTCGGCAAAGCCCTCGAGCCGTATCACCTCTTCTGGCTCGAGGATCCGGTCCCGGCCGAGCTACAGGAAGGTTTCCGACTGATTCGCCAGCACACCACGACTCCCTTGGCAGTCGGCGAGGTCTTCGACACGATCTTCGACTGCCACACGCTCATCGAAGAACAGCTCATCGACTACATCCGGACGACCGTGGTCCACGCCGGGGGGATCAGCCACCTGCGGAAGATCGCGAGCCTGGCGGAACTCCATCACGTGCGCACGGGATCGCACGGCGCGACCGATCTGAGTCCCGTGTGCATGGCGGCCGCCCTGCACTTCGACTTGAGCGTCCACAACTTCGGGATTCAGGAGTACATGCGGCACACGGCCGAGACCGACCGTGTCTTTCCGCACCAGTACGCGCTCGACCAGGGTCAGATGCACCCGGGGGACGCGCCGGGCCTCGGCGTCGACATCGACGAAGCCCTGGCCGCGACCTACCCGTACTCACGCGCGTATCTGCCGGTCAACCGGAAGGAAGACGGCACGATTCACAGTTGGTGAGGGCCGAGCGTGTAGAGCGGCCACCATCGCGCCACGCTCGTCGCAAGCACAGGGCGGTGGCGCTCGAACGGCGTGCTGCCTACGGTGCGATGTCACACGTCGCCATCGGGCCGGTCCCAGTCGGACACGACCGGGTGGCCACTCTTCACGCTCAGCGCATGAATAGGCCGCCGTTGATTTCGATGGTCTCGCCGAGGATGTAGGAGGCGGCATCCGACGCCAGAAACGCGATGACGGTCGCGCACTCCATGGGCGTGCCGGTGCGGCCGAGGGGAATCATTCCGACGAAGTTCCGCATCATCTCGGCTGTGGAAAACACCTCGTGGAACGGCGTGTCGATGACGCCCGGGGACACGGCGTTGGCCCGGATGCCATGCGGTCCGAGTTCCTTCGCGAGGGACTTCGTGAACGCCGCGAGTCCCGCTTTCGCGGCCGCGTACGGACCGGCGCCCGGGCCGCCGCCGCTATGGCCCGCCACGGATCCGACGTTGACGATGACCCCGCGCTTGCGGGCAATCATCGACGCGGCGACGGCCTGGGCGCAGAATGCGGCGCTTTTGAGGTTGAGTGTCAGTACGTCATCCCAACCGGCTTCGGTGAGCTCACGGATCGGAAAGCGTTTGACGAGCGATCCGGCGTTGTTCACGAGGATGTCGATCGGCCCCAGTTCCTTCGTCACGCGGTCGACCAAGGCCCGGATCGCGCTGACGTCGCGGACGTCCGCCTGCATCGCGACGGCGCGAGCGGCTCCCGACGCGTTGATTCGACGTTCAACCTCGCTCGCGCCTTCCACGTTCAGGTGATAGCCCACGGCCACCCGCGCCCCCAGGTCGGCCAGGGTGATCGCGGTCGCGGCCCCGATACCAGACGACGCGCCGGTCACGAGCGCGACGCGGCCGGTCAGATCGAAATACTTCTGGATAGATGTCATCTGTTGTCGGCCTTAGCAGCGGCTGGGGCGCGCCTTGCTCCTCATCAACGCGGCTGGGGCAGCCACTGCACTTCGAGGTCCTGTTCGCCTTCGAGCGGCCTGATTTCCGGGTCGCCGGTCAGGAGTATCGCGTGGAACTCGAGTGCCGTCGCGACGGCGAATGCGTCTGCGTAAGCGATGGCGTGATTGGCCTTCAGCTCGGCTGCCCGTCGCACCCTCCGTTGCGTGGCCTCTTTCACGGAGACCGGGAGCGTTCGTCGCAATGCCATCCGCCAAAGCGACTCTGCCTTTTCACGCCGGTTGACGCGAATCAGGCGATAGTACGCCTCCCCCACATTGATGACGGACGTGACGCAGTCGGCGCGACCGTGTTCGGCCTCGTCAAGACAGCGTTGAACCACTGGCGCGCCAGGCTCATCCTGCAGCCAGGCCAGCCAGGCAAAGGCATCGAGGCAGAATCTAGCGTTTCGCTTCACGCCGATGCTCCGCGAGGTGCTCCTTCAGAGCATCCGTGCCTTTGGCGGAGCCGCGCAGCGATCGCCAGCCTGGCTGACCCGCGGCGGGCCGAGCCCGTCTGATGGGCGACAGCACCAGGCCTTCGTCCGTTTCGCTGACCTGAAGGCGAACGCCTGACGTCCAGCGATGTTTCTCGCGCAGGTGCCGCGGGATCACGACCTGGCCCTTGGAAGACACCGTTGTCGTCGCCATTCTGTTATCTTACCACCCTTGTAAGATGGTTCCGCCTGGCCGAGGATCAACGTCCCGAGACCGTCTGGATCGGCTGCGCACCGCGAGCATCATTCGCCCGGCAGGCGGCCTACTCGGCCTTGAGCGCCCCCACGGGATCGACGCCGGCCGCCCGACGCGCGGGCAGGTAGCTGGCCAGCATCGTGGCCAGCACGAGCACGAGCGGTACGACCCCATACGTGATCGGATCGAGCGGGCCGATGCCGAAGAGCAGCGATGACAGCATGCGGGTCAAACCCACAGACACCGCGAGCCCAAGGACGACGCCGGCGCCGACGAGGCCCAGGCCGTGGCGTACGAACATGCCCTGCAGCGCGCGATGGTCAGCGCCTAAGGCGAGCCGGATACCCATTTCGCGCGTTCGCTGCGACACCGAGCAGGAAATGACGCCGTAGACGCCCACGACGCCGAGGACCAGGCCCATGGTCGCGGCGATCGTCAGCATCACCAGCATGAACGACGTGCGCGCCATCGATTGGTCGTAGATCTCCTGCATCGTTCGGACGGCAGCGAGCGGCAGACTGGCATTCGCCGACCACACCGCCTTGCGGACTTCGTCGAGCAGGCTCGCGGTGCCCGCCCGGTCGGTCCGTATGACCAGCGTGGTCGTGCGTTCGACGCTCGTCTTTCCTGCATGGTACAGACTCTCGCTCAACGAGGGCCAATAGGCGATGGCGGGCGCCGGCTCGTCGACGCCGTTGTCGTGCGTATCCTCGACGACGCCAATGACCTCGCGCCACGGGGCCGTGTCGAGCGTGCGGACGCGCCTGCCCAGCGCCGCCTGAGGTGTTCCCCAGAATTCGCGAGCGAGGTTTTCAGAGACGATGACGTACGGCCGGCGACCGGAAAGGTCGGTCCACGTGTAGTCACGGCCCGCGAGGAGGCGCGTGCCGATCGTCTGAAAGTAGCCGGGCGAAACCCCCTTGAACAGCCGAAACGCCGGCGTCTCTCCGGCCTTGTAGATCCGACCCTCGACCATGAGGTCGTCCCAATCATGCCCAATCCCTTCCAGGGGAATCTCATTCGCGAACCCCACGGACGTGACGCCAGAAATGGCGGCCAGCCGGTCGACGATGTCGTGCTGGAGGACGAGGGTCCGATCGGGATCCGGCACGAGCATTTCTGGAATGGAGATACGAACGGTCTCGAGATGAGGCGCGTCGGCAAACCCGGGCGCCACGGTGCGCAAGGTCTGAAACGTCCGGATCATCAGCCCGGAACTCACGAGCAGGACGAAGGCGAGCGCCACTTCGGCGACCACGAGGGTCTGGCGGGTGCGACTCCGCTCGCGGCTTTCGCTCGACGTGCGACCACTCGATCGCAGCCGGGCGGCGATTCGCGGCCCGGCGTACTTCAGCGCGGGCATCAGACCGAACAGCAACCCGGCGAGCAACGAGATCACGAACGCGAAGGCCAAGGCCCGCAGATCCAGGGAGATCTCCTGCAGGCGCGGCAAATTCGTAGGACCAAGTGAAAGGAGCCACCGGAGACCGGCATCGGCCAACCCCAGGCCCAGCAGGCCGCCCATGAACGCGAGCAGCACGCTCTCGCCGAGGAGCGCCCGGACGATTCGGCCCCTGTCGGCACCGAGCGCGGCTCGCACCGCCAACTCCTGCTGCCGCGCGTCGGCTCGGACGAGCAGGAGGTTCGCGACGTTGGCGCAGGCCATGAGCATCACCATGCCGATGGTGCCCATCAACACCCACAGCACGTCCCGTACGTTGCCGACGACGTCCTGCTTGAGGGGACGCAGGGCCGGCGCGATATGCCAGTTTTCGTACACGCGACGATCAACCCCGGCGGCGGCCGGCCACGAACTGATCCAGAGCGGCACCATCCGGGCGATGTCAGCATCCGCTTGCTCTATGGTCACACCGGCCTTCAGGCGCGCGACGCCCTGGTAGCCGAAGCCGGGGAGCGTCGTCTCGCTGCGGTCGAATCTGGCGGGAAGGACGAGATCACCGTCGTCGCTTGCGACCGTGAAGCCCACCGGCAGGACGCCCACGATCTCGGTCGATGCGCCATCGACGAGGATGTGCCGGCCCAGGACGTCGCCCACCCCGCCGAAGCGCCGGTGCCAATAGCCGTTGCTCAACATCGCGGTGTGCGGCCCGCCGACCATCTGATCGGACGGGTCGAGCGAGCGGCCCAGCACGGGCGCGATGCCCAGGGCCTGCAGCGTGCCGTTCGACACGACGAGGGTGCGGACTTGTTCCGGATCGCCCGAGCCGGTCACCGACGCCGTGTCGACGTACCACACCCCGAAGCTTTGGAACGTCCGATTGTGATCTGCGTAGGTGAAGAACATCGAGGCCGACAGGTGCAGGTCTCCGGACACGCCCGCCAGACCGGGCGCGCCGGGTGCCGTTTGCCACACCGCGACCAGCTGCTCCGGCGCCGGATAACGCAGCGGCTTGATCAGCACGGCATCGACCACGGTGAAGACCGCCGTGTTCGCGCCGATGCCGATGGCGAGGGTCGCGAGGGCCACGGCGGTAAACGTGGGGTTCCGGCGCAAGGTCCGGAGGCCATACCGCGCATCGCGGGCCAGGTCCATGAGCCACGGCAACCCGCGCTGATCGCGAAGGGCATCCATGGCTTGGGCGACGCCGCCTTCGCGGACGGTCACGGCCTGCGGGAAGCCGCCCGTCGGACGGTCGCGGCGGCTCGCTGCGTCCGCTTCGGCGGCCAACTCGACGTGCAGGCGCAGTTCCTGTTCGAGGTCCGCGTCGCGACGGCTCGGACGGATCGTGGACCAGAGACGGGTCAACCACTCGCGCAGATTGGTCATCGTTCAGCCTTCACTGTGGAGGAGCGCGTGCATGATGGACGTCATCCGTTCCCACTCTGCCTTCTCGTCGGTGAGCTGCCGGCGGCCCGCGGCCGTAATCGAGTAGAACCGCGCCTTCCGACGGTTCTCGCTCACGCCCCACGCGGCGCGCACGAGGCCGCGCTGCTCGAGGCGCATGAGCCCGGGATAGAGGGTGCCCATGTTGAGACGCACGGCGCCGCTCGACACCTGCTCGAGCCGAGCGGCGATCGCGTAGCCGTGGAGCGACCCGAGCGTGGCCAGCGTCTGCAGGACCATCAGGTCGAGCGTGCCCTGGAGCACTTCTGCTTTCCCGGGGGCCTTCTCGGAGGCCTTGCCGGGAGCCCTCTCTGGGTCTTTGTTAGTCATTCTAATGGAATAGCACTGTGACCATTTGGATGTCAAATGAGCCGTCGCTGCCCTCGGTTGTCAAATGAGGCACTGGGTGAGTGTGCGAGCTAGCGAATGGAATGAAATTCGCCAATTCACGCATCCACCCATTGCCCCATTTAGTAGAGTCACCCCATGCCTTCCGTTGCCGACAAGCGGCGTACGTTCCGAATGATCCATGAGCGCGGGTGCTTCGTCCTGCCCAATCCGTGGAACGCTGGAGGCGCGCGCTACCTCGCGGGCCTCGGCTTCAAAGCTCTGGCCACGACGAGTGCCGGATTCGCTCACGCGCAGGGCTACGCAGACGGCGAGGTGCCTCTGGACCTCGTGCTGGTCCATCTCCGGGAGATCGCAGAGGCCGTCGACGTGCCGGTCAACGCGGACTTCGAGGGTGGGTACGCGACTGCTCCGGCCGATGTCGCCGACCACGTCCGGCTCTGCGTGGGGACCGGCATCGCCGGTCTGTCGATTGAAGATGCTTCCGTCGATTCCGCCGAGCCCCTTTTCCCGTTCGATCTGGCCGTCGCGCGCATTCGGGCCGCCCGCTCGGCGATTGACCAGGCCGGAGGCGACGTCCTGCTCACGGCGCGGAGCGAAGGCTTCATCCGCGGGCGTCCCGACCTCCACGAGACGATTCGCCGGCTGACCGCGTTTGCGGGCGCCGGGGCAGACTGCGTGTATGCGCCGGGCCTGACGACGCGCGATGAGATCTCGGCGGTCGTGAGGGCGGTCGCGCCCACGCCGGTGAACGTGCTGCTCACGGCCGCGGTGCGCTTGACGGTGCCGGAGTTGGGCGACCTCGGTGTTCGGCGCCTCAGCACGGGCGGCGGGCTGGCACGCGTGGCCTGGACCGCCTTCGCCGACTCCGCGCGCGAACTCCTCGAGGCGGGCACGTTCACCCGCTTCGCGGGCACGCTGCCGAAGGCCGAACTCAATAGGTTCTTCAGCTCGCGACCGGGCTGACGCGGGAAGGCTGGAAGGCTGGGAGGCGGGGAGGCTGGAAGCTAGGAAGGCTGGGAGCCTGGGAGGCGGGAAGCCTGGGAGGCTGGAAGGCTGGGAGGCTGGAAGGCTGCGTCTTCAGTCGTCGCTTCGGACCGCGTCTCCCCACGGGCTCCGCACGATCGCGCCCACACAGGGCGCGAGGATCTTCTCCACATCGGGCTGAAGGCCCATCGTCCGGATCAAGGCGAACGCGCGAAGTTCGATCGATGGAAAGGCGTGCCGAAGCACGGTCGCGGTCGCCATCAACATTCGTCCCTTCGTCACGACGTCATCGACGATGGTGATCCGGGTGGGGCTTGCCAGGACGGGTTCGAGCGATAGCGACTCGACGTGCTGCGCCAGACTCACGCGTTCGCCCGGGCCCGCCTGGGACGATTTGGGCACGGGCCTCGCTCGCCGCACGATCGGCAGCACCTCGACGCCAAGGCCGTGCGTCACGAGCGCGTCGGCGATTCTCCGGGCCGGCCAGAGCGCGCCGTCGATGAGCGGCGCGCTGCGGGGCGCCGGAACCAGTGAGACGTCCGGTCCCAGCAGTTCCTCCAACGCGGGCTTGGGAAACTCGGCCTTCAAACGGAGGACCAGCCGCGCGATGGCACCGCCCAGATCGTTCTTCATCTGATAACAGACCGTTCGCGACCTCTGAGAGACATCGGACTCGCCGCGCGGCGAGTACACCAGCAGCGATCCGAACCTCAGTTCAGTGATCGACGGGGACGAGGTCGGCTCGGCCATGTTCGGGCAGGTACTCTGACATGGCCTCCAGGTGCGTCGGCTGCAGGATGAGCGCGCCGTAGTGGACGAACTTCGCGGGCCACGACAGCTTGGGGTCGTTCATCAGGCGCTCGAGCACGAACAATGGCCGGCCCAGGCGAAGGGCTTCCCACCCCTGATGCAGCGCGCCGCTGTCGTCGGCGGCTTCGACAATGATGGTCGCGTGGGAGAGCAGAGCCATCGTGCGGTTGCGAATCGGAAAGTTCCTCGGATGGACGACGGCGCCTGGAGGGAATTGCGAGAGCACCAGATGCGCGTTCATGAGACGCGTCTGGAGCTGTCGATTCTTCGCGGGGTAGACCTTGTCGAGGGGGGTGCCGATGACGGCAATCGTCCTGCCGCCGGCCTCGATCGCCCCCTTATGCGCCGCGGCGTCGATGCCATCGGCTAATCCGCTGACGACCACGGCTCGCCGGCGAACGAGCCACGCCGCCAGGCCGCGCGCGTTGTTGAGACCCTGTTTGGACGCCTTGCGCGAGCCAATGATCGAGACCCGGGGGCCGGCCTCCATCAGGTCGAGATGGCCCGCGAAGAACAGCCGCTGTGGCGCATTCTTCCGCTCGACGTCGTTCAGCGGACCCAACAGCTCTTCGATCGCGATGTCACGTCGCTTCGGGTTCATCGCTCGGCCGCCTGGCCTACTGCCTCGCGAACGTCGCTTGCATCATCGTCACCCACACGCGCGGATCGAGCTGGACCTCGGTCGGTTCAGCCGCCACGGGAATCGCCAACGTGTTGTGCGCCTGATCGATCCACATCCTCACGACCGTCGTCGTCGGGCCGGCGGCGCCGCCACCGCGGCGGCCCGTCGCCACCGGCGTCGCCGGAGCCGGGGGTGCCGCAGGCAACGGCGGTACGGTCACGCTGACGTCAATCGGCATGCGATAGAGACCCGTTGTCTGCGTTTGGTCGAGCGTCACCTCGACCTGCTTAGCGGCTGCGTCGTAGCGCCAGTGGCCAGCGAGTTGGAGGACGCCGTCCCGATTGAGCCATTCGTGGAAGAACCACGACAAGTCCTTGTCCTCCGCCGGGCAGGCCGGATCGGCCCGGCAGGCGTCCTCGATCGCCCGACGGAAGTCGTCGCTCGACGCGTTCCCGTTGCGGTACCGGCTGTAGTACAGGCGGATGCCTGACCAGAAGCGATCGTCGCCGAGCACGCCGCGCAGCATGTGGAGGACCTGGGCGCCACCTTGATAGACCTGCGCGTTGTTCGCGATGACCTTGCTCACGTCAGCCAGGTTGTCGTGAACGATGGTGGACGTGGGGTGGGCGAGGGCGTAGGTGATCGCGCTTTGCGCACTGCGGCGCAGGTCCGTCAGAAACGCATCGCGCCCATCAGCATGCTCCTGATACAGCAGGGCAAAGTACGTCGCGAACCCCTCGCTCAGCCACACGTCGTCCCAGTCGCGCTCGGTCGCCGAATCGCCGAACCACTGGTGCGCCATCTCGTGCGCCACGAGTTGCCGCCCGGGCACGCCGCGGTAGCCGTAAAAGATGTCGGAGGCCAGCTCCATCCCGCCCGACACGGTCGTCGCCTCGACCTGCGCGAGTTTGTCGTAGGAATACGCGCCGATGTGATCGCTGAAGAACTCGAAAATGGGCTGCGTCGCGTCACCGAAGCCCTTGAAGCTGTCGTCGCGCTCCTGGGGGTAGACCCAGGCGGACAGGGGCACGCCGCGCACCGTTCCGAATTGGGCGACCGCGAACGGCGCGACGCCGAGGGAAATCTGCCAGGTCGGAATCGGCGTGTCCTCGCGCCAACTCGTCCGGCGGCGATCGTCGGGGAGGTCGGTGGCTTCGACGAGTCGCCCGTTCGAGATGACCTGGTACTTGCGGGGCGCGGTGACTGTCATCGCCGTTGCCGCCTTCATCGACGGGTGATCAATTGTCGCCAGCCAATTGCGCGCTAGATCCGGCCAGTCATTGCTGAAGTAGCCGCGGTCTCCGTAGCGGTTGTTGCCGATCTGCAGTCCGGTGGCCGGCGTTCCGCGGTAGGTCACGGCGAACGACCAGGCGGCGCCGGCTTCGGACGGACGAGGCAAGTCTACGCGCAGCCGATCGTCGCGATGCGTAAAGCGCACCGGCATTCCATCGGCCACGACTTCGCTCACGACCATGCCAGTCGTCGTGGCCGTCTCGTTCGCGGACCCGGACAGACCGCCGCCCCCCGGACTGGCGGCCGCGGCACCCGCCCGCGCTGCTCCACCGCTGCCCCGCGCGCCGACGCAGGGATCGGCCACGGCCTTCGGCACTCGCGCGGGGTTCACGCCGCACAGATCGAGCTCGACGCCGGTCACGCCCGGCGCCATGAAATGCAGGTCCACAGTCTCGCGGACCGCGATTTCGCTCGTCGAGTCGCTGAGCGTGACGTCAAAGGCATAGCGGGAAATCGACACGCCCGCCTGGCGCGGGTATGTGTCGGCGGCGAGCCGTGGCATCGCGGCCAAGCACAGGCCGACGGTCATCACGATTGTCGGGGCCGTCCGCAGCGTCTGGCTCATATCGGTACGGCAGAGCATACACCTGCAGTTGGCGCCCCAATTGTCGCGATTTTTACACGCGGACACCGTTCAGGTGTCTCCGGTCCCCACGCCCCTGCCGCCGAATTGCACCCTGACTTTGGCGCCGCCAGCCATGTGCGTCACGGCCGTGGCCGACGGCACGTATCCGCTCGTCTTCAACAACAACAGAGCCGACGGCAGCTTCGGCATCACCTCGAAGATCTTTCTCGATCAGCTCACGCCCGGCGGCTTCTTGCTCGACACGCTCGAGGTGCCGGACAGCCCGGAGGACAGCCGGCACCGAGAAGGTGACCATCTCGTCACGAGCTTCAGCTCGAAGTCGGAGCTGGCGCTCAACCTCTCGACGAGCCGCCGATACCTCACCTTCATGGGCTACGTCGCGGTCATCGACCAACTCGACGCCTCGAACTCCAACACGCCGCTTCCGTTCACGGTCGATCCGACCAACCCGGTCGGGGAGAGCTTCCTCCGGGCCGTGGCGCAGGTCGATGAGCATGGACGGTTTCAATTCACGGCGACCAACGCCTACAGCGGCAACAACGGCCGAGCGGCGATCCTGAACGACACACGCGGGGCGCGCGTCTACTACACGGCTGGAAACGCCGGCAACGGCGGGGATCCGCAGCCGGACGGCATCATCGTCGGCGCCGGCGCGCAGATCATCGACCCTTCGGACCAGCCTGAGGAAGATCAGAATCCTGGGATACCGACGCCGGTCGCGAGTTTCTGGGTGTCGGAACTCGGCGCCGATCCGGTGAAGCTCAAGGACAAGGTCGGCAAGGACGACAACTTCCGCGGGATGACGATTCACAATCAGGTCCTCTACTACACCAAGGGCAGCGGCGGCAACGGGATCAACACGGTCTACTTCGTCGACACGACTTCCCCTTTGGCATTTGGTTTGCCGACGACAAGACGCTTTACGTCGCCGACGAGGGTGATGGCACTGCTGGCAAGACACCCGCGCTCTTCTATGGCCCTGCGGCGGCTCAGGAATTCGCGGGCCTGGAGAAATGGGTGTTCAACTCGAGCGCGGATCCGAATCGGCTCGTCGCGATCACGGACCAGCTGGCCGCTACCACGCTACCGGCGGGAGAGAGCTTCAAGACGCTTCGCACCGCCAAGTTCGGGGAAGTGCTGCGCGGTGTGTCGTTCACGCCGGGTAGTGGCGCCGACAAAGACAGGGACCACGATCGCGATCGCTGAGAGCACGCTGGGGGGACCTTCCGGGGTCCCCCCACTTTCTTAAATCCCCCGCGCCAAGACCGCCGAGTGCGGCTCCTCGGGCCTCAGCCGAGGATCGAGAGGACGACAAGAGGCACCAGATTGAACAGCAGGATGCCGACCTTGTAGACGCTCATCCCCGCGTAATGGAGGGCGTCGAACTGATCACGGGACAGGTGGAACCACCGGCCATGGAGGCGCAGCATCGCCTCGTGTGCGTATGCGAAGGCGAGAAACCAGACGAGCAAGATGCCGTAATTGGCGACGGTACACCAGAGAAGAAATGTCCGCATGAGTTCGAGGGTCATCTCTTGCCCCTTCCTATACCGTCGTCAGGATTGGCGGCGGGCGGTCCGACCGCCGACGAGCCTCGTCCGGCGCGGGCCAGGCACCTGCGATTGTAGAAGTCTCTTGCACGCGGGGTTCCGCCGTCTTGGTCAAGGACCGGCAGGCTAGACAAAAGGGGCTGACGCGTTTCACGCCTGCCTTCGCGAAGTCGCGACGGTTCCGAGTCGCGACCGTCAGCCCATGGGAAAGCGCGGTCGCCGCGATCAAGCTGTCCTTCACGGGCATCGCCCGACCCGTGGATCGCAAGTTGGCCAGCAACTGCGCCCAGCGCAACCCAATCGCCCGGTCCCATGGGAGACACTCGATCTTGTCCACACCTTCCGCGAACCACCGCTCGAGACGATCTCGGCGCCGCCCGCGCGGCAATAACAAGATGCCGAACCGGATTTCGCCCAGAGCTCTTGAGTGGACCGACCACTCGTCCAAATCGGTCGCCACTGCGGTATTACCCATGATACTATCTTATGTGCTCGTCGTCCTCGACAGCAACGTGGTCGTGGCTGGCTTGCGGTCGCGTCGCGGAGCCTCTTTTGAAGTGCTTCGGCGATTGAGGGCAGGTCGATTTGCTATCGCGATTTCGGTTCCGCTGGCACTCGAGTATGAGGCAGTCCTGGTTCGGTATGCGGCCGAACTCGGATTGGCCCGTGACGAGGCCATCGGGCTCGTCGACTTCCTGTGCGAAATTGGCGCCAGGACAGCTGTTCACTTCCTGTGGCGCCCGGCGCTGAGCGATCCTCGCGACGAGTTCATCCTCGAGTTGGCGGTGGCTGCGCGTTGTGAGGGTATCGTGACTCACAACATCCGGGACTTCGCCGGCGCCGGGCGGTTTCAGCTATGGATCTCGACACCCGGGGACTTCTTGCGAAGGATCGAGGAACCGTTATGAGCAACTTGAGTTTGCGTCTGCCGAATTCCCTGCACCGGAAGATCCGGGAGTTGGCCGCGCGCGATGACGTGTCGATCAATCAATTCATCGCGAGCGCCGCAGCAGAAAAGACCGCCGCCCTTCTTACCATCGACTACCTCGAGGAGCGGGCGCGACGAGCAGATCCCGGCCTCGTGGATCGGATTCTCGACCGCGTGCCTGACGTCTCCCCCATGCCAGGTGACGAGTTGCCGGACTCGGTCCGGAAATCGCAGCCCCGGGCCCGGATGAGAGTCGCCGGAGGCCGTGTCAAGCCGCGCGGCGCGCGGCGCCGCCGCTCGCGGCCTACCGGATGAAGAACGGCACGTCGCGCCGGGCGGTGTTGCCGCCGGCCAGGAGGGCCCGGATGTCGAGGAGATGGGGCCCGGGCTGGAGCCCGACCGTCGAAAGGTCCAGGCGGTAGTCGGCGGCGCGGGACGCGCCGAAGCGATCGGCACCAAGCGTCGCGCTGGTATCGAACCTAGACATGTTCCGACCATCAAGGACTTCGGTCTTCACCGCGACCGGGCCGAGCGCCTGGTCCCCGCCCTGGTAGACGCGGACGAACACGCTCACGTGCTGACCCGGCGCGAAGGATCGTTCGGTCGTCGGCACGACGGGCAGGAGTGTGGCCAACGACTGGTCGACACCGGCGGGTCCATCCGCGGGCATGCCGAAGACGACTCCTGAGAGCGACACGCCGGGCTTGGAGAAATCTGGGACCTCGACGTCGCCGTAAATGCTCGCCCCGCGATCGTAAAGCTTGCTATGGGCATTCGCGCGGATCTCGTAGCGGCCCGGCGGCAGATCGAGGCGTGAGGACCACTCGTGGGGAACGATCTCGCCGCTCGTGGGCTCGAGCGTGAAGGCCACCCGATGAGGCGCCATGTCCGCCGCGACGCCGCCGCCGTCCTTCGTCGCGCTGATGATGACGGTCATTTCCTCGTCGACGGGCGCCTTCGGCGCCGGCTCGCGCAGGCCGAGCGTCATGGCCACGGTGGCCTTCCCCGAGGCAGGATCGACACCCGCGACCGCAAACGGGGCGAGCCCGATGCGCAGCGTGAGCCCCGGTGCGATACCCAAACCGATGCGCAAGAGGTCGCTCGGCGTCGCCGCGTCCTTCCCCGCCACGTCCGCGCTCCCTTTCGCGGCCGTCGCGCCGTAGTAGCCGCGCCGCGCGCGGACCGTGGCGCCGGGACGGCTCACGTGGACGTCGATGCGGCGGAACTTGCCGTCACGTTCCTGATTCGTGGACTGATACCCCAACAGGTAGTACGACCCGTTCTCCTCGAAAATGCGGTCGAGCCCCTCATCGAAGTCTGTCGTGTTCACCACGGCCGTGCCGCCGGTGTCTTCAGACACGATCGACAGGAAGTCGAGATTGGCCGCTCCCCGCTGGAATGCCGACCCAGCCCCCCGGCCCGGCCGCCCGTTCCGGCCGACGCCTGTGAACGGGGCGTCGAGCCCGTGCATGCCGCTCGGGTCAACCGCGTAGATGTTCACGTTCGCCCGCTCGGCGACGGAAAGCAGCTCTCGCGTATCGATGGAGATGCAGTCGTTGGCGCTCACGGCCACGGGCTCGCCCGTGCTGATGTAGATAACGGTCTTGCGGCGCTCGGTGACCCCGACCAGCCCTCGTGTCACGGCCAGCAGGGTCGGGACGGAGGGCTTCCGCATCTCGCACTGCGACCAGCGGTTGGCCTCGTCGTGCCGCTGCATGTCGCCTTCGTTCGCAAAACCGCCGGGGGGAGCGAGTGGCACGTCCAGCGCGGGCCGCGGCTGAAAGGCGTCGATGGCCTGCAGCAGCTTGTCGTGATCGGCCGTGAAGTCCTGCGAGAAACCGGCGGCCCTCGTGTAGACGACCGATGCGATGTCGAGCGGGCCGAGCCGACCGACCGCGGTTCTCCCGATCGCTCGCGCCGCATCGATGGCCGAATCATCGTCGATCGGCACATTGGCATCGTCCATGACGATGACCACGAGCCGGCTGTCGCGCAGGCGGTCGCCGAGGAAGTTCGTTTCGACGTCGGCTGGCACCAGATGGAGCCAGGCCGCGGGCAAGTCGTCCGGGCCGGCCAAGGCGATCTCGGAGATGCCGACGACCGTCTGCGCTTTGCCGCTCTCCGTCACCGAGAAATCTGCCGCGGTCAGACCGCGGATCGGCTTCCGGTTCTTGTCGAGCACCGAGACATCGAGCTCGGTGACGTCGACGCCGGCCCGGAAGACCGGCTGCTGAGGCGCAGATGAACTCTGGCCCTGGCGTGCATCCGTGGGGACGACGCACAGGAAGCAACCGGCGGCGCAGGCGGCAATCAGGCGCATCCGCGGTCTCTTCGGTGCCGGCCGGCATCATACCGCGGTCCGGCGTGGTATGGTCCGCCTCATGCCGGCGTTCGACCGTCGAGCGTTTCTGGCGAGTCTGGCGGCAGGCGTCGCGACGGCAGCGGTCAGTCGGGGCGCCAGCGGCGGGTCCGAGCCGCGTGCGGGATCCACGGCCGGCGACGCTGACGCTCCAGGGGACCTGGCCGTGCCGGCGTATGCGCCCCTTCCGCTGGGCACCATTCGTGCTACCGGATGGCTCGCCCGCCAGTTGCGCCTCCAGGCCGATGGCCTGACCGGACATCTCGACCGGTTCTGGCCCGACGTGGCCGACAGCCAGTGGTTTGGCGGCAAGGCCGAAGGCTGGGAGCGCGCGCCCTATTGGCTCGACGGCGCCATTCCGCTCGCCTGGACCCTGGACGACGCGCCGCTCCAGGCGCGGATCACGACCTACGTGAACTTCATCGTCGACCACCAGCGCGCTGACGGCTGGTACGCGCCGTATCCAGAGGACGCTGTCCGGAAGCGCTACGACATGTGGGCCATCCTGCTGGCCAACAAGGCGCTCGCGCAGTACCACGACGCCACCGGCGACCCCCGCGTGCTCGCCGCCGTGCGGAACAGCCTTCGCGCGATGGCCGGCGGCCTCGATCGCACGCCGCTCTACGACTGGGGCAAGTTCCGATGGTACGAGGGCCTCGTCTCCGTGTTCTATGTGTACGAACGGACGAAGGATCCCTGGCTGCTCGATCTGGCGCGCAAGCTTCGCACCCAGGGCGTGGACTTCGAGGCGCTCTTCGCGACCGACGATCTCGCGGTGCCCACGCCGCGCCGCGGTCTCTGGAAATGGACGAAGCACGGCGTGAACACGGCCATGGCGACCAAAGCCTCGGCTCTCGGCTGGCGGCTGGATCAACGCGCACGCGATCGGGCGTGGTCGACCGCCATGATTGCCTTTCTCGATCGGCATCACGGTCAGGCCACGGGCATGTTCTCGGCGGACGAATGCCTCTCGGGGAAGAGCCCGCTTCAGGGATCCGAGCTCTGCTCAGTCGTCGAATTCATGTACTCGCTCGAGACGCTGTTCTCAGTCTTCGGCGATCCCTTCTTCGCCGATCGTCTGGAGAAGATCGCGTTCAACGCCTTGCC
>Ga0070732_10000325_pt1 | contig 32575 bp, 20 predicted proteins | sample Coa_R1_5_FD_66449 | JGI IMG/M metagenome (GOLD analysis project Ga0070732, IMG submission 66449) | Surface soil microbial communities from Centralia Pennsylvania, which are recovering from an underground coalmine fire - Coalmine... | ecosystem: Environmental > Terrestrial > Soil > Unclassified ... | reverse complement strand
AACAGAACGATACGCAAGATCACCCAAGGCGGCGACGTCACCACGCTGGCGGGCCGAGCGGGAAGGCAGGGCAGCGCGGACGGGATCGGCCCTGCCGCGGAGTTTAGTGGACCGCTTGCGATCGCAGTGGACGATGCCGGCACACTCTACGTGTCAGACGGCAACACGATTCGCAGGATCACGTCGCGTGGCGTGGTCACGACGATGGCCGGGGTAGTCGATGAGGCGGGCATCAAACTTGGCAACCTGCCCGGGCGTTTGGAAAATACCTCGGGGATCGCGTTGATCGACGCGAGCACGCTGGCGGTGACGGAGCGCTACAGCGTGCTGAAGATCGTGCTCGATCCGGCGAAGCCCGGCCGATGACCTGGCCTCGCCGTTTGCCCGAGACCCATCGCGGGCCGATAATGGCGACACACAGTGACTGGGGGTTCCATGTCGCCCCGGCGAACGGTCGGCGCCTGCGCCCTGCTCGCAGGTCTCGCCGGCGGACCCGTTGACGCGGGGGCTCAGGCCTCGGGTGTCGACTTCGCGCCCATCCCAGACCGCACGATCGTCGAGCCGCCGCTCTCGCCGGCGTACGTCAGCGATCTGACGCTGACGCTCGACGCCGTGCTCTCCCGCCAGAAGGACGCGGCGAAATGGGCGGACGATGCCACGAAGATCTCAACAAGGGCGTCAATCAGCTCATGGACGAGACGGCAGCAAAGGCGGAGAAGAAGAAGACAGAGCAGAAATAGCTGGCGCCACGAGCTGTTAGGCTGAGGCGAGGCTGGACGCGAAGGCCCTTAGGCCGTCGTTACATGAACGGCATATCGTCTTCGGTGTGGGAGAACAGCGATGAGGCCCAGAGTCGGACTCCTTCTCTTCGTGTTGCTGCCGACGGCGGGGATAGCGTCTGGGAAGAGTCCCCAAGTCGCCCAGGTGCCGCAAGTCGTCCGCGCGATCGCGCTGCCACCGACACCGCTGCCATCCGAGGAGGCATCGCGTGGCGTCACACGCTTCTCATTCATCGCGTATGGCGACACGCGGGGCCGGCAGGACGGCACCGCGATTCAGTACGAGCACTCCCTGGTCGTCGACGCGATGCTCGCGCGGATCAAACGCCTCGCCGCGACGCCGTTTCCCGTTCGCTTCGTTCTGCAGTCGGGCGACGCGGTCGCCAACGGCGCCGTCGTGGCGCAATGGAACGTGAGCTTCGTGCCCCTCATCTCCCGTCTCACCACGGAGGGCGGCGTGCCCTACTTCCTGGTGCCGGGGAACCACGAGGTCACGAGCGCCGTGACCGCGGACGCGCCGGGTCGCCAGGCTGGCCTTCGCAACTATCTCGACGCGATGGGCGCGCTCCTGCCGCCGGAAGGATCGCCGCGTCGGCTTTCGGGCTATCCGACCTACGCCGTGGGGTACGCCAACACGTTCGTGGTCGGCTTGGACGCGGACATCGCGGCCGACGACAACCAGTACGCGTGGGTGAAGAGCCAGCTTGAAGGGCTCGACCGTCGGCGGTACACGAACATCATCGTCTTCTGCCATCAGGCGCCGTTTTCGTCGGGTCCGCACGGTGGCCCGAACGTCGAACCCGCCACGGAGGCGCTGCGCTCCCGCTACATGCCCCTCTTTCACACGCATCATGTGCGGGCGGTGTTTTCGGGACACGAACACCTGTTCGAGCACTGGGTCGAGCACTACACGGACGCCAGCGGCTCACATCGCATGGATCTCATCGTGTCGGGAGGCGGTGGCGCCCCGATCTACACGTACACGGGTGAGCCTGACCTCAAGGGGTACCTGCAAGCCAACCAGGCGATGAAAGTCACGCTGGACCATCTCGTCAAGCCCAGCGCGGAGGCCGGCGAGAATCCCTACCACTACGTCGTCGTCCACGTAGACGGCGACCGGCTCGACCTCGAGGTGTTCGGCGTCGACTGGGGTGTGAACTTCCAGCCCTATCGAACGAACAAGGCGTCACTCCAAGACCCGCAGTAGAAGACCGCGCACCGCGCCTACTTCTGCCGCTCGTAGGTCGCGTTGGACACGCTGGTGGTTTTGCCGTCCGCGTCCTGACGCATGTAGACGACGGCAATCGTGTTGTGGTCCGGCGAGAGGATGTTCGTGAGGACCTGGGTCACGACCCCGCCCTTCTTGTAGACGATCTCGTTGATCTTGTCGTTGATGACGCGAACCGAGCCCGTGTCCGCGCCGCGGTTGCCGGTGATGGGCTCGTCTTTACCGTCGAACATCGTCGTGTAATACCACTGTGACGCCGCGCCGCTCGGACTGACGCTATCGATCGTGATCTTCATCCCCGTGCCGTTGAACGGGGCGTACGTCATCAGGTTGCTCTGGGGCGGCGGCGCGTCCGACTTGAGCTTCCAGGTGCCGTAGCGAGGATTCGGGGTCTGGCCTCGCATCGTGGTTCCGATGAGCGGAGTGATGAGCGCGACGCTGAGTATGACGACGGGAATCCTGTTTCGCATGGGACGCCTCCAGTCCGGGTCGTGAGCAGGTGTAGTATCGGCGATGCGGCGCGTTGGCGTCGAGGCCAATGCCCCTGATTACGCTCGATCACATCACGACGGCCTTCGGCCACGAGCCGCTCCTCGACGACGCGAGCCTCGTCGTGGACGCTGGCGAGCGCGTTGCGGTCATCGGCCGCAATGGCACGGGGAAGTCGACGCTGCTGCGGATTCTGGCGGGGGAGCTCGCGCCAGACGCGGGCGCGGTCTGGCGGGCACCCGCTGTTGCCTCCGCGCACCTCGGGCAGGATGTCGCCCTGACAGGCGAGCAGCCCGTCTTCGACGCCGTCGCCGAAGGCCTGGGCGATCTTGGCGACCTCGTCGCTGCCTATCACCGGGCAACGCTGGCGGTCGCCGACCGGAGCGAGCCGGCGCACCTGGTGGCCCTCGGACGCCTGCAGCACGAACTCGAAGAGCGCAACGGATGGACGCTCGAGCAGCGCGTCGAGCGGATCCTCACGACGCTCGGCCTGCCGCCTGACGCGCTCATCACGACCCTCTCTGGCGGCTGGAGACGTCGCGCGCTGCTCGCGCGGGCGCTCGTCTCCGGGCCCTCGCTGCTGCTCCTCGATGAGCCGACGAACCACCTCGACCTCGAGACGATCGAGTGGCTGGAGGGGTACCTCGCCGAATATTCCGGCGCGATCGTGTTCGTCACGCACGATCGGGCCTTTCTGCAGCATTTGGCGACGCGCATCGTCGAACTCGACCGCGGCCGGCTCACGTCATGGCCGGGCGACTATCGGACGTTTGTCGAGAAGAAGGATGCGTGGCTCGGGAACGAGGCGCTGGCCGACGCGAAGTTCGACAAGAAGCTCGCGCGGGAGGAAGTGTGGCTTCGCCGAGGCGTCAAGGCGCGTCGTACGCGCGACGAGGGCCGCGTCAAGGCGCTCATGCGAATGCGCGAAGAACGAGCAGCCCGGCGGGCGAAGACCGGATCGGTGCGTGTGACGATGGACGTGGCCGAGCGCACGGGCGCGCTCGTGTTCGAGACTGAGGCCGTCACCAAGGCGTTCGGGGGCGCCCCGGTCGTGCGCGATTTCTCGACGCGCGTGGTCCGCGGTGATCGCATCGGGCTCATCGGCCCGAATGGCGCCGGCAAGACGACGCTGCTGCGGCTCCTCGTGGGTGATCTGCAGCCGGACCGCGGCGCGGTCCGCCGGGGCGCGAACGTGCAGATTGCGTACTTCGATCAGCAACGCGCCGCGCTCGATCCCGAGCGCACCGTGTTCGAGACGATCGCCGACGGCAGCGACACCGTGACGGTCGCGGGCCTGGCGCGGCACGTCAACTCCTACCTCGAAGACTTTCTCTTTCCACCTGAGCGCGCGCAAGCTCGAGTGAAGGCGCTCTCAGGCGGCGAGCGCAACCGGCTCCTGCTCGCACGACTCCTCACACAACCCGCCAACGTGCTCGTCCTCGACGAGCCGACCAACGATCTCGACATCGAGACTCTCGAGCTCGTCGAATCGCAGCTCGTGGACTTTCCAGGCACGCTGCTCATCGTGAGCCACGATCGGACGTTTCTCAACCACGTCGTGACGAGCACGCTCGTCTTTGAGGGCGGGGGCCGAATTGAGGAGTACGTCGGCGGCTACGATGACTGGCATCGGCAAAAGCAGGCGCAGGTCGCGCAGGCGCGGGCGGCGGAGCCCCGGCCGGTGCGGCCCGCGAGTCCCCGGCAGACGCCGACTCGCCCGAACGCGGCGTCCCGGGCCAAGTCGCTCTCGTTCAAAGAGCGTCGTGAGTTCGAGTCGCTGCCCGGCCGCATCGCGGCCCTCGAGGCCGAAGACGCCCGCTTGCAGGCGGCCATCGCCCATCCGGATTTCTACAAGGAGCCGCGAGCGGCGATCGAAGCGACGCTGGCGCGGATCGAGACCCTGCGGAGCGAACGGCACGCGGCCTACGCGCGTTGGGACGAACTGGACTCGCGCGCGAACGGAACCGTGCGTCCGCTCTAGACCAAACCGCCTCCAGGCGTCGAACCCGCGTTGCGGGTCGCCTTCGTGACGAAGCTGATCTGCAGGTCGTAGCCGTTCGGCGTCGTCGTGTGATAGCTCTGGTAGCCCGCGCCGTGCATATCGGCCACCTGGCGATCCAGAGTCGTGAGCGGGTGTCCGAGTGCGGCTTCCATGGCCTTCTCGGCGTCGGCCGGGTTCGGCCCCTTCGTGCTGCCGCTGTCCGCCCGCACTGACAGGTTTCGCTTTTCGAGTTCCGCCCGCACTACGTCGACATCCCACGGCGTGATGCCGAAGGCGATGTGATCGATGGTCGCGTGTCGTGGAGGCGGGGCAGCCGGCGGGGTCGCCGCAGCTCCGCCGCGCCCGCCGCCGCCGCTCCGAATGATCACGCCGCCGACGTCGCCGATCTCGCACTGGTTCTGGTTGCCCGTGTCGGCCCCTGGCTTCCAGCCGAGAAGCGCCTGGTAGAACGCGACGCTCTCCTTGTACTTGCTGCATTGGAACGAGATGTGATCCAGCCAGACGGTCTTCCAGTTGGTCGCGTCGAACGGCGACGGCGCGGACAGTTTGCCGTTGGCCGCGCCCCTCCGCCGGTTCTTCGCGTTGCCGTTGCTGATCTGCAGATCGAAGCCGTCCGGATCCTTGACGTGAAAACTCTGGAAGTCCTTCCCGTCGTTGTCGGCGACGGGCGTTAGACCGCGCTTCTTCAACTCGGATTCGACCTTCTTGGCGTCCCAGGGCTCGATGCCCCAGCAGAATCCGTCGACGACCGACAGGCGCGGGATGCTCGGCCCGCGCCCGCCGCCCCGACCGCCGCCGCGGCCGGCACCCGCGGCCGCCCCTGCGGCAGCGTCTCCGGCTGGAGGCGTGGGTGGCGGCGGAGGAGTCGGCGGAGGCGGTGGCGCCTGATACCCGCCACGGAGCACGAGGCTGCCCCAATCGCCGATGTCGAGCACCGCCTTCATGCCGTCGTCGCTCCTGACCTTCCAGTTCATGAGCGCGGCGAAGTACGCGGCTTCCTTCTCGTAGTCGGCAACCTGCATGGAGAACTGATCGAGGAGGACCGTCTTCCACCCAGTGGGTTCGAACGGCAACGGGGCGGGCGTCGTGTCGCGCTGCGGCGTGCCGGCACGCGCGGCGCCGGTGTCTTGCCCGAAGGCGAGCGCGGAGACCGGTCGCGCCGCGGCGGCAATGCCGAGCGCCTGCAGTAGCTGGCGACGCGTCAGTCTGCCTCGGTCGAAGTCATTGAACAGGGTCGCCAGCAGGTCGCTCATGGGTCGGTCCTCCGGATCTCCGCGCACGGCGTGGAGTTTTGCGACCCAGAGTATGCGACCGATCGTGAGCCGCTGGCAAGGACGCTCCCGGCGGTTTCGTGCCTCCCTGGAGTATTACTTCTGGCGCCCCTCTGCGGTCTGGAGATACCCAGCTCGGACTCTCAGCCCCAACCGCCCGCCGCGTACTGTTAGGATTGCGCCATTCAAGAGTTGCCCGCCCTAGCGCTCGTGGGGAGACTGTATGAAACGCCTGCTCGGAACCGTAGGCCTTGCGGTAGCGATCGCCGCGCTCGGAGTGGGCCGGCCGCTCGGCGCCCAGAACGCGCCAAAACGTCCCCTGACCATCGACGACGTCGTCGCCTTCAAGTCGATCGGCGCGACCATGCTGTCGCCTGACGGCCAATGGCTGGCCTATCGAATGGGTCCGCAGGAAGGCGACGCGGAGGTCATCGTCCGCGGCACATCCGGGGACAAGGAGATGCGGTTCCCCGTGGGGCAAGGGAATGGCCCGTTTGCGTTCTCCGACGACTCGGCGTGGATTGGCATCACGACGTCGCCGACCAAACGGGAGGCGGATGCCGCGCGTCGCACGAACCGGACGTTGCAGAACGGCGTCACCCTCGTCAATCTCGCGACCGGCGAGAAGACCTCTATTCCGCGGATCCGGCGGTTTGCGTTCGACGGCGAACTGGGCGGGTGGATCGCCCTGCACCGCTTCGGGCCGGACACATCGGGCGCGCGCGGCGGCGCGGCCCCAGTCGCCCCCGCCGGTCGAGGCGCCGGCGCACCGGCCAGCAGCGCGGCGCCGAGCACGGCACCCCGCGGCACTGACCTGGTGCTCCACGATTTGAAGACGGGCGCGGAGCTCAACATCGGCAACGTCTCGGAGTTCGGGTTCAACAAGAGCGGGAAGGCGCTCGCGCTGGCCATTGACGCGGCCGATCAAATCGGCAACGGCGTCCAGCTGCGCGACATGACCACCGGCGCCATGACGCCGCTTGACTCCGACAAGGCGTTCTTCGAGCACCTGGCCTGGACCGATGACGGCGATGCGCTCGCCGTCCTTCGCGGCCACGACGATCGCAATTGGAAGGAGCGGCAGTACGCGATTGATGCGTTCACCGGCCTCAACGCGGGCGCCCCGAAGAAAGTCACGTTTGACCCGTCCAAGGACGACGCCTTTCCCAAGGCGATGGCGGTGAGCGCGAACCGGACGCCGCGATGGACGGACGCCCGGGACGCGATCGTGTTCGGCATCGCGCCGCTGACGAAGGTTGACCGGCCCGCGGGCGCGCGGGGCGCGGGCGCTGCGGCCAATGCTGACGAGACCGCGGACGTGCCGGCGACGGGTCCTGGCGCCGCCGGGCCGACGACGCCGGATCCGGCCGATCGTCCTGACTTGATCATCTGGCATTACAAGGATCCCCGGCTGCAGTCGCAGCAGCAGGTACAGGAAGGCCAGGACCGGCAATTCGCGTACGCCGCGACGTACCGTGTCGCGGACAACAAGTTCGTGCGCCTCGCCGACGACGATGTGCGGTCGGTGACATTGCTCGAGAAAGACGCGTGGGCGATCGGCAATGACACGCGCGCCTACGAGCTCGACGGCAACATCACGGGTCGCGCCTACAGCGACGTCTACCAGATCAACGCGGCGACCGGCGAACGGAAACTCATCCGAAAGCAGGTGCGATGGCCGGAAGGCGGCTCGCCCGATGGCATGAAGTGGGCGTACTACGAGAACCGCCACGTGTTCGTCGAGGACCTGCGCTCCGGGGCGGTCCGCGACCTGACGCCGCCGGGCTTTCCCTTCTCCGTCGTCAATACCGAGGACGACCACAACGTCGTTGATCCGCCGCGCGGATCGCTGGGATGGACGTCCGACAGCACCGCGATGTTGCTGACCGACGGCTGGGACGTCTGGAAGGTGCCCGTCGATGGCGGAACACCCGTGAACCTGACCGTGAATGGCAAGAGGGACAGCATTCGGTACCGGAGCCGCGTCCGCGTCGACCCGGAGGAGAAGGGCGCCGACCTGTCCAAGCCGCAGTACTTCAGCGCGATGGCTGAGTGGACGAAGAAGCAGGGCTACGTCCTCCTCGAACCCGGCAAGGCCGGCGTGACGCCGCTCGTATGGGACGACGCCTCGTTCTCCCGGCTGGCGAAGGCGAAGAAGGGCGACGTGTGGATCTACAGCCGCGAGACGCCGACGACCTCGCCTGAGGTGTTCGCGACCAACGCCCGGCTGGAGAACGGCCGCCAGTTGACGCACACGCAGGTTGAGGTCGCCCCGTTTGCCTGGACGACCGGGTCCATGCTGATCGACTTCCAAAGCGACAAGAAGACGCCGGGCGCGCCCAAGGGCGAGCACCTCCAGGCGTCGCTCCATCTGCCCGCGAACTATGAGAAGGGCAAACAGTACCCGATGATCGTTTACATCTACGAGCGGTTGACGCAGGGCCACGATAACTTTCCGCGGCCGGCGGTGCCGGGCACCGGCTTCAACATCGCCTTCTACACGAGTAATGGTTACGCGGTGCTCGAACCCGACATCAAGTACTACGTGAACGACCCGGGCATGTCGGCGGTCTGGGCGATCGTGCCTGCCGTCAAGGCGGCGATCGCGACCGGCGTCGTCGATCCGAAGCGCGTCGCCCTCCACGGCCATTCGTGGGGCGGCTACCAGACGGCGTTCACGGTCACCCAAACGGACATCTTCGTGGCGGCCGCGGCCGGCGCGCCGCTCACCGACATGATCAGCATGTACGGGATCATCTACAAGAACAGCGGCGGGACGAACGGGGCCATTTTCGAGAGCAGCCAGGGCCGCTTCACCGGACCGCCGCTCGAAGTCTGGGACGCCTACACGCGGAACTCGCCCGTGCGGTGGGCCGCGAACGTCAAGACGCCCCTGCTCATGCTCGCGAACGATAAGGACGGCGCGGTCGACTTCACGCAGGGTATCGAGTACTACGACACGCTTCGCCGGCTGGGCAAGCCGGTCGTGCTCCTCGAGTACCCCGGCGAAAACCACGGCCTGGCCAAGCTTCCGAACATGCGCGATTACATGGAGCGCATGAAGGAGTTCTTCGATCACTACTTGATGGCCGAGCCGGCACCGGATTGGCTCGAGAACGGCATCCCGCTCTCGAAGATGCAGCAGCACATCGACGAGCGTCTCAAGAAGGACATCAAGCCGGCCCCGACGCCAGCGCCCAAAGGCGGCGGTGGTGGCGGATCCGGAGGGGTCTGAGCGGATTGAGACGCCTGCCCTTGTTGGAGAGTGTCCTCTCCTGCACCGACCACAAAGCGTAAGGAGCTCGCGATCATGACCATCGGTTTCCGTCCCAGCCGTTCGCTCGCCGTTCTTGCCGCCGGTGTGTTCGCCCTCGGCAGCCTGGTGCTTGCGCAAGGACCCGCCGCGCCCGTGGCGCCGCCCAAGCCCGTGAACGCTTCCGACGACCCGATGCTGAGGAGCTTCAGCTTCCGGTCGATTGGCCCGGCCGTGATGATGGGCCGCCTCGACGACATCGTGGGTGCGGAAAAGGACCCGATGATCATGTACATCGGGTTTGCGACGGGCGGCCTGTGGAAATCGACGGACGGCGGCAACTACTGGAAATCGCTGTTCGACGAGATGCCATTCACTTCGATCGGCGACATTGCGATCGCGGCGACCGACCCGGACGTCGTGTACGTCGGCACCGGCGAGCCGAACAATCGGCAGAGCTCGTCGATTGGCGGCGGCGTGTGGGGCACGCGCGACGGCGGCAAGACGTGGTCGAACCTCGGCCTCGAAGAGACGCAGTCGATCGGCCGGATCGCGGTCGACCCGACGAACCCCAACGTCGTGTTCGTGGCGGCCGTCGGCCATCTGTTCGGCCCGAACGAGGATCGCGGCCTCTACAAATCCATCGACGGCGGCAAGACCTGGAAGAAGGCGAAGTACATCGACGCCGACACCGGCTTCAACGACGTCCAGATCGATCCGATCAACCCGAAGATTATCTACGCGACGTCCTATCAACGCCGGCGGACTTGGTGGGGCGTGAACGGCGGCGGACCCGGCAGCGGCCTGTGGAAGTCGATTGACGCTGGCGAGACCTGGACGAGAATCACCGGCGGCGGGTTTCCCGCGCCGCCCGACGGCATCCTTGGGCGGATGGGCGTCGCGATCTATCGCGCGAAGCCGTCGACGCTGTACCTGATCGCTGAAGTCGGAGCAGAGGCCGGTATCTCGATCGGTCTAGGTGACGATGGACAACCCGAGAAGACGGGAGCGAACGGCCAACCGGCGCCATGCTGCGATGCAACGCGCTCGGGCCCGAACCGGAGCGGCGTGTGGCGCTCGGACGACGCCGGCAAGACCTGGACGTTTCTGACGAACGTCAACAACCGGCCGATCTACTACAGCCAGATTCGCGTTGATCCGACCAACGACAAGAAGGTCATCCAGGGCGGCGCCGGCGCTCAGATGTCGTTCGACGGCGGCAAGACGTGGAACCCGCTCCAGGGCACGGGCCACGGCGACTACCACGCGATCTGGATCAATCCGAAGGACCCGCGCATCATCGCCGTTGGGCATGACGGAGGACTCGACATCAGCCACGACGGCGGTTTCACGTGGGACTACCACAACGACATGGCCCTCGGGCAGTTCTATCAAGTCTCTGCCGACATGCGGCGGCCGTACGTCGTGTGCGGCGGACTCCAGGACAACCAGGCGTGGTGCGGACCGAGTGCGGTGCGAGGGGCCTTTGGTGGCGTGAACACGGATTGGTTCACGATCGCCGGCGGCGACGGGTTCTATACTCGCCAGGATCCCACCGACTGGGCGCGCATCTACGGCGAATCCCAGAACGGCTCGATGACCCGCTATGACCTGCGCGCGGGCACGCAGAAGAGCATCATCCCGACGGCCCCATCGACCCCAGCCCCCGGTCCGGCTGCTGGTCCTGGTGGCGGGGCGGCCGGTGGCGCGGGCGCGGGTGGCCCGGGCGGCGGCCGCGGCAACGCGGGCAATCTTCTCGATCCGCCGACGACACCGACGGAGTTCCGGTTCTACTGGAACGCGCCAATGGAGTTGTCGCCGCACGATCCGGCCACGCTCTACATGGGCGCTCAGTACTTCTTCAAGTCCACCAACCACGGCGACACGTGGTGGATGAACCCGCAGGACCTGACGAAGAACGTGAGCCGGTTCCAGATGCCGATTATGGGCGTCCCCGGCGACAAGCCGATGGCGTCGAAGCACGACGGGTACTCGGACAACTCCATCATCACGGTCATCGGCGAATCGCCGTCGCGCCCGGGCGTGATCTGGGTCGGCACCGACGACGGGAACGTCCAACTGTCGATGGACGGCGGTCAGACGTTCACCAACGTCTATGGCAACATCGCCGGGGCGCCAACCGGATACGTCCAGGTGTCGCGCGTCGAGCCCTCCCACTTCGATCCGGGCACCTGCTACGTCGCACTCGATAACCATCGAAACGACGACTGGAAGCCGTACCTCTTCAAGACCACCGACTTCGGCAAGACCTGGAAGCCGGTGATGAGCAACCTGCCGGTCAAGGGCAACATCAACGCGGTGCGCGAAGACTACGTGAACCCCAACCTGCTCTTCGTGGGAACCGAGTTCTCGCTTTTCGTGACCCTCGACGGCGGCGCGAGCTGGAAGCCGTTCAGCACCGGGTTGCCCCGAGTCCGCGTCGACGACATCCTGATCCATCCTCGCGACCGGGACCTGATCGTCGCGACCCATGGCCGATCGCTGTGGATCGCTGACGACATCACGCCGCTCGAGCAATTCGCGTCGACACCCGGCACGTCGGTCAAGCTCTTCGACCCGCGGCCCGCCATTCAGTGGAAGAGCGACCTCGAGGCGACGCGGCGCGCGACCGCCCGCGAATTTCGCGGCGAGAACCCCCAGGGGGGAACCGCCATCAGTTTCTGGGCCTCATCCGATCAGGGCGACGCGAAGATCGAATTCCTGAACGCCACCGGCCAGGTGGTCTCGACGATGACGACGCCGGCGCACGCCGGCCTGAATCGCGTGCAGTGGAGCATGGCGACGACCGGAGGAGGCGGATTTCAGGGTGGCCGCGGCGGCGGTGGCGGTCGTGGCGCCAGCCCGAGCAACCTGACACCTGCGGAGATCGCGGCCGGTCAGGCCGCGTATCAGAAAGCCGCGGAATCGGCCGCCGTCATGGGCGGCGCCGGTGGGCAAATCGCGCCCGTCCGGGGCGGCGGTGGCGGTCGCGGCGGCGGCGGCTTCGGCGTGCCGTTTGTCGCCGGGGGAGGCCGTGGCGGCGGTGGCGGCACCGGACTCGTCGGCCCCGGAACCTATATGGTTCGGCTCACCGTCGGGAGTCAGACGCTCACGACATCCGTCGATGTCCTCGAAGACATCTGGATGAAGAGCGACAGGTAGCCGCGAGGTGCTCGCATGCGGTGGACCCTGATCTTCCTCCTCTCGCTCTTTGGTTTGGCGATGGCGGCGGTGACGGTCGGCGCTATTGTGCCCTCGAACGTGGCGCAGATCCTCTGGTTGCCGATCTTCCTGACGACCGCCTACATCATCGCCGTTCGGGCCGGCGGGCGGTTCTTCATGCATGGGCTCGCGGTCGGCATCGTGAACAGCTTCTGGATCACGGTCATCCACGGCCTGTTCGTCGAGACCTTTATGGTGAACAACCCCCAGGAAGCCTCGATGCTGGCGTCGATGCCCATGCCGCACCGGCCACGCCTCATGATGGCTCTGGTTGGGCCGATCGTGGGGGTGGTCTCCGGCGCGATCATCGGCGTCCTGGCCGCTCTCGCCGCCTGGATCCTTGGGCGCCGGACCCAACGGCCCGCCGCCTGACGCGTTAGCGTCCGCACCCAGGGCCGACGTCGGCGGTCGGCTTGGGGATCGCGGCCGCTCCTGACGTCGTGAGCGCGGTGTTCAGCGCCGCGAGGGCCTCGTCGATCACCTGGCGGTAGCGCGCCAACGCAGCGGATGTCTTGGCGCAGGCGTCCTTGAGCACGCCAACCGTGTTGTCGGTGGGCGCCAGATCGGCAAACTCCAACGCCGCCAGATGTTGGCCGAGCGACCGGCCTCCCGCCAGGCCGCCAATCCCGGAGAGCACGGCCCGATCGAACGTACCCAGGGCCGCCGTCAGTTCGGGTGTCGCTCTGGCGGCCGCGACACGATCGTGCGCAACCTGTCGAAGTGCGCGGAGGGATTCGATCGCGTCGTGACTCGCCCGAATGCCGGCCGTGAGACCGAGCTGCCAGCCGAGGGCCGCGTCGAAGTCCGCGACGGACACCTGCACTCGTGGATCCGGCATGACGACGATCGGCCGCGTCGATGACTGGCCGTTGACCGTGAGCTGAACCTGATAGGTTCCCGGCACCACCAGCGGGCCGACTGGCTGGCGTCGCGGCGATTGGCCGACGATCGCGGTCGCGATGATGCCGTACGAGACTGACGTCGCCGGCTCGCCGTCCGGCCCGTAGTCGAGCGGTGGTGGGGTCGGATAGCGCAGGTCCCAGACGACGCGATGAGCGCCCGCGGCGACCGGGAGTCGCTCGGCGTCGACCGGCAGGAACCAGTACATCGGCACGTTCGGCATTGAGGAATCCGGCGCCTGAGCGGCGCTCGAGTACTCGCGAATGACCTGGCCGGCTGTGGATCGAATCGTGAGCGTCATCGGACCAGCCACGGGCTCGCGGAGGTAGTAATCAATGATGGCGCCGTCGGGTGGGTTCTGACCCGTCGGGACCTCTGGCGGCAGCGGCGTGTCGTGATTCACATCCCAGCGCGCGCGTGTGACCGGCGCCGGCTCGAAGAGGAACGCCGCCGCAGCGCTGGCGCGAGCGGCGTCGATCTGCCTCAGTGGCGTCACGTCATCGAGAATCCATAGACCGCGGCCCCAGGTGGCCGCAACCAGATCGGCCCCATGAACCGCGAGGTCGTTGACCGCGACGGTGGGCAGGTTGAGCTGCAGCGCCTGCCAGTGGTCGCCGCGATCGAACGACACCCACGCGCCGGCTTGCGTGCCCGCGTAGAGCAGCGACGGACGCTCGGGGTCCTCGCGGACGACCCGCGCAGGGACGTCCGCGGGGAGGCCGGTCACGATCGACTGCCAGTGCTCGCCGAAATCCGTCGTCCGGAACAGCCTGGGGCCGTGCGCGTCCGACAGGTCAATCGCCGCCGCGTATGCGACGCCGGCGTCGTGGCCCGACGCCTCCATCGACCACAGCGCCATCGTCGCGTTCGAGGCGGTGTCGGGCGAGACGTCCTTCCAGTTCTGTCCGCCGTCACGCGTGACGTGAATGAGGCCGCTCGAACTGGCGACCCACAAGAGGCCCGCGTCGAGAGGGGACGGCGCCACGGCGACGATCGTGCCGTTTCCGCCCGTGAGATCGGGGCTGATCGTCTTCCACGTGACGCCCCGATCGTCGGTCTCGAGGACGTACTGCGCGCCGACGAACAGCCGGTGTGGATCCTTGGGTGACAGCGCCATACCCGGCCGTGGCCCGAAGCGATCCTGATCGCGCGGCGTGAAGATGGGGCCGACTTGGCCCGTCTCGCGATCGAACCGGAGCACCGTGTGCCCGCCACCGTGAGAGTAGACGTACCGCGGATTGAAGGGATCCGCGAAAATGTGCCCCTGCTCGTAGCCGCTCACCGGATACCAGTCGTTCGGTCGGATCGCACCGTAGTCGCTTCGGCTCTTGATCGCCACGGTGCCGCTGTCCTGCTGCGCGGCGTAGAGCCAATACGGAAACTGATCGTCTGTGGTGACGAAGTAATGCTCGCCGTTCTGCACGACGTACCAAGGTGTCCACGTGACGCCGCCATTGACGGTGATGGTCGGCCCCTGGTCGGCGCCGATGATCATTCGAAGCGGGTTGGTCGGGTCGATCCAGAGACTGCGGTTGTCGTCTCCGCCTGGCGCGCCTTTGAACGCCGCGAGCGTTCTGCCGCCGTCGGTGGATCGATACATCGACGTGCCCATCGTGTACACGACATCCGGGTTGCGAGGATCGGCATAGATATGGCCCGAGGCGCTGGCGAGGCGATTGGTGCCGATCGCCCAATGGCCCCCGCCGTCATCGGACCGATACAGGCCGCCGCCACCCCGCCCGCCGATGAGTGCGAACAGACGTGGGCCATTGGCACCAGGCGCGACGGCGAGGTTGACGCCTCCGGCGCCTGGCGGCCAGCCCTGGCCGTTGAGCCGCGTCCACGTCGAGCCACCGTCGACGGATTGAAAGACCTCCGGGCCAGGTGCCGTTCCGGCCGGTGGTGCGCCGCCGCCCGCCGGTGTCCCTCGTCCGCCTCCGCCGCCCCCGCTGAAGCTGACATATAAGTGGCGCGCGTCGTTCGGATCGCGCACGAGGTCGACGACGCCGCTGCCGGGATCGACCGTGAGGACGTGCGACCAGCTCCCGCCGCGGTTCGTCGTCCGATACACGCCGCGCGCGGCGCTCGGCCCGTTGTTGTAGAAGACCATCGACCCGAAATTGCCGCCCGACCCGACGCCCGCGACGACGACGTTCGGATCCCGGGGGTCGACGAGAAGGGCCGTGATGTACTTCGTGTCCGCGAGCCCCGCGGCCCGCCAGGTTGCGCCCGCGTCAGCCGATCGATAGACCCCCTTGCCGACGAGGTTGTGGCCGGTGCCGACATAGACGATGTGCGCGTCGGAGGGCGCCACGGCAACCGCGCCGATTGACGGGACGTGAACCGCGTCGAAGATCGGTTGCCACGTGGTGCCCGCGTCGGCCGTCTTCCAGAGGCCCCCGTCGGGGGTGCCGATGTAGTACACGGTCGGATCGCCGGGGACGCCCGCGACCGCCGATACGCGGCCGGCCCGATTCGGGCCGACGGGGCGCCAGCGGAGACCGCCCATGAAAGGTGCGTCGGCTTGTCGGGCGACGGCCAGCGGCGCGAGGACGGCCGCGGCGCCCAAGAGCACGAACGCCGCGGCACGCCGGCGGTGCGCCGGTCGCCCGAAGAACATCGTGAGCATCATGGCGCCGATTGTAGCGCCGGGTGCCCGCGACGCGGCCAACGCGGCGCCGCGGCGCCACGAGAGTCGTGGCGCCGACCAGGCGCCGCCGAACGGCAGACTACGCCGGACCCGCGAGCGTCGAGGGGCGTCCGAACGTGCCATCGACGACCTCGACGAAGTTGCGCTCCTCGCGAAGGATGACGCGCGCCGCCCGGGCCCGTGCGAAGTTGGCGGTCGCGTCCGCGTCGGCCTTGATGCGTCCCTTGAAGCGCTCGTAGGCCGCCAGGCTCTCGAACGCCACCACCGCCCAGGCGACGTCATTGGTGCCTTCGTACGGAAGGAAGTAGCCAACCAGGTGCCCGCCGCAGCGGGGAATGACCGGGCCCCAGTGCTCCGCGTACGTCTTGAACGCGTCACGCTGGAATGGATCGATTTGATAACGAATGACGCAGCTAATCATCGGTGTCCTCCGCAGGAGCGGCATGGCTGCAGTATGCCGGTTGGCCAACATCGATAATTCGTTTATCATCACACTATGGATGAGACCCCGAATGCCGGCGCCGATGTGGGCGTCGCCGTGTCGGCCGTCGCCGCGGCGATCGGGGAACCGGCGCGGGCGCGCATGCTCCTCTGCCTGATGGACGGGCACTCCCGCACCAGCACCGAGCTGGCGATCGTGGCTGGCGTGACGCCCTCTACCGCGAGCGCGCATCTGAAACGCCTCACGGCCGCGCACCTCGTGTCGGTGTTCGTCCAGGGCAAGCACCGTTATTACAGTGTGGAAGGACCCGAGGTCGCGAGCGCGCTCGAAGGCCTGAGCGCCGTCGCCACTGACGATCGCGAGGCGTTCGTGCCGACGGCCCCGCAGCGGCTGCGCGCCGCACGAACGTGCTACGACCACATCGCCGGCACGCTGGGGGTGATGCTGCACGATCGCCTGAGATCGCTCGGCTGGCTGTCTGCGCCGGCGACCCCTAAGGAGAACCTTTACGACGTCACAAGGATTGGCGCGCAGGCGCTCGAGGCCCTTGGCCTTGACGTCGAAGCCGCCCGAGCCAGGCGACGTCGGTTTGCCTGTGCCTGCCTGGATTGGAGTGAACGACGCCCCCACCTCGGCGGGGCGCTCGGCGCCGCCCTGCTCACCCTTGCGCTCAAAAGAAAGTGGGTCGTCGAGAACCCTCACGACCGCGCCCTCACGGTCACACCTCAAGGACGCCGCGAACTCGCGACGCGATTCGGCGTGCGAAGTGAGGAACGGACGCGACCGTAGCGCTCGTGCACGGGAATCTCCGTCGTCGCGCCTGGCCGGCGGAGCGCATCGGCTGGCGCGGTGCGACGGCCGACCAGCACCACGAGCGGCCGCTAGTCGTGCCTTAACGCGACAAGCGGATCGACCCTCGTCGCCTGCCGGGCCGGCCAGGCGCTCGCGACGAGACCCACCGCGAGCAGAATCGCCGGGACGATCGTAAATGTGAGAACGTCGGTCGGCGAAACGCGGTAGAGGAACGACGCCAGTAGCCGCACCAGGGCGAACGCGACGGCGAGGCCGATGCCGAGACCGATTCCCGTAAGCGCTAGCCCGCGCCGCATGAGCAGTTGTCGCATGGCGCCGGCTGAGGCCCCGAGCGCCATCCGGATGCCAATTTCCCGGGTTTGCAGTGAGACCGTGTACGCGAGCACGCCATACAGGCCCGCCGCCGCGAGTCCAAGCGCCATGAGCGCGAATCCACCCACGAGCCATGCAACGAGCCGATCGCGCCAGGTGGCCCGGTCGATGACTTCCCCGAGACTGCGGACCGCCGTCACCGCGAGGGTGCTGTCGAAGGCCGTAATGCGCTCGCGGGCGTCGCGGGCGAGGGCCGCTGGATCCGCCGTCGTCTTGATGATCACCGCATTGGGCACGACCTCGCCGTTATAGGCACCGTAGGGCAGATACACCGTGGGATTCTCCTCGCCGGTGATATGCCCATGCCGGGTGTCGCCCACCACGCCGACAATCTCGTGCCAGACCCCGTTCGCCGCGGGCGGTCCAAACCGCACCCGCTTGCCGATGGGGTTCTCGCCGGGCCAGTACTTGGCCGCGAACGCTTGCGCGACAACGATCACGTGCGGCACCTGATAGTCGGCGTCACTGAAATCTCGGCCCCGGACGAGCGGAATGCCCAACGTGCGGAAATAGCCGGGGGAGACGACGACGTGGTTGACGAACGGCATCTTCTCGAGTGGCACCGGCCGGCCTTCGATCGTGAAGATGCGCGACCAGCCATCTTGGAGCGGAATGCCGGTGCCGAACGCGACCGAGGTGACGCCAGGCAGGGACGACAGCCGCGAGGACAACTCGCGGAGCAGCGCTCGGGCCGGCGCGCCCGAGGGATACCGCTTCTCTGGATAGTCGACGACAAGGGAGAGCACCTGTGCGGGGTCGTAGCCCAGCACCTGCGTCCGAATCGCAACGAAGCTTCGGAGCATCAACCCGGCGCCGATGAGGAGCAACACAGAAATGGCGACTTCCGCGATGACCAGACCATTGCGCCACAGACGGTGGCCGCCACCGTGGCTGCCAGCCCGATCGCCGTCGCGCAGGACCGGTGTGAGGTCGCCACTCGACGCGCCCAGGCTCGGCGCGACGCCAAAGACGAGACTGGTCACGAGCGACACCGCGCCGGCGAAGATCAGCACGCGCCCATCGACTGCGAAGTTCATCCAGGCCGGCAAGTCGACCGGCACGAGACCGAGGAGGGCGGGGACACCGACATATGCGAGGAGGACGCCGAGGCTGCCGCCGGCCATGGCCAAAACGAGGCTCTCCACGACGAGCTGGCGCACGAGGCGCGATCGGGTCGCCCCGAGCGCACGGCGCACCGCCATCTCGCGGACGCGGCCGCTGGCCTTGGCGAGGAGGAGGTTGCTGACGTTCGTACAGGCGATGAACAGGAGCAGCCCCACGGCGATGAGGAGCATCGTCACCACGGCGCGGTAGTCCGCCGTGAGCACGTCGCGCAGCGGCCGCACCCGAGCGTGCCAGCCGTTGTCGGCGTCCGGATGGGCGTGGTGGATCGCGGTAAGCAGGGCCCCGACTTCGTCGGTCGCGGTCTTGACCGTGGCCCCCGGCGCCAGGCGGCCGATGACTTCCGAGTTGTAGTCAGTGCGAGTCTCGTTCGCCAGATCCAAACGCCGCGGAAACCACACGTCTGACCGATCAGGGAAGGTGAAGCTCGCCGGCATCACGCCGACAATGCGGTACACGGCGTTGCCGGTGTCGAGCGTGCGGCCGAGAATATTCGGATCGCCGCCGTAGCGCGACCGCCAGAGATCCTCACCGATGATCGCCACGCGCGGGGCCCCGGCGACGTCCTCGAGCGGCGTGAACGTGTGTCCGAGCACGGGTGCGACGCCCAGAACGCGAAACACGCCGTCGGTCACCTGACCAGCGCGCACGCGCTCGGCCGGTGCGTCGCCCCGGAGCGTCACGGTGCCCGCGGTGTAGAGGCCGATGTCCGCGAGGAGATGCGTCCCGGCACGCACGTCGGCGTAGTTCGGCGCCGACATGTCTCCGAACTCGTGCGGATCGGTCGGGCTGTACTCGTCGACAGCGACCAGCCGATCAGCGTCGGGATAGGGCAGGGGCCGGAGAAAGAGGCCGTTCGCGAAGCTGAAGATCAATGTTGCCGATCCCATGCCGAGCGCGAGAAGGGCCACGATGGCGATCGTGGTCGCCGCCTCTTTCCGCATGTAGCGAAACGCGTGGCGAATGTCATGGCGTAGCACGTCGAGCTCCTCCTTCTGCGCCTTCGGGGCTTCCGTCAGCACGCCGGTCATCGCCCTGAGGCCGAAGCCGAGGCGTTGCCGGAGTGAGGCGGCGTCACGCCAGCAGTCTTCGAACACCAGGGACAGCTCACGTGCGTAGGCCCGCCGGAATTCCGCGGGGTACAGCCGGAGCAGTCGGCGGTACAGACGGGCCGCGCGGCTCGGTCGTGGGCGGTCCTCCGTCACGCTCACGCTCGTTTCGACAGAAGCCCGGTGGCCCGCGCGTCGGCGAGGAGTTGCTGTAAGCGGCGCGCCTCCTCGGCGACTGCGTGGCGTCCCGCCTTGGTGATGCGGTAGTACCGGCGCCGCTCGTCGTCATGATCGGGGTCGGGGCGCTCGTCGAGTTCTTCGATGAGTCCCTCGTCGAGAAGGCGTTTGATGGCGCTGTAGAGGGTGCTCGGACTCAACAGGACCTGGCCGTCGGTCCGATCCCGGACGTCCTGCAGGATGGCGTAGCCGTGCCGTTCGCGATCGGCCACGGCGATCAAGATATGGAGCCTGTCGCGCGAGAGGGCGGGGGATCTCATACGACGGTCACTATATCATATCTCGCTATAGCGACTGTCGTCTTTGATCGCACGCCGTCGCCGGCCAACCCCGGCTGACCTTCTTCTATGACGTTGGGCGGCTTGATCCGGTCACGATCGGCTCGTCGGCGGTCGCATTGGTGCTCGCCGCACCCGCGGCTGGCTGGACGCGGGCCGCCTCGCGGCGCGGAGGCCCCTGGCTGCCCTGATGGGCGACAAGGGGTGGCCCCGTGTCCGCCGAAACCGTGCGGGAGGGGACAGGTGCGCGCTGTTTCACAATTCTGTGGTCGATCCCTGACTCGGCGACGCGGTTTCTGTGGAAAATGGGCCCGTCCCCCTCGTACACTCAGCCGTGCGCACTCGGCGCGCCGACCTCTACATCTATCTGTCCGCGGCTGCCGCGATGGCCCTCGTCGCGCCGGCTGGGCCCCTCTATTGGGATAGTTCCGGCTATGTAGGCCAGGCTATAAGCGGGCACGTCGGCGGTCTCGGGCTTGGCCGTCCAGTGTTCATCCTCGTCTCCCACGTCCTCGCGCGAGCCTGGTTCGCGGTCGGCGGGTCGGCCGCGCATCTCGAGCCCGTGCTCCGCCTCTTCTGGTCCGCGGTGTCCTGCACGACCGCGCCGCTGACATGGCGCCTCGCCCGCCGCGCCTCGCTGACCGTTAGGGCATCCGCCATGGCCGGGCTGGCCGTGGCGGTGTCTCCCGCGATGGCACACTCCGGAGGGGCCGTCTTGACGGACGGACCAGCCACGGCCGCGTGCGTGCTCGCAGGCATGCTGTCGCTCGAGGCGGTCCTCGAGTCTTGGGATGCGCGGCCGGCCCTGGGCCGTCGCGCCCTGGCCCTCGGGGCGGCCGCCGGGGCCGTGACCGGCCTTGCAATCGGTCTGCGGGAGCAGTCGCTTTTCTCCTTGGGAACGCTCGCCTTGATGCTGCCGATCGCGCGACGAGGCGATCGTTGGCCGCTTGGGCTCGCCATGGCGGGCGGTGTCACGGTGGTCGTGGCCGCGCCGATGCTGTTGGTGTGGCTCACCGAGCCAGACTACCTCGGCACGATTCAGACATGGCTCCTCGGTATGGCCCGCGACCGCGCCGCCGCGACATTCGGCTGGCGCGACGCGCCGCTGTTCGCCCTCTGGATCGCGGCGCTCGGACCGGTCGTCGCCTACGCGGCCGTCTCGGCGTGGGGTCGTCGCGGACCAATGTGGCGCGCCGGCGGCGCGCTGTTTGCCGTCGCGGCCCCCTCGCTCGTGGAATTAGGCCTTGCGCCCGTCGTGCGCGGGATCAGCTACAGCCCACGCTTCCTGCTGGCCGCCCTTCCGGGCGCGATCGCGATCCCCGGGGCGTGGGCCATCGATCGCTGGATTGGTGGGTCTCGCCTTCGCTTCGCGGCGGCGACGGTCGCCATCGCGTTCCCCTTGGTTGTCGCGGCCCCTCTGCTCCGGGCGCGGTCGGCGCCCTTGCTCGCGACGTTCCAAGCCTTGCCGTCAATGCTCGCGAACGTGCCCCCGACCGCCGTGATCGTGACCGGCCAGCCATGTCCGGCGATCGCTCTGCAGCGGGCAATCATCGCGCACGACTCGCCGTCCCAGGCGGTACCTGACTGGCAAGCCGTGTGCCCGGGCTGGGCTTGGCCGACGGACCTGGCCGGCCGCCTCGATGCCGCCAGCCGGGACGGTCGCGCGATCGTGCTCGATCTTCGTCCGACGTCCTGGATTGGGGTAGAACAACAGTCCGCGTTTGCCGAAGTGCAGAGCTACGCGCAGGCCATAGCGCCTCGCGTCGATGCTCGACAGGTCATCGTCTGGCGGTAGGGAAGCGCGCGCACGACGCGACTCGCCTGATCCAAAGCGATCGGCCGTGGCCGGGCGGCTATTCGTGCCGGATCGCCGTCAGCGGATCGATGCGAACGGCCCGAAAAGCCGGTACCAGACTGCCGGCGCCCGCCATCAGGATCGCCAGGCCGGCGGCGCTGCCGAAGGCGATCCAATCGAAGGGACTGACGCCGGCCAGGATCGCGCGGATGCCCTGGCCGGCCACGACGGCGACCCCAGCGCCGGCGAGGAGCCCGGCGCCCGCCATGACGGCGCTGCGCCGAAGCACGAGACCCAGGATGTCGCTCGCGTCGGCGCCGAACGCCATGCGCAAACCGATCTCCCGCGTGCGGAGTGACACGCTGAAGGCCAGCAGGCCGTGGATGCCGAGGCCGGCGAGCAGGCACGCCACCACCGCAAACCCCGCCAGCACCCGAACCTGCGTCTGCCGGGGCACATTGTCCGCGCCGACGAGGGCCTCGAGCGTTTGCAGATTGGAAATCGGCAGGTCGGGATCGGCTTCGTGGACGATGCGGCGTACGTCACCGGCGAGCGCTGTTGGCTCGAACGTCGACTTGACGACGAGATCCTTCGGCGCGAACCAGGGCATGTAGCGGTCGAGGATCTGCTGCGCCGACAGGTAGGCCTGGGGTTCGCTCGACCGTTCCAGGCCGCGCACCGCCACGTTCCCGACGACCCCGACCACCGTCCGCGCGTGAAAGGCGAGATCGAACGTGCGGCCGAGCGGCGATTCGCCCGGCCAGTTCTGGGCGGCAAACGACTCGCTCACGACCGCGACCCACGGCGCGGCGGCCGTGTCGGCGTCGGCGATGTCTCGGCCCTGGTGGAGGGGAATGCCCATCGTGCGGAAGAAGTCGGGCGTGACGAATCGAACACCTGCAACATGTGTGGTCGTCGGGTCCTGCGGGTGACCGTCGAGCGTCACGGGGAAGATGCCACCCCGGAGGTCGGTCGACATGGGCACGAAGCTGATGTAGGCGGCGCTCTCGACGCCCGGTAGCTGGCGAACCGCCGTGAGCACGCGCTGGTAGAACGCCCATCGCGTCGCTGTGGCCTCGTACCTCGGCATCGGCAGCATCGTCGTCGCGGCGAGCACGCGCGTCGTCTGAAAACCAGGATCGCGGCCCTCGACCCGCCACAGAGCCCGCAGGAGCAGAGCGGAGACGACCAGCAGAGCGACCGAGGCGGCGACTTGAACCGTGACGAGCGTCGCGCGCAGCCGCTCGGTCCGACTGCTCGTGCCGGCCCGCGCGTCGTCGCGCAGGGCCGCGACGCCCGCTCGGCCGGCCCGCAAGGCCGGCCCCACGCCGACACCGAGCGCTGTGACCGCGGTCAGGATCGTCACGAGGGCCAGGAGCCGTCCGTCGACGTTCGGGAGTTCAGCGATGGGCAGCGAATCCGGTGCGAGCGTCGCGAGGACCGGCACGGCGACGATCGCGAGCCCGACGCCGACGAGGGCGCCAGCCGCGGCGAGTACTCCGCTCACGGTGAGCATCTGCCGAACGATGCGTTCGCGACCGGCGCCGAGGGCGGTACGGACCGCGAGTTCGCGTTGACGGCCGAGCGCGCGGGCAAGGAGCAGACTCGCGAGGTTGCTGCAGGCGATCAAGAGCACGCAGGCCGAGGCGGCCGTGAGGGCGAGGAGAGCGGTACGGCTGCCGATCGATAACTCGTCATGCAGGCCGACGATCGTCGCGCCCGTCCGCTGGTTGTCGGTCGGGTACAGGCGGGCCAGCTCGGCCGCGATGCGGCTGAAATCGGCACGGGCCTGATCCACCGTGACCCCAGGCTTGAGGCGTCCGATGGCATGAAGAAAGACGTTGCTGCGGTCCTGAAAATCATCCGGGGCGAGCCGCATGGCCACCCAGAAGAGCGCCTCCCGTCGCGGGAACGTGAAATCCGGCGGCATCACGCCGATCACGGTGTACGGCGCGTCGTCCAATCGAATCGTGTGCCCGAGGACGTTCGGGTCGCTACCGAAGTGCGTGCGCCACATCGACGTGCTCAGGATCACCGTGCCCGAGGCCCCGGCGCGATCCTCGTCGGCAGTGAACAGCCGGCCGAGGGTTGCGTGGACGCCCAGAGTCTGCAGTAGGTCGGCGGTCACGGCGGCGCCCTCAACGCGCTCAGGCGTACCCCCACCCACCAGATTCACCGAGAAACCTCGGGAGGCGCCGGCCGAGGCAAGCGTCGTGCTCATCTGGATCCAGTCGCGATAGTTCGCCGGCGACAGCTCGAGGCGCGGGTACCCTCGATACGACTGGTCCTGCCAGAGACTGACGAGCCGATCGGAATCCGGAAATGGCAATGGCCGAATCAGCACGTGATCCGTGATCGAGAAGGTGGCTGTCGTGGCGCCGATGCCGAGGCCCGAGACGAGGATGGCGGCCACTGCGAAGCCGGGCCTCCGGCCAAGGGTCCGCACCGTGGTGCGCAGGTCCTGGCGCAGGATGTCCCAATGCGCCCCGAGACCGGCGCTCGCGGCGTCGGCGATGGCCTCGAACCAGAGCGCGGCCACGGCCGGCCCCGAGATGCGGCGGCGGCGCGCGGCAAAATCGGCGGCCATTTCGCCGCCGTACTCCGACCGAAACGACGTCGGGTACACGTGCAGCAGGAGGCGATAGGCGCGCATCTGACGCCTTCAGGTGCGCCTCGGCGCGAAGCTGGTGGCCCGCGCCAGCCGAATCAGCTCGCCGAGCCGCCGCACTTCAGCTTTGGCCACGGCGATGCCGAACTTCGTCACCCGGTAGTAGCGGCGCCGCTCGTCGTCATGGCCCTCGGCGGGTCGCTCGCGCAGTTCCTCGACGAGCCCCTGGTCGAGCATGCGCTGGATCGATCGGTACAGCGTGCCGAAGCTCAGCGTGACGGCCCCGTTCGTCCGGGCGGCGACGTCCTGCATGATCGCGTAGCCATGGCGAGGCTCGTCGGCGACCGCCATGAGGATGTGGAACGTGGCGGGCGGCAGCGGCAGGAGCGCGCTCGCCTCGTCCGTGTCGTCGTGAGGCCGGCCCATGGCGGCAGACTATAGCCACAGTGGCTATAGTGTCAAGGCCGCCCCGCGGGGGCGCCGATCCGGCGGTATGCTACGCGCCGGGGGCTCGTCATGAAGCGCATGGTCTGCCTGGTGTTCGTGGTTGTCGTGTCGTTCGCCTTCGAGCAGGCGGGCAGTCCGGATCTGGCGCGTTGGCAGAAGCAAGCCAAGGACGTGACGATCGTGCGCGATGACTGGGGGATCGCGCATGTTTTCGGCAAGACCGATGCGGACGCCGTCTTCGGGATGGTGTACGCGCAGGCCGAGGACGATTTCAACCGCGTCGAGACGAACTATCTGAACGCCATGGGTCGGCTCGCCGAGGCCGACGGCCAGTCCGCGGTCATCCAGGACCTGCGGATGAAGATTTTCATCGACCCCGACGTCTTGAAGAAGGACTATGCCGCGAGCCCGGCCTGGCTCCAGAGGCTGATGGACGCATGGGCGGACGGGCTGAACTTCTATCTCGCCACGCACGCCCAGGTCCGGCCGCGCGCAATCGCGCACTTCGAGCCGTGGATGGCGCTCAGTTTCACCGAGGGGAGCATCGGCGGCGATATCGAGAAGGTCAACCTGCGATCCCTGCAGGCGTTTTACGATAAGCCGGCAGCGCTCCCGATGCCACCGGATGCGAGCGAGACCCGCGATCCGGAGCCCTCGGGATCGAACGGGATGGCCGTCGCGCCGGCGAACACGACGACGCACCATGCGCTGCTCCTGATTAATCCCCACACGTCGTTCTTCTTCCGGTCGGAGTTGCAGATGGTGAGCGACGAGGGCCTGAACGCGTACGGCGCCGCCACCTGGGGCCAGTTCTTCCTGTATCAGGGCTTTAACGATCGCGTCGGCTGGATGCATACGTCGAGTGGTGTCAACGCGGTGAACGAGTACCTCGAGACCGTCACGAAGAAGGGCGATCACTACGTCTATAAGTACGGCGCCGAGGAGCGACCGGTCACCGAGTCGACGATCACCGTGCCCTACAGGACGGACCAGGGGATGGCGAAGCAGACCTTCACCATCTACCGGACCCATCACGGGCCGATCGTCCGCGAGGCCAACGGGAAATGGGTGGCGATCGCCCTCATGAACAAGCCGATCGAAGCTCTGACCCAGTCCTACACGCGGACCAAGGCGCGCGACTACAAGTCGTACTTGAAGACGATGGACCTGCAGGCGAACTCGTCGAACAACACGATCTTCGCGGATGCCGACGGCGACATCGCGTATTTTCACGGCAACTTCATTCCGCGTCGCGACACGAGTTTCGATTGGAAGCAGCCGGTCGACGGCAGCAATCCCGCCACCGATTGGAAGGGTGTGCTGTCGGTCGAGGAGACGCCGCACCTCCTCAATCCGGCGAGTGGCTGGATCTACAACTCGAACGACTGGCCCTGGGCCGGCTCAGGGCCGAGCAGCCTGAAGCGGGAAGACTATCCGGCCTACGTCGAGAACGGCGGACCGTCGGCCCGTGGCGAACACGCCGTGCGCGTGCTCCAGAACCGGAAAGAGTTCACCCTCGACGGCCTCATCGGCGCCGCATTCGACAGCTACCAGACCTGGTTCGAGAAGCCGATTCCAGCCCTGATCAAGGCGTGGGACGCGACACCAGCGAGCGACCCCTTGAAGGCGAAGGTCGCCGATCAGATTGCGCTCCTCCGCGGCTGGGATCTCCGCTGGGCCGCCTCCTCAGTGCAAACGTCGCTGGCGGTCTTCTGGGGCGAGGCGATTCAACAGCAGGTACGAGGCGGTCGGCCGGCGGGCCAGTCGGTGCAGGACTTCATCGGCAGCGGCCAGGTGCCGGCCGCGGAGATGTTGCAGGCGCTTTCCGCCGCGTCCGATCGGCTGACGGCCGACTTTGGCTCGTGGAAGACGCCCTGGGGCGACATCAATCGCTTCCAGCGCCTCAATGACAGCATCGCGCCCAAGTTCGACGACGCCGGCGCGAGCATTCCCGTCGAGTTCACGTCAGCCGCGTGGGGCTCGCTCGCGTCATTCGGAGCGCGCGCCTATCCAAACACCAAGAAGCGCTACGGCACGAGCGGTAATAGCTTCGTGGCCGTCGTGGAGTTTGGGTCGACCGTTCGGGCGAGAGCGGTGACAGCGGGCGGAGAGAGCGGAGATCCGGCGTCGAAGCACTTCAACGACGAAGCAACCCGGTACGCGACGGGCAACCTGCGGGATGTGTACTTCTATCGATCCCAATTGAGCGGACACACCGAGCGCGAGTACCACCCGGGGAGCTAGTGGCCATTGGGTGGCTTCTAGCTGCGAGCCAGCGCGCGCGCGACCATCCAGCCGCGCGCGCGCCGACCACCGCTAATTTGAGACCGTAAATGCCACGTCGCTGCCGCGAATTGTGAGACCCTTCAACACCGTGCCGCCGTTGGGGTCGGACGCCGTGTCGAGCTGCGTGTTCGTGCTCTTGCTCGGCAGAGGCTTGGTCTGACAGGGCACCGACACCGCCTTGACTTTCGTGTTCACCCGTTGGGCGCTGTCGTCGACGCTTCTGACCAGCTCCTTGAACGTAATCTTCGAGCCGTCAGACGTGACCTGATAATCGCCGGGCTTGAGCACTTCCGAACCGACTTTGAGACTCGATGACAACGTGACCTGATCCTTGAACTCCTTCGACTTCGCTGCAACCGATGCCTGCGTGGCGAGCAACGCGCCCGCGCACAGAAGTCCTACCACCACAGTCCCTAGCTTCCGCATACGTATCTCCTGGTTTAACAGTCCACTACTCGTTACGTCTGGACGCCTGTGCGCGTTTCGCCCCCCTTGTCGCGCCGGACATCGCAAATCGGTTATGTGAGTGCGCGCGTGATACATACCGAGAGTAGGGCGTCGAGCCAATGATGAGCGCGCTCAGTCAGATAGAGGCCACGGACGGTCCGATCGCCCGGCGCGAAGCCGTTCACCTGATCTTCAGGGCCCAGTGATGTAATGTGCAGATTCGCCCCCCTGCGGGCGATCGATTCCACTGGAGGCAGACATGCAACGTGCTTTTTTCGCCGCGGTTGCGACGCTCGCGCTAGCTGTGTGGTTCTCAGCAGGCGTGACACCGCGGGCGCAGACCACCGGGCCCTATAAGGTCCTGAAGACGCAGAAGGTTGGCGGCAACGGTAGCTTCGACTACGTGAACGCCGATCCGGTCGGCCGGCGGCTGTACGTCGCGCGCCGAGCCGATCAAGCGAGCGGACAACCGGCCCGCATTAACGTCTTCGACCTCGACACGCTCGCGCCCGTCGGGGAGATCCCGAACGTCAGCGCGCACGGCGTCGCGATCGATCCGAAGTCCGGCCACGGCTTCGCGAGCAGCAAGCCCGTGACGATGTTCGATACGAAGACGTTGGCGGTGATCAAGACCATCGATGTCGAGGGCAGCCCCGACGGGTTGCTCTTCGACCCGTTCAATGGCCGCGTGCACGTGCTGAGCCACCCCGCACCGAACGACACGGTCATCAACGCAGCGGATGGCACGGTCGTCGGGACGATCGACCTGGGTGGCGCACCCGAGCAGGCGCAGAGCGACGGCAAGGGCACGATCTACGTCGACCTCGAGAACAAGAACGCGATCGGCGTCGTGAACGCCGCGGCCATGAAGGTGACGTCGACCTATGACATCAGCGCCAAATGTGAAGGACCCGGTGGCCTCGGACTCGACGCCAAGAACCACATCCTCTTCGCGACGTGCGGCTCGACGATGACGATTGTGAGCGCCACCGACGGCAAAATCCTCGCGGCGCTGCCCATCGGCGAGGGCACGGATGGCGGCGGCTTCAACCCCGCGACGATGGAAGCGTTCAGCTCGAACGGCGGGGCCGGAACGCTGTCGATCATCAAAGAGGAAGGCCCGACCAAGTTCGTCGTTGAGCAGGATTTGCCGACGGTATCCGGTGGCAACTTCAAGACGATGACGATCGACACGAAGACCAACCACATCCTGCTCATCGGCGCCGCGTACCAGCCCGCACCGGCGCCGCCGACGCCTCCGCCCGCCACGCCGCCACCCGGCGGCGGCCGCGGCCGGCGGATGATGGTGGCCGATTCGTTTACGATTTTGGTCGTCGGGAAGTAACGTCTCCCGAACGCAATTGTGACGGCTGCGGCGGGTGAGAGCCCGCCGCAGCCGTCTGGATGACTCTACCTGAAGCTCCTGGCTCGACCCGCCGATAACGCGGCATGGACCGGAGTGGGGCCCGACGGCCCGACCCGGTGGAGGGCCGATGTTCTGTCATCAATGCGGTTCCGGAGTGAGCGACGCCGCTACGACATGCGGGTCGTGCGGCGCGGACTTGAGGTCGAGAACCCAGGGCGACACCCAGCCTATTCAGGCGGCGGCCGCGCCGGATGCGACGATCCGCATCGCCGCCGCATCGCCGGACGCCGGGCAGATGTCTGCGGCGTCATTAGCCGGTCCGCCCAAGGAGCTTCCGCCAACGACGGTCATGACGGCGGTCGGCATGCCGCCGACCGACAAGCCCCCGGTGCCGGTCGACCCTTCCGCGGCATCGAGGCCGTCAGCGCCGCTCGTGCTGTTGTTCGGCGCCGCCGTGCTGTTGGGCGTGGCCGGCTGGGGCGCGTATCAGTGGTCGCTCGGCCGATCTGAAGCACGAGCCGCCACCGCCACGGTGGCGGCGGCGACCACCGCAGCGGCCAATGCGGCGTCGAGTGCCGTGGCCGCGGCGACTCCACCCACGCCGGACGCGGCCACCGTTACGCCGGCAGCCGCACCCGTCGAGCCGCCCCCGGCCGATCCGATGGCCGGCACGCCGGCGGCGACGGCAGTCGTGCAGCCGCCGGCCACTGGCCCGGGATCAGGCCCCGCACTCTTGGCGGCTGCACGAAAGGAACGCGACGCGGCCGTCGCCCAGCGCGACGCGGCGCTTGACCAGATCAAACAGCTCAATAGCGATCTCGCGCGCGCGCGAGCGGCCGCGGCCGCCACGCCGGCGCCGGCCGTCGCGCCGGTCGCCTCCGCCGACACCGCTCGATTGGCGCAGCTACAGAAGGAGCACGACACGGTCAGATACGTGATCGGGTCGCGTAAGCAACTGCTGGCCGACAAGGTGATCGAATCGCATTTGTATCTGCTGCCGCCGCCGGCCAACCTGACTCAAATCAGCTTGTCGCAGACGACCGAGATCACCATCGACCCAAAGGCGTACGGCATGAACAGCGTGAAGGACGTGGTCGTCATGCCGAGCAGCGTGTGGGAGAACACGGACTACAAGATCTCGAACTCCGGATCGAGTGTCACCTTCACGATTCTGCGCCCCGATGCCTTCCGCACGTTCGCGCGGTACTTCGTGCTGATGTTGGAATGACCCTTCTTTACTGTCCGCCGCCCTCTTTCTTTGAGTCCTTGTCGAGGAACGGCACGCCCTCGGTCATCCACTTCGGCGCAGGCGCGCCCTTGAGGTAGTGGTCGAAGAACTGGAAGTAGCGGATCGTCAGATCCTTGCGATTGGCGAGGCCGCGCAGGCCGTGACCCTCGCCCTGGTAGGCCAGCAAGATCGCATTCTTGTTGTTGTAGCGAAGGGCGTTGTAGAAGGCTAGGCCGTTCATGAAGCCGACGGTGGGGTCGGCCGTGCCGTGCATGATCAGAATCGGCTGCGTGACCTCGGGCACGTGCGTGAGCGCAGACTCGAAGTGATACATCTCCGGGTTGTCCCACGGTGACACGGCCTCGCGGCCTTGGCCGTACAGGTAATAGTCGTCGCCGTTCGCGCCGCTGCCGCCCTGCACCTGATACGACCAGCCCCAGTTCTGGTTGAAATCGTTGTAGAGATCCACCACGCCCGCGCCAACGCCGACGGCGGCGAAGAGCCTCGACCGCGTCGCGATGAATGCCGCGCCCTCACCCCCGTAGCTGTGGCCGTTGATGCCGATGTGCTTGGGATCGGCGTAACCGAGCTCGATGACCCTCTTTACGGCCGCCTCGACCGAGTCGAGCTGATCCGAGTGCGAGGCGCCCGTGTGGTAATGCACGTCGGGGATCATCGTGACGTAGCCCTCGGTGACCGCCTGGATGGGCGACGATCCCATGCCCGTGAGGTACGACGGCGCGCTGTAGCGGTTGAGATTCTGCGAGTTGCCCTCGTAGAAGTTCACGAGCATCGGCCGCCTTTCGCCCGGCTTGTAGTCGTCCGGGATCGCCAGCATGCCCTGCAGCCGATGTCCGTACCGATCTTTGAAGTCGAACAGCACGCGATGCCCCCATAGGAACTCCGCCTGCTGCGGATTGGCGTCGCTGATCTTCGTGGAGCCCTTGAAGTCAGGACCCGAGACGCGCAGATCCGGGAACTCCACGAACGTCTGCCGCGTGAAGAGAAACGTGTCGGCCTTGGCGGCCTTGGTCGGATTGCTGAACGCCGCGTCCTCGTACACGATCTCCCGCAGCTTGCCGTCCGCCAGCTCGTAGAACCCACCTTTCTTCGTCCACTCGCTGTAGGCCGAGAGCGTTAGCGGCTTCGAGAGGTCGATCGTCTCGCGCCCCGTCTGGCCGCCGCGACCGCCGGCTCCACCCGGTCCGCCCCCAGGGCCGCCGGCCGATCCGCTCGGCTCGGTCCGCACGTAGCGAAGGCGAACCTCGCCCTGAGCGCCCGCGCCGTTCGTCAGGTTGCGCGCCGCCGAACCGTCGAGCGGCAGCGCCCAGAGGTCGTAGCGGCCCTCGACGATGACCGATCGGCCGTCGGTCGAATAGCCCGCCAGACCGTACGCCGGCTTCACCCCCGGGTGGTCGTACTCCATGTTCACGAGCGGCGGCGGCGTTGGGCCGCCAAGCGCCTTCGTCGTGCCCGCATCCAGGTCGTAAGCCTGGTACCGATTGTCCTTCCAATACAGAAAGTAGCGGCCGTCGGTCGAGATGCCGAACGTGTTCGCGCCGATCGGCTCGCTCTTGCACATCAGCGTCCGCTCGCCGGTCGACGTGTTGACACGATAGATGTCCGCGGCGGCAGGCTTGTAGTCCGAGATGTAGCCGCGCGTATCACGCCCCACGGCCCACTGGCCGTCCGGCGCAACGTCCAGATCCCGCATCGTCTCGTCGGCGAGTGTGACGAACGCCGCACGGGTCACGTCGAAGGCCTCGCGAAATGTGAAGTTGCGATCTTGATCGGCGCGGATCATCTGGACGGACTGGATGCGCTCATCGAGCGAGTTCCAGACGTCGACATCCGCCGTCTCATCCGGGTTGGGGCGGCCGTTGGCGGCCGGCGCCGGGACCTCGGCCTTCATGCCGAAGAAGACGCGCCCGTTGTCGTCGCTCCACGATAGGGGCGCGCGGTCGCTCACGACCCAACTCGCGGGGAACCCGGGAGCCTTCGTCGGATCGAGGACGGTCGGCGCCGACGGGTCGTGTCCCGCCGCGACGCCACGGTAGACGACCAGCACGTTGTTGCGCCCGCGCATCTTGTCGACTTCCACGCCCTTCAGGACGGCCAGCGCGTCGCCAGCGTCGTTCCACGTCAGGCGGTTGTACGACTTCGCGTCGTTCTCGAGCGCGTTGACGCTGCCCGTGGCCAGATCGAGCACGAAGAGGCCGTTGCCGTCCTTCACCGCGCTGTCGACGGTGTAGGCGAGCAGGTCGCCGGCCTTGTTGAACGCGGCGTCGCCG
>Ga0070732_10000324_pt1 | contig 32700 bp, 49 predicted proteins | sample Coa_R1_5_FD_66449 | JGI IMG/M metagenome (GOLD analysis project Ga0070732, IMG submission 66449) | Surface soil microbial communities from Centralia Pennsylvania, which are recovering from an underground coalmine fire - Coalmine... | ecosystem: Environmental > Terrestrial > Soil > Unclassified ... | reverse complement strand
CCTTCTGCTCGTCTGCCAGGACGCGCGCTGTTATCTGGGCCACGACGGTCTCGACGGACTTTATCTCATCTTCAGAAGCACCCACTTTGCGAAGAGACATCTTAAAGAGAGCGAGCGCTTTGGTGACGACTCTGTCCGTAGCTTCCGTGGTGATCCATGAGGAAAGCTGCGGCAACCAGTGCTTGATGGCAAAGCCAACTACGGCGCTGACAGCGACGCTTGAGAACCCGTGTCCTGCGATGAGTGCGTTTAACTTGTCGATCATCTTGCCTCCCGGTGCTTGTTGTATTCGTCGAGCAAAAGGTCTTTATTTCCGTCTAGGACTTTCTCGGCAAGAGGCATCGCATAGCTCCAACCGCAGCAACAAAGAATTTCCTTGTCGGTTAAGTCCACGACGACGTGCTCAGCGACGTGTATTTTCATCCGAGCCATGCAAAGTACCGCGGCTTATTGGCCACTCGATAAGCCTCACTCACCTTCATTATTCGGTTCAAAAAAGGATATTTTGCTATCGAAGCGCACATAGGGACAGGGCCACCGAACGTACCGCTATCTTCCATTGCTTCCGGTGCTACGATGACGACATGGCCGTGAGCTTCTTCAAGGATAGGCGACCACCCAAGCACCGCAGTGCCAGTCTTGGCCATATCTACAGCCTTCTGAGCGGTCACCTCTTGCCAAGAAGAAATAGTGTCTCCGGTGCGAGCTATGGCATCGAGCACACGCATGCCCATATCGCGAGCCTTAAGGCCATCAAGCTCCTTGCAGCCCATCGCATTGAGTATTTGCTGGCAGAAGTCGTTGCAAAACGTCGTCCCATCTGGCAGTGACTTCCATGCCGCATTGTTGATCGCAGCCTCTATTGCGGCGTTCAGTTTGGCTGTTGGATCATCGGCCATTCTTGTTAAGCCCCACCTTTGAAGAATTTTCAGCCACAAATATCTCATGAACCATTTTTCATTTTAAGAAAAGCGTCCAGCCGTGATCCTATATTCGCGATGGCAGTTTCAAGGCGCAAGCCAAGCCTGTCTATATCTTCCTTGAACTCGATGCGCAGCTTCTCATCGCCGGCGATCCTCTCGCTCTGGAAGTGTCTGAAGTCTTCCCTAGCAACGGAGTCGATCATCAGTTTGTCTATTTTTGTCCATGCCGCTTCGATATTCTTTCGAAGGTCGGCCGTCTCTTTGAATTGCTGGACGTGCTTTTCATTGATGGCTTCCCTGAGCGCAAGGCGGGCCTTATCCTGCTCGCCGTTTCTCTCGTCTATTTTGTCAAGAAGCACTTTACGCGCTTCGTCCTGCGCTTTGTCGAAGCGACTGATAAGCCATCCTACCAGACTGCCCAGAGCTACGCATACGGCGACAAATACGCCGACATGTCCCCACGTTATGACGAATGTCATCTCACAGCCACAATACGATGTTGGCGGCTGTGATGCCGACGATGTAGAACGAGAAGTCGCGCAAGTTGCTACCGCGCACCGCAGGCGACTCCATCTCTTGATCCCAGATGAACTCCTTAAGGCCAGCAAACACTACTCCCAAGAGAGAGCCTATGATCCTCGGGCTTCCGTAGAACAGATGCGGGTGCTTCATTCCCAAGGCTATCGGCAACAGAACGAAGAGCGCGCCGAGCGCCGTATGCAGCCCTTGGACTTCCGACTCCTGTGAGGGGTCGAAGTTCATTAGAAGGTGTAACCTACGCCGGCGAACCAATGGTTGGTCACGCGCAACTGGTTCAACGGCTGGAAGGCCCCGCTCTTCACAAAGGGCGCTGTCCACTGCGGGCCGAATGTAAGCATCACATTGCCAGTGCTCGACGGCGCTACGATGGCCGCGATGGCCTGCGTTGCAGGGCTGTTTATGGCTTTGAGACCAACCGACAACTCTTGTCTCACTGTATCGAGCAGGTTCACCGAGAAGCCGATGCCGCCCAAATAATTGCCGCTGCTTCCGCCCCCGCCGAGGTTCAACGACCATGACTCCGCTGGCACGTAAGGCGCGATGACTGGAAACAAGGAGTCTACGAACGAGCCTGCTACAGCCGGATGGTATACGGCCGCCACGTTGGTGAAGCTGACAGTGTTCGTGAACTGCGAGTCGTACAACAGCCCAGTGCTCACAGGGAGCGGTGCGCCGTTGGGATAAGTCGCTGTCTTTGTAAACGGCACATAGACGTAGGACGACGACATCCCGGCTGTCTGAAACGACACCAGCAAGGCTGCGGCCAACAGAATACTTTTCATCTCGTGCTCCTCCTGAACAACTCTCTCGGCGCCGTCCTTCTCTCGCGCCGGCTTCCTACGGGTGCCCTTACCGTCTGCATGGACGGGTCCCCATTGACCTGCTTCCATCCAAAACCATAAACATTCATGACGGAGATGTAACCCCCCGGTGCAAGCTCTAGCGGCTTTGACACATGCCCGGCCTGGTCGTATGGCCCTTTTGCGGTAGGCGCAAACCATGAAGGCCACACGAAGTCAGAGAGCAGGACATTGTCGACGCGATAAGCCAGCGCATCGTCCTCGACCGCATCGCATGCCTCGTAGGCGTAAAGCTTGCCGTCCACCATCGCGCAGAGGTTGATCTCCGGGTCGGCCAGCATCTCGAGCAGCTCGTGGCTGATGGTTACCATCCAGGAGTTCCCGTATTGAATGTCGGTCCCGGCAAATACCTTGCCGATGGGTAGACCCTGCGATGTGAAGTCGTGATACCCGAGCGCGCCGGCCTGGTCGGAGTTATCCAGGACGACAAGCTGCCATGCCTCTGGATCCATAGCATCCGGCGCTGTTCCTGTTGGCACAAACTTAAGGTCTGCATCCAAACCCCAGGCCGCAGAGAAGTCGCGAGATACCTGCGTCTGCAAAGCGGCCATGATGAGTTCTATCTGCGAGTCTTTAAGTACGGTGCTCGCATTAATGATGTCTATTTTCTGGGGCATATGCCTCCTAGTTGGCGGTGCATGTGCACGCCCCGCCAGCGTCCGGTTGAGTCGTACAGTGACCTAGGTTGTGACTTGCGTCCTCGCACAGTGCATGGCCTGTCGTTATCTGGTTGAACTGGATATCGCTACTGGCATTTACGACAGTCATGAAGGTAGTTGCGCCGTTCTTGAAGGTGAAGTCGTTGGCTCCTACCGCCATGCCGAAGTCCCATATCACGGTGCTGCCATTGTCTCGCCATTGCAGAGTTGTCCCACCACCATCGTTTGGACCGCGTTGTATGACGATGCCAGCCGACAAACCATTTCCAGCATCGGCCCAGATGTCGTATCCGCCTGACAAAACGCTGTGGACTGACACGACAGCCGAATTGACCGCAGTCGTTCCGACGCTAAATGCTGGATGAGCACTAGACAACCCTGTAGGGTTATAATTGAGGCCGTTGTCTCCTGCGAACGTCGTACCGTTATTGTACTGAACATTATTTGTCGAGCCTCCAGGAGACCCGCCAGTACCGGATATTGTCAGCACGCCAAGCGTATTCGTTATCGTGATGTTGGAGCCAGCGGTGAGCGTTGTCGTTGATGGATCGACGCTCGTGCCGTTGCCCATCACGAGGCCAAGAGTTCCCATAGCCGGAAGCGTAAGGACAGGACTTGTCCCTTCTCCTATCATAGTCCCATGCGCCGTGAGCGTCGTGTCGCCAGTTCCGCCATGAGCTGCGCTTATCGTCGTGGCATTCCACGTGCCTGCGGTCAAAGTTCCCACGCCTGTGATGCCAGTGTAGGAACCAGACACTTGACCGTTCGCTATGGTCCCGGCGAGGTTGCTGAAACCTATCTGCGCGCCGCTCACCCTGTACTCGGTATAGGTGTTGATGTCGCCATTGACATCAAGCGTATATTGCGGGGTACCAGTGGATATGCCGACATTCCCGGTTGGGCTGCTCACCACCAGGTTGTACTGCTCGCTTATGCTGGAAGTGCTGACCAACAGCGAATAGGTTGTGCTCGATCCCCTAATGTCCAAAGGAGCCATCGGCGCATTTGTCCTTATGCCTAGGAGCCGGCTTGTCGAGTTCCAGAAGAAGTTTGTTGCGTCTCCTCCAAACGTGCTCCCATTGCTAAACTGAACAGCGCCTGGTGAGCCGCCAGGAGGCGTCGATGGCAAGCCAGTCAGGTTTGAACCATCGCCGAAATACTTGGTCGCAGTGACCGTCCCCGTTGAGACTACGTTGCCATTTCCAAAGACGCCGAAGATGACCGTCGTGGCGTCCTGGCTCGAGATATTTAGGATATAGGTTGACGGGTTGTTCTCCGACTGGACATATAAAGGCGTCGCCGCAACTGACGGCGTGCCGCCGATATAGACCTGTCCAGTCACTTTTAAATTAGAGTTGATGTTGTCCCAAGTCAGGTTGCTCGATCCCACAAAAGCCCCAGCACCGTTGTACTGGATGGTCCCGCTGACACCGCCCGGTAGAGTCGCTGCTCCGCCAGTAATGGTGGTGGTCGATATGCTGTTGACGCGACCATCAGAACCGACAGTGACGACAACTGCCTGGGTAGCGCCGCCATATGTCCCCGAACTGACGCCAGTAGGCGCTATGGTCGGGTTTGGATAACTGCCTGCCAGAGAACCTCCGGCCGAGCCTCCGGGAGCCACCCCGCTTATCGTGACGTTGGAGCATACCGTCGCTCTTCCGTCTGCGCGGTATGTGCATTGCGGCGAGTGCGTTGAGTCGCCGTAAGTGCTCGGCAATATGCCGGATGCGGCCACGCTGGATGCGATGACCGAACTTCCAAGGATGCCGCTTTGTATGTTTGCCGCAGGGACAAGCACTCCGCTTGGAAGCGTGCCGGATGTCAACTGCGAAGGCGCAAGCGCTATCGCTCCATCGGCTGCGGCTGTGAGCCTGCCATCGGCTCCAACTGTGAATTGCACATAAGAAGAAGAAGCGCCATAGCTCCTTGGTGTCACGCCTGTCACTGTTATTGAGGATGCGACTACCTGGTTCGACAATGTGCCTGTTGAAAGCTGAGACAACAATATAGGCCCAGTGTACGATCCGGCCGCCCCGCTGATGTTGCCGATCACCTGAGAGCCGAGGATGTAAGGTATCGAAGGCGTCGAGACGATGACGGAAGTCGGCAATGTCCCAGGTGAAAGGTTCGCCAGGTTCAACCCATAGATATTGACGCCGCTGACCGATGGTGAAGAGGTCCACACAGGCGGCGCATAGCCGTTTGTTTGCAGTAGCGCTTCAGGCGTTCCTCCGAGCAGCGTGGCCATCTGCCCCAAATTTGAGAAATAGATAATGCTGCCAGAGGAGATGTTGACGAAGTTTTGGCCCGTGCCGCCGTACTGTGTTCCTATCGGCGTGCCTTGCCATGAACCAGCCGTTAACGTGCCGACGCCAGTGATCCCGGAGTAGGAGCCGGAGACGCGCGCGCTGGGCACTGTTCCCGAGCCTAAGTTCGCGGCATTGAGCAAGGTGATGTTCGTGCCGACGCCAGAGAAGCTCGTCGCCGTCAGGTTGCTCGTATAGAAGTAGGTGAATGTCCCAGTGCTTACCGTGAGCGAGCCGCGGATGGTAGCTGTGCCTATATTGATCTGCGCGTTCTGCGGTACGGCCGTATTCTGAACGCACCCCGGACAGAATTGAGAAAATGAAGGACGCGCGAAAAGAAGCAAAGCAGAGACTATGAGCGATCGCATGGCCATCCCCCTGTTAGATAGGATCATAATAGGCCGCCAAGTTTACTGTGACGGTGTTAATGGAAAACTCGCCTCCTCCCATTTGCCAGTCAAACTGTTGACCCGCATTCATCGCCACGATAGGAGAGTTATCGTTTAAAAGCGCCGAACCAGGAACAAAGAGAATTTGTCGATACGGCATAGAAGTTCCTGTGACACGCACAAATAATGATGCCGATGCGCCGGAATTTGGAACGAAGTCGAACTCGGCCAGTTGGCAGGTAGGCGGAGCGCCGACGGTCCATGTTAATGTGCCAGTTGCCGCTGCGCTTGGAGGCAGGAGCTGAGTTACTGCGGCCGCATCTATCCAATTGATCCAATTTCCAATTTGCAAGAATTGTCGGAAATTTCCTGAACTGTTTCGATAGGTCCATCCCACGCGCCTGAACTTTGTAAAGCCACCAGGAAGCGTCGGCGCGCTTGGCGACAATGAATAAATGATCGAAGTGCTGGTGCCTAGGTTGTTGGTGATGATATGGATGGCGTACCATGTGCTGTTGGTGGGGTTGCCAGTATCCAGCCCGCCAGCGCCCATGACCGTGATATCCGCAGTCTGGTTGATGCTTGAAAGCGTCACGCCTTGCACCGACAAGAGCGAGGCCGTCACCGTAGTCTTCGTCAATGGCGCGCCTGAGTTTGGCGAGACTGACAAACCTGACTTAAGAGAATTGCCGACTACGACTGTAGCCACTGGCGGGTTGACCCATGCCCAGAAAGCGTTGGATGCTCCAACTGGCGGCGTATTGCCGATGTTGCTGTCCTGAAGCGAGACGAACCATTGGCCGTTCCCGGCGTTGTCCTGCACGACAGAGTTCCTGTAATACGTCGTACCCGAGTCCCATTCCGGTATGCCCTCTTGGAAGAGATAAGAGAGCTGGTAAGAAAGGACGAAGAGCACTGCGTTCATGTCCTGCACATAAGGCGCTTTGTTGCCGGAGTTGATGGCGACTGTCCATCCGTCGACCCATGCCGAGAGTCCCTGGATGATGCTTGGGTCGTTGGTATAGTTCGGTATGCCAGTCTGCACGAAAGAGCCGAACTGCTCCATCGTATTCGACGGAGCGGTGCTTGCGAAGATTGTGTTCGTGACTCTTGAGAGCTTTGCCATTTTCTTCTCCTAGTCTATCACCTGAACGCCCGCCGGATGAGGGAAAGCGTTGAAATACTTCACGATGCTGTAGAGCGTCCCAGTGTCTGAAGGGCTGTCGGCATAAGTTATCTGCATGGTAGCGCTTTCAGTCACGGTCACGAAAGTGCCGAAGAACTCGAAGAGTATGTTGTCCACGTTCTCGACGGAGAGATAGGCGTTGTTGACGGCCGCCAGGAACTCGATCAACTGTATCATCTGAGCGTCGCTTTGTACATAAGTCCCGGAGTTGGCGTTTCTGGTGTCCTCGAAGTAGTCCGTCGGGATGCCGACGGTCGTATTTCCAAAGCCGCCGATGGCCGGGTTGTACGGAACCTGCGTATCTTCAAAGCCGAAGAAAGTGAATGGTGTTGGAGGATATCCTGGCAGATCGCGCTGAGCTCCTACGAATTGCCCGAGAATATTGAGTTGCACGCCCTGCGCAACAGACTGTCCGTAAATGTTGGTGAGCGCGAAGCCGGAGCCGACCTGGCCTACCACCTGGTTGGCAATGGCCTCATTGGCGAGCAGCGCGATCGTGGCCAGCGCGTTTGGCTGGTTATTTGGGTCGCTATACTCGATGATGAGCAGCGCGACGTATGTGGCGACTAATTCTGCATTTGTCATGAGATCACAATGTTCGACGCCTGAAGCACGAAATAATGCTGATAGTCAGACGGCGACACTTGCTGGGCCGAAGGGCTTGGAGATGTCCCAACGAAGATGCTGGTCAAAAAGCCGTTAGGCGTCAGCGTGTTCATCGCCGTTACCACCTGGCCTACGAAGGCGCTCTCGTTGAGCTTATAGATAAGCGCTTGCGCGAGCTGCGACGCAAGGGATGTCCTGTCGAACGTATCGACCCCATTTAACGGCAAGAGCGTAAAGGAGATGTAGAGTTGCTCGGTCAATGCCAGGTCCCAGTAAGCAGTGAACACGTTGCCAGCGGGGCGCGTGATGCTAAAGCTTTGTCCCGCTGTCGTTTTCTGTGCGCAGCCTATCGTCTTCTTTGAATAGATAACCTGCGCTATCTGTGCGGGAGTCGCCGTGCTCACGTTGACGATGACCCAGATGCCGTGCGCCGGGACGCCGTTGACGGTCGATCCAGTATCGTTGTCAGGCACGAAGGCGTCGATGATGCCAGGCGTGTTGAGAAGCTGCGCGCGTATCGTGTCCGCAGGCCCCGTCGATGCGAGCTGGAAGCTTTGGCCTTGGCGTATCTTTAGCTGAACATCGGTCTCCTCGTTGGTCCCTGTCACAGTTGGCGGTACAGCGACAACAATGGAAACGCCGGAGGAGGACCCAGAGACGATGGCCGTTAGCGTTATCTGCGATGAGGAGTCTACTGTGAGTATCTTCGCCCCGGCGGGAATGCCGGATCCTGTCACCATCATCCCAGGGAACATGTTTGTGGTCGTCGCGATCGCTGTTAGCACAGCCGTGCCATGCGTCGTGCAAGTCGTGCTTATGGAAGTTCCAGGGTTGTTGACCGCAGACGTGCCAGTCAAAGGAGTGACGATGATCGTGATGGTGTTTGCCGTAACTAGCGTCTGGCCGATGTTGACGGCTGCAAAGGCAAGCGTCGCCGTGCCTGCTCCTGCGAAGACATAAGAAACCTCGAGCTGGTACTGGTTGCCGGCCTGGTCTGATACGGTGAAGACGGTCCCGTTTGGGTTGCTGATGAGAACATCTTGTCCCGGCAAAGTGATGGCCTGCGAGACGGTCACATTCACATAGGTGATGGTATTCGTTCCCTGCAAGCGCTGTAGTCCGTTGAGCGCGACCAAGTTGTCCACCTGGATGCCGAAAGCGTTCTGCAAGCTGAACTGGTTGTAGACCGAGACCAAGAGTTCGAGGTTGTCCTCCAAGGCAGTCGCATAAATGTTGATGCTCTGCCCGTCCGGCGTGTTCGAGTCGAGGTTGATGTCGGAGCCGTAAATGGAAGCGTAGCCAGTGCTCAAGTCGGCAACGATCTCGATGACCGACTCGACGGTAAGACCTGCGGCGGTCAATTGGTTCGGCATATCAGGAGACTCCTACCTGCGGCGTGCTGACGACGATGGAAGCAGAAGGAGAATAGATCGTCTGAAGAGTCATCGTTATATTGTCCATCCTCGTTTTGGAGATAAAGTTCGCTTGAAAAACCAGGATCGAGATGACACCGTAGCATTGTAGCACGAGCTGCTTTATTTCAACCACGAGCGCTTGCTGTTGGCCGACATCCAGCCTGTTGCGCCAGTCTATGCCTGCGAGCAAATTGAAATAACAATTGCCGACCCACTCGAGCAGCTTGGTCCTGATGTTCGCCTCGATCGCTGCCTCGTTGAAGAAATAGTCTTGCAGGCCCTTGCCGAAGAGCCAGTCGTTCGTCTTCGTCGTCGCTCGAAGTATCATCAGTAAAGTAATGCGTTGAACTCCGCTTGCACCGCTACCAGCTCGGCCGTCACTGGCACGAGGGCCGCCACGGTAGCTGCGCTTATCGTCTGCGTCGTCGCCGAGCCAGTCGTGGTCAATGTGTTTAGCACGGTTATCAAGTCCTTGACGGCCGTGGTCAGGTCGCTCAGCCCGGTCAGTAGGCTTTCAGCGGCGTTCTGGACCGTTATCTTGCCAGTCTGTATCCCGATCTTTGTCAGCCCATCCTGCGAAATAAGCCTTGCCTCCGTCGATGAAGGCGCTGGTATGGCTGTCGATCCCTTCCAGTTTATCCCCACCAAGGCGAAGCCGTCTGACATATCGTGAAGCCTACCGTCGAGCGGCGGCTGGGAGTTTCCGTTGAGATACCAGTTGTCGATGTTCCTGTCAGCGAACACGACGAGGCATTGGTCCCCGGACGCGATTGGCAACTGCAAAGAGTAACCGCCTCCCTGGATGGTGAAGACCGGGACATTCTGCAACTGCGGGTATGGCGAAGTCGTGCCGTCCTTAAGCACGCGCTGCCCCAATATCTGCACGGTAGCCGTGGGATAGGAATAGCTCATGATCTGACCCTGCTTGACGCAATGCAGGTTCATTAGCAACTGCGTCTTCCACGCCAACAGAACATCGTAGAGCTTCGGCTCCCTAAGAGGAAGTCCGTAACCTACGAGAGGAGGGCTACTGGATGGCGCCACTTGCTTGGTATCCTTGGGGTTGCGAGCAGGTCAGCTTGGTGCGCATATCTCCGCCCACGGCTCCCGATATCGTTCCGCGGTGGTCTATGCCTACCACCGTATACGTTCCGTTGTTGACCTTCTCAAGACTCTGCAAGACAAGCGCCTGCCCCACCGTAACGCGCGGCTCAAAGAGCATCTCGAATGACACAGTAATGCCCTGCTTCATCGGCGTGTCCAAGAGTCCTTGCTCCGAAGAGATGACGCCGAGTCCGCCTGTCAGGCCAGGGACGGGTTGCCCCTTGGCCACGAAGTAGACTTTCTCCACGTCTATATAAACGTCCGCATATATCTGCGCGGCGATCTGCGTCAGCTTGTCCCACGGAGAGCCTACCGGGGAAACGCCCCTTATGTTATCGCTCGTCAGCAAAGGGTCGAGGTAGCCGAGAGTCACATTCGGCATCTTGTCTATCAAGCCGTTGACGATGTCCTCGAGCTTGGCATCCGCCGGGAACGGCACATAAGTATCTCCCTGCGTCACGGCGAAGCCGCCGTCCCATGCGGAGATGGTGGTGACCCAGCTCGATCCTTCGCGCTTGCTGTATGCCTGCTTGATGTTGCCCTTAAATATCAATGGCAACGACTGGAAATTTGGAGGTCCATTGACCGTTATCCAGGAGAGATACCCGGCCCTGAGCGTAATGGACCTGAACTCTCCTTGGTCGAGCCAGTTCTGGTAAATATCCGATCTCGTCGATGGGGCGAGGTTATATATGCGAAACTCCCCGGTAGAGATGGACTGCCAAGCGCCGCGCTCCACTTCAACCTCGAGCGTGAGCGGATACTGGAAGGTCCACGTCTGCGTGGCCCCCTGCACCTGCATCCAAAATATTCTCTCGTTCTTCACGTGTTGATCCCATAAATGGACGACTCTACCGCATCGACATCAACTTCATCAAGTATGAAAAGCGAGGTCTGTCCGCTCGCGAACGCCTCGATGCTGACGGGATCGTTTCCGTCTACGCTCACGCAGGACATCCCGAATGACAAGATGTTCTTGAAGTTGCGGAGAATGTTCGGGTGTATGCAGAGCATTTGCCCGTTGTCTGCGCCATTCGGGAATTGCGGATGCGTGAAATTGTAGCTCCACCTTGAAGTGGACCCTCTGAAATTAAGCTCTAGCGTGCCGATGGATCCATCCGGCATCTGCAAAGTGGTAACCTGGTCCGCCGCATCCGTGAGGTTGTCTATCTGGACCATTATCCCCTCACCGTCGCCACTGAGAATATCGGGTTGAGCGATAGAAGGTTCGTCGGCACTGGCGTTCCCGGAGTAGCCCCGTTGCTGTTCTGAGGCTGGTATTGAAAGCCGGCGCGCCCGGCGTGTGTCGCCGTGATATTCTGCGAACTCGCCACGTCGACGAAGCGCATCTGCTTCATGGTGACCGAGATATCCGACATCGTCTTCGAGTCCTTCGGCTGCACGAAGACAAGCGTCTCTATGGCCATGCCCTCAAAAAGTTTCCAAGGAGTGAGCACATTGAAAATTTGACGGCGGTCCCTGAGCTGCGATAGAGCCACGAAAGCCTGTTGCTGCTTTGTAGGAGCGCCAGTCCCGCCGCCGAAGAAGGCCGCTATGTTCTTGGCTTGGTTTAAATACTGGGCTGCCGTATTGGCATAGTTCTGTACTTGGCTGATGGCCTTTGAAGCCGTGCCCTGAAGCTTCTGAAGCGCCTGCGGAGTGTACTTGCCCAGGTAGGCAGGGACAGTCGCAATGCTCGTTTGCAGCGTCGTGAGCGCTCCGAATAGGCCCTGGCTGGTCGCTGGCAGGATCAACTCAGACACGAAGCCGCGCAGCGTTATCTTGTAGGGCTTTAATGCGATCTGGTCCTGCACGGCATAATTGTTCTCCGCGAAATGGTCGGTGATGTCCGACTCGAGCACTACCTGGTCATCCCCCTCATAGTCGAAGACGAAGCCAGCGATGCCCTTCATGCCATGAGGGTTTAAGACATACTGAGAGTTGACGCCGTTGACGTAATTCTGGACGCTCGATATGGAGCTGTAAACGGCGCTCGATCCGACCTGCACCGCCGAGGCGACCTGGCTTCCGCCTGCGTAGTCTGTCAGCGACATATCATTGCGCCCACTGGCTGTTGGTAGCCTGCAAGGCTGTCGTTAAGTCCCTTTGCTGGCGGTCCAAGTGGCGTTTGGTCTCCTTGGCAATAGCCTCAGCGTTCCCTCCGACGATGTGGAAGTCCGTCTTAATATTTTGCACCACCGTTCTTGCGGTCGCTGCCACGCGAGGAGCTGCGCCTGCGATGAAGGCTCTCGTCGATAGCCCGGCTCTATTGGCATAGTCACCCAAGTCTGAAAATTGCTTCATGCCCTTTAAAATAGGATGTTGCTCCATCTCCTTGCCAGTCGGTATTCTGAACATGATCTCGGCTATCTTGGCTAGATCTATGAGCTTTGGGAGAAGAGGCGTGAGGACTTCCTCGGAGAGAATGAACAAGTTCTGCTTTAATATCGCGATCTGGTTGTTCATCTCCGTCCATTGCTTGAGCTGCTCCTGGTTGATAATAGGCGTTGCGTTCTCACGCGAGCCGAACTGCTTGCGGTTGAGTTCGAACATCTGGATCATCGACGGGTCTATTCCCATGAGCGACAGAGCGTTTGACGTGAAGGCCCGTCCCCTGGACTTTATCATGTCCGGGACTTTGGCTCTCAGCGTCTCGAATATCTGGTCGTAGCTCATGGCGGCGGCATTCGGCACTCCCAAGAAAGCGGCTCCGCGCATGAAGCCTTCGTTGAACTGCCCCATCTTAAAACCTGCGAGCGTCTTCTGTACATTGGCGAAAGAGGAAGCGACGGCTTCAATTGGCACGTTGGAAGTCCTAGCCACGTTCTGCCACTTCTGAAGCAGGTCGGTATTGATGCCGAGTTCCTTACTCAAGGTGGTGTAATTCGAGGCCATGTCCATCGCATGAAGAGCGGTATTTTTGAGCATGTCGCCAAGAACGCCGAGAGCGGTTATCTCGCCAAGAGTGGTCAGCTTAAGATCGGACATGCGCGCGACCATGTCCTTCAAGGTTATGGTGTCGCCCTTGACCTTAAGATCGACGAAGAAGTCCGATATTTTACCCATTGTCTTTGTTTAAGTCGAGGTAGGCCTGCTCGTAGTCTGAGAGGAAATTCTCGTACTGCAACGCCGCCATCACGATGTCAGTGGGCATCTTCATTATCCTCTCCGGGTCACCGCCTCCATACCCCTGCCTCGCCAACTTCAGGGCTATCGCCAAGGCCTCGTCTGCGTTGACCTCTATCTCCGGCCTTATGCCCCTGTCGGAGAGGCTGTGCTTAACCCTGAAATTTTCGAAAAAAAAGGGGTGAGGTTAACCTCAAGCACCTTTTCGAATATCTCGTCATAGTCGCCGCGCGCCTGCTCGCCAAGCTTCGGATCGTCGAAGAGGGCCTTGTTCACCTTGGCTCCGTCATATATCGCCTTCTGTGCCGCCAGGAAGAAAAGGTCCTCCATCTTATCGTCAGTCAGTATGTCTATGTTCGACTTCGCCGCCACACGGAACTGCTTGCGCATCTCGTTTCCTATCTCGAACGGAGACACCGACACCGTCAATTTCGCACCGCTCTTCAAGACAAAGTCCATTAAGCCCCCGAGCCTTACGGCAAGAACACGCCTGTCGCGACCAACGAACCTCCGCCGCCAGTGCAAAGCGTCTGCGCAGCACCTGAATTTCCATACAGTACCCAGCCAGCATCGGTTCCGCCAGAGCATCTATAAACCTGAGTGCCTGTGCCAAGCGTGGTGCCAAGCGCGCTGTTTCCTCCAACCACCATAGTCCCAGTGAATGTCCCGGACGAAGCGAATACGCCTTGGTAAACCGTGAGATCGCCTGTCGAGCTGAGCTTCATTTGATCCACATTGGTGGCGGTATTATTCCATTCCATGCCTACGTCTCCGGCTAAAAGCTCGCGCCCTACATCCCAAGTTGGGCGACCGTTGGACTTGTACTCGATATAATTTGCGCTGCCAGCCAAGGAATTTATAGTGATGGCCGCTTGCCCGGAACTCTCGATATCGATATTCGTAACAGGCGTGGCTGTGCCTATTCCAAGGCGAGTATGAACATCATCCCAAAAGAAAGCGGCATTATCCTGCGTGTAGACGCCTGATGCCCCAGCGAAAACTACAGAGCCAAGCGTAAAGGTTGTGGTGGTCCCTGTGCCTCCAACCGTAACCGCAGCCGTCCCAGAGGCCAATGAAGAGGCGTTTAAAGCCGTGATGGAAGCGCCGTTGCCTGAGAAGGAACCAGCGGTCACGAGGCCAGTTATAGTTGCTGTGCCTGACTGGATGCCGTAGGTTACGTTGAGTCCAAGAGCGCCAGTATAGACTGCGCTGGATGCGAACAAATTGAAATTTGGATCACCCGCAAAGGTGGTCCCGTTGTTGTACTGCACCTGGTTGGCAGAACCTCCCGGCGTAGGTGCGCTGGCGTTGATGGTGTTGTTAGGCCAGCTTCCAGTTATCGTGATGTTCGTCCCAGCCACCAGCGCGGGCGTAGCCGTTCCAGTGCCGCCGTTGGCCTTGTTTAAGATGCCGCCAAGGGTAGGCGTTGTCGTTGGCTGAGCCACGGTGATGCCTGTGGTGCCGCCAGAGACGCTCGTTACGGTCCCGCCGCCCCCGCCTCCGCTGCTTCCTCCACCAACGCTTCCTGACGTAGGAGGAAACTGCGTCTGTGCGGAAGCGAAAGCCGCTGCGAACAGCAATGCCAGGGCGGCAAAGCTCTTTTTCATTTCGTCACCTATATCTGCACACCATCGCCGTAACGGACGCCGTTGCCGCTTTGCAATACCAAGGCTCGAGCATGCCTATCTGCCATGCAAACCAGTTGAAGGAGTTCGTCGCGGCCGACTGGTAAATGATTGGAACGCCTTGATGCGTCCCGCTTGTCGCCACCGCCGAGTCATGGCTGCAATAGATATTGTTGGCAGTGTCCAAGTTCATAACCGAGACAAACCAGGTGGCGCTAGAAGTGGTCACGCTCGTCGTGTTGCCGCTCACTTCTGTCGGAACGGACGATGAGATGGTCACTGGCACGCAGGTCGTCGGAGGTACGTTCTGGGCCGATGCCTTGGACAAGCACATCATCCCCAAGAATGCCGCGAGAATAAATTTTCTCATCATCCCCCCTATTGAATGAGCCTGGTCCAGTTGCCGAAGCGGATGGGCCAAACGGCCACGCTCTGGTTTACATCGCCCCTGGCCGAGGTCATCACCTCAACTCCTTTGGAAAACACGCCGCCGTTCAATTGGTACTGGACGGTCAGGATGTTGCCCTTGCCGTCTCCGACGCGCTTATTGAAGAGGCAAGTCATCAGCCCGAAGTCGGAGAAGGAAGTGTTCTGTTGCTGCAAGAGGCTGTTGAGATACTGGTCGTCCGTGCCAGCCAAGAGCACCCGCAGGTTAAGGTCGGCCACGAAGCCCATGTTGTTCTGGGCATATATGGTCGTTCCGTTCTTGCCTTGCTCTACGGTGGCGAGCTCGTTGGGGAAGGTCACATGCCCAGGGTCCTGGTTCGACAACGTGCTGATGACCTGGTTGTTTATCTGGATGGTGTCGTCCCCGGTCAGGGATACGGTCAGTCCTTTTGCCTGTGGCATATTTCGCTCCTATAGAGAGATGTTGACTATGATCGACACCTTCTGTATGGCTCCGGCCGCCAGGGTCGCTATCTGGACAAGCGGCGCCGTTCTTGACTGAAGCTGCGCTTGAGAGAGCGAGCCTACTGGCGAGCTGAAAATATAGTAGCCGATGTCTGAGATGTTCCTGACAAGCGACTGTGTGTTCCCGAACACGGTAGCCCCTGGAGGCCACACGCCTGGAGTCAGGAAGCCGTTGTTGATGCCCTGCGACATGACCTGGGCCAAGACGTTCTTAAGCGAGTACATGCCTTGCTCGGTCATCGGTATCTTTGTGTTGGTCCCGGCCAGGAGGTTGAAGCCTGCGATCTGCAAGGCGAATTGCAGCCAGAACTGGTTGTAAACCTGGTCAGTCCAGTTGTTGGCCCCGGAGGTAAGCAGGCAGGTGAATGCGGAGACATCTGCGTACACATCAACGCCGGAGGCCTGAGCGGCCGTATAGATTGTCGGAGTGAGCGTGCTGTCGGCGGCGATGTTGGCGAGCTGCTTTAGGTTCATCGTGATGACGGTGTTCGATCCGCCGAAGTTAACCGATAGCTCGCGCGAAGCGTAGGAGGCTGCGAATATCTGCGTCTGTTGGCTCCCAGCTCCATTTAAGAGAGGCGCTCCGTAATAGCTGCACCGAGTGTTCTGGTCAGCCGCCTGCCTTACCAAGTCCAGCGGCGAGCCAGAGTTGCAGTCGTTCGGGTTCGACGAGGTGTAGAAGAACATGATGTTGTTGGCCTGGGCATAGGCGGCGATAGAAGCGAACGTCGACGGCGAGGAGGTCGTCAGCTCCTGGTCGATGACAAAGGAAAAATAATAGACCAGCGGCTGCGTTCTCGTCAAGCATGCGACTACGCTTTCAAGGCTCGGGCTTTGAAGCCGCGGTATAATGACGAGGTAGCCGCCGGCGGCCAGAGGGTTCGGGTTCTGCGCGAAGAAGCCCTGGGCGATGGCATACGTGTTCGATGTGACGCTGAAGTCGACGGCCACCTCAGCCAAGTCGAAATAGATGGCGAAAGCCTGCCCACCAGCCCAGCCGCCCGGGGTAAGGTCCTGCGTTATGATAGCCAGAGTGTTGATGTTCGGAACCTGTGGAAGAGACGGCGCCGAAGTTATCGAGACTGAGACGACGGTTGATAGAGGAAGCACTGAAGTAGACATAGTTTTTTATCCCCCGAAAGGGGCCTCCGTTGGGTTGATGTTGACGTCCGTCTCGCGGCCTGCCTGGTCGCTCGTTATCAGTTCGATCGGGAAAGTGCTGAAGTAGTCGGCTGTCTTCACCTTGCGATGCAGGGCCGTCACGGCGCAAGTTGTGATGTAGCGTTGGAGCATGGCCGTTTCCTCAGCGTAGCTTCCATCAATGAAGTCGCCTTGAAGCCAAGCAATGCCCATGACGTTCTTATCTTGCTGTTGCTGCGAATAGAAGGACTTGAGCGCCAAGGCGATCTCTTCCTTGCGTATGCGCGCTGAGTTGTCCGGGGCTAGGCTCATTATCTCGATCTGGATGGTGTGAAGGAATACCGTCTCCTGCACCTCTGTCGCTGTCGTCGAGTCGAAATAGCCCATGTTGGAAATTTGCTGTGAAGGGTTTAAATAGCCGACCGCCACGAAAGGACCATCCGGCGGTATTTCGTAGTTCTGATAGGCCAGCGCGATCTGCTTGGATGTGAGTCCCATCTCGCTTTGAAGGATATTTGCCACCAGCACCGCAGGCTCTATCGTAGTCGTCGTCGGCGTGTTGTAGGTTTTCTTCGGCATTAGGGAGCCTCTGAACCCGCCTTCGATGATTGGATGATCTCGTAGCGCACGAAGTCGGAGCCGCCAGTGCGCCAGTCCTGCTTGGACATGATACGGTACTGGATGCCCTGGGCGTCCATGATGTAATTGCCTACTGGCATGTCGTCCTTGCAGATCATCGTGTACCACTTCCAGCGTCGCAGGCCTTCCGGCTTCAAGAGTATCTCCCTCGGATGAAGCGGTTGAAGCGATGCTTGAATATAGCCCAGCACTTCAATACTCTCAACCGTGTTGAAATTTTCCTGAGTCTTGTTCAAGATGGCGAACTGCGCCTGTTGTGTCAGTCCGCTGAAAGCTTCATACATAAGTGGCAGGCTCATATAACCTCAGTCGCCACGGCGCGCCGCAATTGCCCAGTGTCGATGTTGGGAGCGGCCGAGCCTTTCTCAGCGATGGTATATGGCGTGTTTGGATCCCATCCCGGGCCGTGCTCATCAAAGGCCATCTGTATGTAGGCTTCCACGCGCACGCCCATGTACTTCAAGAACTTGACCGAGTCGCCGTCCTTGATCTGGTCCTCGAACTGGACCTGGCACTCTTTGGCGATATCGTTGATGTGGTTGATGATGGGCGTCCTGAGCCATGAGCGAGCAGGCACCTTCGGCCTATTGCCAAGCTTCGGTCTCCCAAATTCGCATAGGAAACCAACCTCGGCATTGGTCATGCCTGTAGACTCCTTCGACTTCTTCCTGCCTCCGAACTTGTTGGCCGCAGCCTTCTTCTCGCCCGCTTTCTTATGATCTCCGCCGAAGACGCCGACTCGCAGGAAGTGATCCGACTCCATCGCTTTGAGCAGGTTCTTTATGCCTGAGTCGTCGAAATGAAAGACGGTAGGATCGTCGTTCATAGCACTTCCGTCGGGATGAAGCTAGTCAAGTTGTTGATGGCGTCCGCCGAGTCTATCGTCGGTTCCCCGCCAACTACCATGACGCGCCGACCCGGGAGCTTAGGCGTCGCCATCTGCAAGTAAATTTGGCCATAGCCAGTGCGCAAATACTGGGAAAGCGTAGGGCTGTTGATGACGTAGTCCGGGAAGGCGTAACCTATAGAAACGCCGTCTATTGACTTTGTCTGCACGATGCCGCCACCGGAGCTTGCAGGCCCCTGGTAGGAAAGCACGGCGCCAAGGCCTCCCGAGTTCTGAAGGCTTAACACCAGGAAATGGGCCGTCAAATAAGAATAGGCTATCTGAGCCTCCGAGACGCTGAAGCCTGAAACGCCGCCAATGGTAAGCTGAACGCCAGTCGCTGTCGCCGTAGCGTTGGCTGAGATGACGATGCTGGTCAAGCCTACAAGCAGGATGGTTGTGCTGGCTGGTATCCCTACGCCGCTGATGTTCTGACCTGGCTGCAAGCCAGTGACCGACGACAGGTTGATGATGGTCGCAGAACCAGATGTCGTATCGCCAGTGATGAGCGTCGAGAAAGACGGGATATTCGTGCTGAAAAGGCTGGGGTTGAACAGCCCCTGGCCGATGTTCAGGGCTGCCTGTATGTCGACGTCCTGGACGGTATCAAACCCCGAACCGTACTTGAAGTCGCGCGGAAACTGTGCTTTGAACTGCGCGATAGTCGGAGGTTGAAAACTCATTCACCATACCTTCCCCGTCAAGGGTTTGCGCCGTTGTTAGGACCGACACGGAACAAGCAGTTGATGGCTGAGCCATGCGTCAAGGCTACGAGGCCGCTGTAGAACTCAGGCGGTCCAAGACGTTGGTTCCAGCCTGCGTTCGGAACGCTGGATGCCGTGTTTGCGTTGCTGAAGATGGAGGGCGTGATCGCCTTGCCAGTGGTTGTGAAGGTGATGCCGGACGTGCTCGAGGCATCATAAGCGATCGCGAAAGCCGTGCTTGTCCCGGAAGAGCAGTCAACGCCGTAAAGCACGCCAGGCCCAGTTTGCAGGAGAATGGGCGTGTCCGTTGGAGTCGATACCTCGACTCGATAGACCGTTGTGCCTGCGTGCGCCTTGGCGCAAAGGGCGAATGCGAATGCTAAGGCTAAGATGGTGCGCTTCATTTCTTTGATCCCCCTTTCGGTCTTTCTTTCTCCGGCTTCACGTTCGTCTGTTCCTCAAGCTTCGCCTTAAGTTCGGCGTTCTCTTTAAGAAGCTTGGCATTCTCGGCCAGCGCCTCTTCCTTCTGCTTCGTGACTTCCGGCCTAAATTCAGAAGCGTTGATGAGGTCCGGGAACCTCGGCTTACCGCTCGGCAACTTGCTCAGGAGGAAAACCGCCTCCTTCTCCGGCACTTCAACCGCTTTCTGGTTTGGAAGGATCTTCAGCTTTATCGGCTTTCCTTCCCCGTCCTCTCCGCCGTTTACTTCGTACCGCCTGTTCGCTTTGCTGAGGTTAAGAATTGCTACCGTCTTGTCTGGCATGGTCTGGCTCCTGGCTTTACAATTTTTTACGAATGGTCGAAATAGAGCACCTCGGCCGGCTTAATGACTACAGGCGACGTGAACTGTCCAGCCGCCACGCCCTGCCACTGCCAGTTGTTGGCCGTGCCCGCAGGGTTGAGCATGAAGTCCACAGGGATGAACATGCGCAGCGTCCGCGGGTCTTTGTGGTACAAGGCGTACCGATAATGGCCGATGAGCGTGCCGTTGTTGGCGGTGTCGCTATAAGCCAAAGGCAGAATTTGGAAGTCCTGGTTCCCGGTCGCCTGTCTGAAAGCGTCGAGCAGATAGGTCAGCATCGACACGTTCGGGAACTGCGCGCTCACGGGAGTCACCAAGCCATTCCAGTCGGTATACGGAATGACGAAGGTATCGGGCATCATGGTGTCGTTGGTGTTGGCGAAATACGCCTGGACCACCTTGGACACGAATGAAGCGAACTGCGCCGAGCTCATCTGGTTGATAAGCTGCGGGATGGTAGTCGTGTCGATCGTCACTCCCGAGTTCGTTAGCAGCCCGGGGAAGTTTGTCTGGTCGTTGGGGTTTCCCAGGAAACACGTATACTGCAAGCCGAGGTCCCACATCTCTTTTAAGGCCAGCATCTTGTCTGAGACCACGTCCCAGTTGTCAGAGGCGAGGGCCTTATTGATCTCGGCGATGGTATAGTCATACCCCGCAGTGAACGTGTCGATGGCGGCCGTCACGGGCGCGATACCGACATCAACCCTAGCCATCTGGGCCGATCCCTGTGACAGCGAGGAAAGCGCTTGGAAGAAATTGCCAGCCAAGTGGAAACCCGTGTTGATCTTGATGTTCTCCATCCACGCAGCCAAGCCCACTTCTACAGGCACGAACTTCTCGAACGGCACCGTGTAGAAGGTCTGACCGATGACTTTCTCGGGCAGAATTTGCGTGGTGGTTTGGATCGTGTACTGATATCCAAGGCTCGTTGGGTTTACTGTCCCGGCGGCATTGTCTATCCTCATGCCTGCCTGCCATCTGAGCAACGGTTTCTTCATATTCGTGTTCTCCTTGGTATCAGGCGTGTGAGGATGCCTGCGCCGACTTGATGGTGAATGGCGTCAGGAACGCTCTGAACAACTGGCCGCTGGTGGCATAGTCCAACGATACGCCGCGCGGATAATTCCCCGTAGTGGCGAAAGGCTCCATCGATCCGACATCAGCGCCGTCCTCGAGCACCGAACCCGAGTCGACGGTCGTACCCTCCACGAGCATCCACATGGCGCCCTGAAGGAGGACTTGAAGGATTGTGCCTGCGGTCAACGTGCCGCCGAGCTTAACATCATAAACGATATAGCCGTCCGCATAAGCGTTCGCGGCGCAGGCCACGATCGGCGGAAGTCCCGTCGGGTTGGTCGTGATGGTCGTATCGAACTTGACCGCTTGACCGGGCGATAGGCTCGGCGAACCAGTCGCGCTCACTACCGCTTGGATGGTGAGGGCAGGAGCGCCGTTCAGCCCTAGCGCCAGTTGGCCCAGGACAGACTGTAGTGTGAGTTGGTTTAGGTTAAGGGATGGTTGGGCAGTCATTTATGCGGCCTCCTTGTTCTTTACACCACCGTAGCGGGCCTTGCCTAACGCGAGGCGCTCTGACATGGTGTTGATGGTCGGGAGGCTCGGCTCGTTGTTTCTCATCTCCGCGACCTCGGCAAATTCCTTTGCATATTTGCCCTTCTCCTCAGCTTTCTTGTCGTCGGCCGAGTTCTTGGCTTCCTTGTCGACTTTGTCGCGCCGCTTAGTGTCTTCCTCGACGGACTCTTCCTCGACATCATTCTTTCGGTTCTTTTTTTCCTTCTCTTCTTTTTCCTCGTCCTCGGCATTGGCCGCCTCGCCCTTATCGCGCTTCTTGCCTTCCTCTTTTTCCTTCTCTTCGGCTTCTTCCTGGTCACCGGCCTTCTCGCCTTTTTCCTGGGCGTTCTTGCGTTTGCACTCGGCCATATAGGCGTTCTTGAGTTCCTTGATGCTAACGTTCTTGCCGTTGACGCGGATGGTGTCCTCGTCTTTCATGCCGTTTAAAGCGTTATAAGCCTCGATGGCTTTGGCGAGGGGGACTCTTTCGCCTTCTATCTCGAGTTCGTCATCAGCGCGAACCTCGGCTTTTTCCTCTTGATCCTTTTTCCTGAATAGGCTGAACATAGAATTTCCCCCTTTGGAGTTTGTTACGATGATCGCCTTCTCGTAGCGCGGGTCGCGCACGATGGCCAGATGCGTATAGGTACCGTTGAGGAACTCGCCGTCATATTCCAAATTGTTGTGCTTGCCCCCAACTTGGTTTACCTCGCTAGGAGTATAGGCGCAAGAGACGCTGTACTCGCGGCTCTCGCAGTGCTTGCGCGCCTGGTCGTCCCATACCAGAAACTCGCACCAATCCCAGCCGTCGACGGGATCGGTCCAGACTCTAATGACAACGCCGTCTGCGATATCCTTGAAATTATCAGGGTTCACATCTTTGTGAACTTCGTCGATGACAGGTTTCCCAACGAAGGACTGAGCCATCTTGTTCAAGCATGGTCGCTCAACAAGAACGGTGCCCATGTCGTCGTAGTGTACGAGGCCTGGCTGGATAAAGCGGGCTTTGAAAGTGCGAGGCCACTGGGCCTTGGCGTTTAAAATTTGAGCGCGTTTAAAGTCGGCGATGAAAGGCTTCACCTTTTCCATCGTGGCGGCAAATTCTTGGTTCATTTGTGTGACTTGTACCCGCGATCCTTCATCCACCAAGCCAAGGCAAAAGGGTTGTTCACGCCGGACTCATGCTTCATCTTCCTGACCGTTCCTTCCCAGCCGGGAGGCGCTACATTGGCCACTGGTTGCGGCGTGGCTGGTTCTGTGTCCTGATATGGTCGGTTTAAATTTTCAGAGTTCGGACGAGGTCGGCCAGCTAAAGGTGGGTTAGCGTATTTTTCCGCTGGGGTTTGAGCGTTGGGAATTCCTGACGTAAGCCGTTGGCTAGGCCCTAAGAATGGATGGCTCGAGGGCGGCTCTTGCACACCGCTATCCTAGCAGCCGCAGGTAAAGCGTGCAATGGGAAGTTGCTGAAATGTTTTGAAAAGTTTTGAAAGCTACGACGAGAAGTTATTGATCCAGTTGTAAATTGTACGCTCCGTCACTTTGACCCCTTCAGCGCGCATCTCTGTCTTGAGTTGGAGCATCGCCTGCTTGCGGATAGGGACTCGTTCGATGAGCTGGAAATAGCGGCGCGCGTACTTCTCCTTGAACTTCGGCGTGACGCTCACCTGAATTTATCCCAGAATATGATGATGCCGATGGCTGTCAGCAAGCAGACCGACATCTCAAAGATATCCGGTTTCATGCGATCAATGGAATGTCCACGCACCTGCAATTATAGTCCTCGCCAGGGTTGCACGGCTTGCCGATGGACATGTACCTCGCCGGCGCTTTGTTCTCATAGGTGAACTCTTGCTGGTCCAAGATGCGGTGGTTCCCGGCATGTATCCTCTCGGCTGCGGACAGCCCAGGCTCGGGGCGCACGCGCACATCATGCGAGGTGGACCATCTGTACTTTCTGACGCCGACATCTAAAAAGCGCTGCCTGCGGTACTGCGCCATGAAGAGTCCTGTCTCTTGCCTGGCCAAGAACTTAGCTTTGGACTTTGACACATTGCCTCGCTGCCTTACGATATTGATGAGCGAGTCGAAGCGGTAGCCAGCCTCTGCGTTCTCCTTCACATCCTGGCGCAGCTTTAGTATCTGCTCTTGAAGCCAGTTCTTGATCGGCAATGAAAGCGCCTCGCTGTAGTTCGCGGCCAAGCGATGCTTGCCCACTACGGTCAGCTCCGGCTTTACTTCAAGTCGCGCTGCGGAAGCACGCCAGCCAGCGTCAACCTTCGAGACCATCGACAATGCGTCTACATGATGCGTGTCTACGATGGCGTAGTGCATCGCCCTGTTTAGTTCAGCCTCGATCGCATCGTGAGCGCCCTTGGCTCTGAACTCATAGCGTATGGCGGCATCAAGCACCACTGTTGGGACCAAGGCCTGTGCGAGCCTATAAGCCTTCTGGCGCTTCAAGAAAACAGCGCCGATGCTGCGCAGGTCCTTTACGATGGCGGCCGAGAACTCGCCAGTAAACTTATTGTCTTTGTACTGCACGCGCCCGGAGAGAAGCGCTCTTGTCAGAGCCGAGGTGGTGGCGTTCTCTATCTTGAGGTTGAGAGGGCTGTGTTCTTTGATGATGGCGATGAGGGGTTCGATAAGCTCTTCAAAGAAGATGGCTCGTAGTTGCCGCTCTATGTCGGAGAAGTACGAGTCCTGTAGGTGCTGCGGTCGCAGCGTCCTCATTTATCCGTAGAGGATATAAAGTAATGCAGAGAAGAGTCCACCGACGATGCAGGTAGAGATGCAGGCGATAATAATGAGCGCGTCACTTTCTTTCTTGCATGTCGAGCAATTACAACCCGGCTTCATCCTTGCTCTTGTCTTCGATCTGCTTGTTTCCGCCAGCGACGCCGACTTGCCGCTCAGGCATTTCGGCATCGTCTATTTGCTGAACCATCGGCTCGGGGTTGGCCATCAGCTCAATATCAGAGTCGATGATCTTCTCCTTTGACAGCATGCCTCCCAAGTCTTCCGAGGTGATAAGCCCCTTGTCATAGAGCATCATCATGCGGTTGAACTTGGACGACTTTATCTCTTCTTCTTCCTTCGCGCCGAGAACCCTGAGAGGCTTATACTCGAAGTCTAGGTCGTATACGTCGCCAAAGAGCATGATGCAAATGAGATCGAGAACCTGGCGGATGATCGGGCGCAGCGGGCGCCGTATCTCCGACTCGATCATTCCGTTGTAATTTTCAATATCATCCTCGCCAGACGAGAAACCAGTTGAAGGGATGCCGAACAGCTTGGACATGGGCATGCGGAGTGCTGAAGCAAGTTCGACGCGACTTTCACGGTATATCTCCGCGAGGCCTGAGAATGTGACTTGTCTTTGGTCAAAGTCGTCCTCCTTGTCCAACAGCAAAGCGCTGTTGTAGTTCTTCTGCATGTTCATGATCTGCATGCGTCGGTTGGTTGCCTGCTCAGCCTCGGCCGAGAGCATCTGCGCTGCGAAGTCCTTGAAGTGGTACACGTCAACCTTGGCTTCATAGAGCAGCTCGTAAATGACATTCTTAACACGGATGTAGGTGTTGAAGTCCTCGATGACGCGCTCGAGTTCCGACATTCCCCATCCGGCGAGTTGCCAGCGGATCATGTACGGCGCTTCCTTGCCTGACATCGTGATGACGCGAGAGGCGTCAACTGTCTTGCCGTAGAAATTGTAGGTGGGAGCCACGCGCCAAGGAGCCATCAACTCCCAGCGGTTGCAGGCATAGACATCTAGTATCTGGTCTTTGGCCAACTGCTTTGGATCAAACGGCTCCTCCATCGGCCTGTCTGTCGAGATGATAAGGCCACCGCCGCCGAAAAGGCGAGTCCAAATGAGCGCCTTGGCCACGATATCGAGCATTCCTCTCTTGTCCATCACGTCTTCAATTTCAGCTATATCGTCATCGTCAAGCTCGTCGGAGCGGATGATGATGCCGCCGCGGAGAGCGTCTAGCACTGGCATATCGCAGAGTGTCTGGATGATGCCGTGCGACTTATAAGCGTACATCAGGATGGTCCAGTCGATGGTGACTGGCGCATAGATGTTGTTTTGAAGCATCGGGTTAAACGAGGTCAACGGAGTTTGCAGGAATGGACTGAGCGGGCCTGCCTGGTTGTTGAAGCCCGAGATGGAGGCGAGCGAGTTGTGAGCCACTCTTGAGCGCAGCTCGAGGTTGTTCTTAATCTCTTTGTTCTGCTCGGCTAAGAGCGAGTTCATGAGCTGCAAGCCCTTCAGCGTCTTGGCTTCCATTTTCATTTGTCCTTCAATTGAAGCAAAGTGATCTCTTTTTCAAGCTCGTCGTTCTGGGCGTTAGCCAAGATGATGCGGTCGATAGAGAAGGTGCAGCGAGTGAAAGGTATGCGCATATAAAATATCGTCTTAACCAGCGTGCCTCTGTCCCATCCTTCAACGCTCATAAGCGGTCCCACATGCTCGTTGCATTAGGCATCATTTGGACAGCGAGCGCAAGCGCACAGACGCAGTCGTCGTGCATACCTTCTGGGGCCGAGTAGCGTACTCCTGTAGAGATACCCCCGCGCCCGGTGTATTCGTACTCGAACGAGTCGAGTTCGTTGCGGATGACGCCGTCCGGGAAGTGAACCTTCTGTTGCTGCACAGCGACTGCCAAGCCTTCCATAAGTTTTTGCTTCGATGCCGCAGTAAAATGGTAACCCTCAAACACTCCGCCCCTCGCTCTTTGGAGATCCTCAAGCACGGGGTCTCCCACCCCGGTCGAGTCAACGAGCGTCTTAATACTACCAACAAGCGCCTTAATGCGTTCCTTGGTTTCACCCCAAGGAGCTTGCCATCGATCCCATTTGCAGATGTAGCCATTTTGATCTAAGCCGATGACCACCGTCCAGTCAACTGACTTGGCAAGGTCCACGCCGAATACTCTTGGCGGCTTAGACGACATAGGCGCGACGCAATATTCAATGTGCTTGGCCCCGAAAGGGTTTGACCCATCCTCGGTGGGTATGCCCATGTAGAGCTCGTTGAAGACCGCCTCGGGCAAGTTCCTTCGAGCGTCGTCAATTTCCTCTTGCGGTAGTATGCCGACTCGGACGGCGTCAGCCGATGTGATGGCTGCCCAATGCGAGTCAGGAGAACCAGCCTGGGCTTTGCGAGCCATCTTGTAGGCCCAGTTCTTTGTGCCCTTGATGTTTCCGATGCCGCGTATCTTAGCCTGAGTGAAAGTGGTCGTCGTGCGGATGGCGTGATAAGCCTCCTCGCGCATGCGAGTGTCTTCATCCAGAACGACAGCGCCAACGTCTTCGCCATAGAGAGTATCCGGGTCTTCTCCCGAGAGAAACCAGATGATGTGGCCGTTAGGAAGCGTGATGTTCGCGTCGGTCTTGTTCGGAGTCCGCAGGTCTTCTCTGATAGCGTCGCACATGCGAGTGAAGGCGATGCGGGCCGTCTTATACGTCGGAGCCACCCACCAATAATTCTTGAACTTGCCGACGACAGACTGCTCGAATAGCCAGCAAATTCCCGTGTGAGTCTTGCCGCACTTCGTCGTGCCCTCGATCCAAGCGTATCGTTTGTCGTGGAAGAAGGCGTCGAGCTGGTAAGGATAAAGATGCGGACGAGTGTAAATAATTTTCTTATGCACATTTTAGGTCCGAATGTTAAGCGTCATTTCTATGACGTCACCTTCCGGGCCTGTGTGCTCTTGCTTGTTCGGTATTCGTCCGCAGAACCTGTCGATAAATTCGGAGGGATATTCTTGGATGTACTTCCACGCCGCCGCTTCAGCCACAGTCGGGTTGCCGTCTATTTTCTTCTGGGCATCGGCTTCTTTCATCTGGGAAAGTTTTGCCATTGCATCCCAGAGAGCGAAGGCGACCTTGCCTTTGAGAGGATGTTCCTTCGGTCTACCACCATGTCCTCCCGCTTTGTTGCCCTTCTTGAACTGAGTCTCTTCTCTTGGCACCGAGTTTCACCGAAATTTTACGGTACTCAATGTTTTCGCAGGTTCGGAAGAAAGCGTTGCAGCAAGCCTCCGTTCTTCCCGCCTCCTGCGGCCGCCGCTATCTGCATGCGCCGCATTCGCTCTTGTTCGAGCTTGTCGTACTCAAGCGACAGCTTCATCTCTTGGCTTCGAAAGATCGAGAAGGCCGTGCGAAAGCCGAACGATGGAAGATGCACGCCTACCCACAGCCAGCCCGTCTTAGGATCATGCTGCGAGAAAGCCTGGCCTTTGATCTGCCCCTCTGGGAAAGTGAGGATGTCCTGGTTAGCCGACTGTTGCGCCTCTGCGGGCGGCGCTTCTTGCGACGGTGCGTTATCTTGCGTCTTGATGTCTTCTCCGTTTTCCACTCTGGCCTCCTACAAGTTTGCGTTCGCCTCGAACTCGCCCCATTGCGTCGTGAGTGTCGCCCCGCCGATGGTGACTTGAGCCTGCACGTACCAAAGGCCAGCCTCGAGAATATCCGTTGCGAGCGTGGTGTAATAAATATTTCCGTCGATGCCGTTGGTGAGATACTGCGCGGTCTTTGAGAACTGCATTCCGTCCGGCTTCATGAAAGCGATCGTGAGAACAGTGGCTCCATACAAATTGATCGGGTTTAAATTCTCGTCGAGCACTTGCACTATGATCTGAATTCCGGCGTTCGCTACTTGGCAGAAGTTCGTCGTGACGAGAAAGCCAGTAGGCTGAAAGGGGCCGGCGACTTGCAGGGCGAAGTCAACTGGTATCACGAGAGGTTGCCTGTACGGTATGCCGACTGAGCCATACGACGCAAGGCCTGTGATGGGCTGTCCCAGTATCGCCATTGTTTCATCACACGATCACGAAACTATCGCCGGGGCTTGGTACGGCGGCCAATGCCCCTGACAGAGTGAGCACTCCTCCAGTCGGGTTGTATTGAGCGATCAGAGCCGCAGACTGAGCGGCCGCTCCCGAGACCATCAACAGTATGCGGCCCTGAAAGTTGTTTGTGTTTGTGTTGAGCAGGCTGGTTGGAAAAGACGAAGCGGTGATCGTTCCTGCGGAGATGGTTCCCTGAGCTTCCGTCGAGAGTGCAGCCTGTAAATTTGAAGGCGCAAGGGCGGCATCCCCAGCGATGGCCGCGATATTTTGCCCAGCGCTGTAGCCTAAGTTTGTGGCTGGCGAGTCACTCGTCGCAGGCGATCCGCCCGCTTGTTGGTAAATGCTTTCAGAGACGATAAAACCAGAAACACCCGACGGCCTCGACGCCGTGTAATAACCCGTAGGCGACTGCTCGGTGAGCGGGATAGCATAAGACGACCAGTGCGCTGAGTTGAAGGCTTCGAAGGCGGTGCCATTCCAAACATGGCCAGTGAGTCGGTCCCGAAGTATGGCGTAGAGTGTTGACCCCGAGGTGAACAGCGTCTCGATAATTGTCTGGACAATGCTCACGCGCGCACCAGGAGCGAAGCCATAGTCAAAAGTCTACTTGCTATTTTTATTTTTGTCAAGTCTTTCCCGCAAATTCTTTCGGCCTTCGCGAGCCGCGCGGAAGATATCCACGCCGACCAAGAGAATGATGAAGCCGACCATAAACAGGCTTCCTTCGAGCAGCAACCTGCCCGCCTCCCCGACATAATTCATACCTTCGCTCCTTTGCCGCGGGCGGCCAAAATGCAGATAGACGGCATGATGGGAACTCGCTGGCGATAATACGCCGAGGTGAACACGACGGTCACGAGCACGTGGTAAACGATAACCGACAACGGGATCATCGCATGCGGCAACTGGCCATAGGTGCGCGCCAAGTTGAAGCCCTCGGCTGCGGAGAGATAGACCAAGAGCAAACAAAGCACATAGCCCAAGGCGAAGAAGGCGAGCGTGGGATGAAGCTTGAGCAATTGCCGTGTGCCTGCGAAATGTCCTTGCGGACTCTCCTGCGGCTTGATCGGGTCATAACGATCATCATGCAAGACCATCCATGCAACAAGCTCCGAGGCGTGCCCCAAAAATATTTTGGCCGTATCGCTGACCATCTCGACAGCGTAGCGCTTAGGGTGCGCCACGCGCGGAGATAGGTCGAACTTCTGCATCACGCAAAAAGCCGCTTTGCCCTGGCTTATCTTGTTTCGCAGCATCCAAGCCCCCGGGAGCATCATCGACATCGCAGCGAAGAGATAAAGCATCCTGCGGCGGGCGTAATTGCCCTGCCAGAAGAAAGCGATGGCGGCTGCCAAGGCTGGCGGATAAAGCACGCCTATGGGCCGTATAAACGACGCCATGCCGAACATGTAGGAGCTCTGGATAAAATTGAACAGTTCTCGACCATCGAAATGCAAAGCGCTGATGAGCATGCTAACTCCCAGAGTGAAGACGCATGTGTATAGCGTCTCGGTGATGAGCATATTGCAGTGCAGTATAGACGCCGGATCGAACGCCATGAGCAGGCCGGCGAGCACGGCCCACTGCGTCCTGCGCCATAAGAGCCATGCCGAGAGAGACGTAGCGACGCAGGTGATGGATCCTGCGACGGCCTGAACCATGATGGCGATTGGCACGGACTTAAACAAGAGCAGAAACATCGGATACCCCGGTGTGCGCCCAAGCTCGGAGAACGAGCCGTTAAGCGCAAGCTTCCTCGCGAGTTCGATGTAGCCTAGCGAGTCCGGCGTCAAATGGCGCCCTTGAGAAACGAAGAACAGCAAGAGGCGCATGAAGAGCGCCTGCAAGAAAACGACAAGTAATTCCTTTGGCTTCATTGCGGCATAAAGAGCCAAGCCAAAAACAGGCCGCCGACAAGAACAAAGGCCACGAGCCAAGAGAACTTTTCGCGTTCGTTCATTTCTTCGCCTTTGGTTCTTCTGCCTTCCGGGCAGTCGGTTGCTGAGGAGCCGGCGGAGGGACTGTCACTGAGTTAGGCGGCGCGTGGCCAATCCGCGCATAGCCTTTATCGTCGGCACCGAGCACGATGTAGCCAACCACATTGCCTTTTTCATCTTTCTGAATGGCGATGGGCGTCTCGAGCCAGTGGATGTTCTCTTGCGGCGCTGGCTTGCGCGTCACCGTGAGACCAGAGAAATGAAAGGCGACGATACCAGCCGCCAGAAGAGCTACGGCAAAAACCAACCATTGCGTAGGCGTCCACATCACGTCGTATTCGTCCATAATTTCTCCTTGGGCTATGCCCCGCACTCGTCGCATTTCCACGAACCGTCGCTTTGTTTCTTCTTGCAGCGGCCGTGCCAACCGCAGCCTATCATATCGCATCTCGGCCGCGGTCCTCTCTTCACATTCTTCGTCTCGGTAAATGCCGACTTCCCGGCCATGTCCCCGAACTCGGCCTTCTTGAAGGCTTGATGCAGATAAGCCGAGACCTCGATCGGCACGAGCTTCGCCACAATCTCCTCGATGTTATCAGCGAACAGCGTCTCAAACTCCTCGTCGATGGTCTTGCGGATCAAGATGCGGACGCCGTCGATGAATGGGTTGTCCATTTCAATGTTGCGTTTGGTCATCTTCTTTCAAGGCATCGTCTGCTACTTCTCCTGGCTTCGGCATTTTAGAAGGCGGGAATTTATAAAACATAGCATGTATCTTTTGATCTATCAAATGAACGGCATCTATTTCTCCGAAATATTTTTTGTCCTCTGGCAACATATCCCACGTATCGTCATAATGATCCCATATCGGTCGCCAAATTGGATAAATTAGCCGTATGAATTTTTGCGTCTCCTCGCTGCGCCATGCCAATTCCGACTTATATGGCCAGAAGTGACCAAATTCTTGGCTTATGATTATCATGTAATTTATACCGCAATGTTTCCAGTCAGACTCGTCGGTTAGTAATTTTCTGGCTTTAGTTCTTTCCCACCCAAGCTGGAAAGCCTTGCGTTCTATTTCATGCAACCTTGCCATTTGAACCATAGACAAACGCTTAATAGCCAACCATCGCGCAAATTGAGAACTATCCGGTTCAGACTTTTTCTTCGTCTTTTGCAATTCTATTTCCATTTCTATGTTCTCCTGTCTCCGGGTTATCCCATGCCATCCTGGCTAATGTTGCTAAGTTATAAGTCAAATTCTTTTCTTTCAAAATGGCTGCTTGAACACCTACGTAATCAATTGTCGGGTTTGTATTTCCACCAAATGCTTTCAACAGTTTGACCGCAGATGGAGCCCATCTCTTATAATTTGCTTTATCCCACTCACGATCATCCCAAGCAATCCCCAAAGATCGTTTATATGCACAAACTACCCGCTGCTCTTTTGTCTTCAATTCATAGGGTTTTGAAGAAGACTCTTGTGTTGGCGCAGGCATGCCCTGCGCAGTATCTGTTATATCTCTTTCTCTTTCTTCTTCTCTTTCTTGTAGAGTCTTGGGGTAGTTTTGAAAGAGTCTTGAGCGAATTTTGCTTTTCAATTTTGCTTGTCTTTCTCTGAACTTTTTTATTTCGTAAACGAGCAGAGGCCCTTCAGATGCGATGCAATTTATGAGGCCTGCCCTATGCAGACCCCCCACCAGACCCCTTACAGACCCCCCATCAGACCCCCCATCAGACCCCCCATCAGACCCCCTCTTAGTCATCGCCAAGCGCTCAAATTCGGCCCATTCAATTGATACCTTGTCACCATTGCCATGACGGTCCAAAATTTCTACCAATATCCACCAAATTCCATAAGCCCAAGGGCCTCTATGCGCCCGCATAACTGCTCTAAGAGTGAGATCTTCATGAGCGTCATTGTCATGCGTAAACCAGGGTAACTTGTTCACTGTCAGTCATCCAGAAAACGTGAACATCCGCTCGCACTCTTCCATCGCTTCGCTGCGGGACATCAGAAAGCCCATGCCAGTATTCTTGTTGTTCAGTCTTGTTCTTTCTGGCGGCAAGGAGGCGTGGAAGCGCTGCAAGTGCTTCTTCGTGAACAAGAAAAACTCCTGATAGTCCCCGCATCCGAGAAGCCAGGAGTTGTCGCATTTGTAAATGCCTGAGATGACAAAGTCCACTATGCCCAGGTTCTTTTTTTCGCGCACTTCGATCCAAATATTGCGCGTAGCTTTATAGGCCTTCTGGTACTTTATCTCTAGGCCCAAAAGGTTCTCGCACTTGAGCTGGCCTTTCTTGCTGCACATGTTCTGTAGGACGATGCCGTAACGCATCAGGCGTTGGCAGAGCCAGTCCATATACTCCTCAGACTCCTCGAGCATGGCCTGATAATATTCCGAGTAGTCGACTTGCTGAGCTGGCTGGTCCATGAAAATTTCAGCGCCTCCCCCTGAGGTCCGCTAAGACGGTAGGAGAGAGGCGCCTTACGATCTGGGTGTTGTTAGCGGACCTC
>Ga0070732_10000322_pt1 | contig 32866 bp, 30 predicted proteins | sample Coa_R1_5_FD_66449 | JGI IMG/M metagenome (GOLD analysis project Ga0070732, IMG submission 66449) | Surface soil microbial communities from Centralia Pennsylvania, which are recovering from an underground coalmine fire - Coalmine... | ecosystem: Environmental > Terrestrial > Soil > Unclassified ... | reverse complement strand
GACGCTGCCGGATCGCATGCGCAGCCGGTCGTCGTGAACGGCACGGTCAAGGTCCTCGGCGATCTGGTGCGCCTCGCGACCGATACGCACGACATGGAGGCCACGGGCGCCGTGCAGACCAAGAGCACGCCGTCCCCCGCGCCGAACGGGGCGAAGCCGACCTCGCCAGGACTCTTCGACGCGGACCAGCCGGTCTTCGGCGCGAGCGTGCGGATGCAGTACCAAAGCGGCGCACAGCGGGCCGCCTATTGGGGTTCGGAGGCGGCCCCGGCCCGTGTCTACCAGACGGCCAATCCGAACGAGGTCCGCGGCGACACGATCGTCGTGGAGCAGGCGAGCAACAACCTGCATGCGACGGGTCATGTCACGTCGGTGTTTGCGACGGATCCGAAGCCGACGGCGGGCGCGCGGTCGGGTGGCCCGCCCGAGGCGCCGCCCGTGTATCACGGGAAGGCGCAGCAACTGGACTATCTCGACGCGACTCGCACGGCGCACTATGTCGGCGGTTCGGCCGCGGCCGAGTTGAAGGGACCTGATGGCACCACCACGGCGCGCACGATCGACGTCATTCTCGCCCAGGCGAGTCGGACCGTGGACCGGATGGCGGCGGACGGCGACGTGCACCTCACGTCGGACTCGGGTCGGGAAGCGAGGGGCGATCACCTGACCTACGACTCGGCGTCCGACCAGTACCATCTCACGGGCGCGCCGGCGCGCGCGGTTTTGCCGCAATCGAAGGCGGACGCGTCACAGCCGCAGTGCATGATCTACACGGCCAAGCACCTGACGTTCGCGGGCAACGGGTTCGCCGCCGCCAGCGCCGGTGGGGATGCCGTCCAGTCGAGCAACTGGCCCTGCGGGACGCCCATCAGCGGGACGCCGATCAAGTAATGGCGACGCTCCGCGCCGACGGCCTCACGAAGTCGTACGGCGCCCGTACCGTCGTCCGCGACGTCAACCTGCAGCTGTCGTCAGGTGAGATCGTGGGTCTGCTCGGCCCGAACGGCGCCGGCAAGACGACGACGTTCGGCATGGTCGTCGGACTGGTCGGCCCGGACGCGGGCACCGTGAAGCTCGACGACACGGACGTCACCGCCGACCCGATGTACATTCGCGCGCGGAAGGGCATCAGCTACCTGCCGCAGGAAGCGTCGATCTTCCGCGGCCTCACGGTCGAGCAGAACCTGCTGGCGATTCTCGAGACCCTCCCGATCGACGCGGCGACGCGGCGCGAGCGCCTGGCGACGCTCCTCGCCGAACTGAACCTGGCGCCACTGGCGAAGGCACGGGCGTACACGCTCTCGGGGGGTGAGCGGCGCCGGGTCGAGATCACGCGCGCCCTGGTGAATTCGCCGAAGTTCATGCTGCTCGACGAGCCGTTCGCCGGCATCGACCCGATCGCCGTCTCCGAGATTCAAAAGATCATCTTCCACTTGCGGGACCGGGGCATCGGTGTGCTCGTCACCGATCACAACGTGCGCGAGACGCTGCGGATCACTGATCGCGCCTACATCGTCCATGGCGGGGTGATCTTCCGGAGCGGGACGCCGGACAGCCTGGCGGCTGACGAGGAGGTCAAGCGGATCTACCTGGGCGCCGAGTTCCGGCTGGACTGAGGCTGCCGACCCCAAGCTGGACTAAGATGGTTTTCTCGACGTGAGTTGCTGATGGCGATGCAGCCCAAACTCCACGCGCGGCTCGTTCAGAAGCTGATTCTGACGCCGTCATTGCAGCAGGCGATCAAGCTGCTGCCGATGTCGACGCTCGAGCTGGCCGAGTTGCTCAACCAGGAGGTCGTCGAGAACCCGCTCCTCGAAGAAGTGCCGGTGGAGGAGGCGCCGCCTCCTGAAGCGCAGACGCAGACCGAGGCGGCGGTGCCGGAGAAGAAGACCGAGGAGCGCGACAAGTGGGATGACGCGGACTACGAGTACTTCTTCGGCGAGTATCTGGACGATGGTTATCGGCCACGCCAGCCGATGGAGGTCCGTGAGCTGCCCCCGATCGAGAACACGCTGTCGACGCGGAGTTCGCTCGCCGACCACCTCATGTGGCAGCTGAGCCTGCAGGCGGCCGACGACGACATCCGGGACATCGGCGCGGCGATCATTGGCAACATCGACACCGACGGCTACCTGATGGCGTCCGTAGACGAGATCGCGGCCCTCGGCGGGTGGGATCCGGCCCTCGTCGAACGCGCGCTGGAGCACGTGCAGCGCTTCGATCCGATTGGCGTTGCCGCCCGCGACCTCCAGGAGTGTCTGTTGCTCCAGATCCGCCATCTGGGGCTTGGCGGCACGCCGGTCGAAACCCTCGTCCGCGATTACCTGCGGATCCTGCAGAATCACAAGATTCCTGAGCTCGCCAAGCACCTCGGCATCGAGCCGGAAGAGGTCAAAGCGCACATGGAGCTCATCCGGCACCTCGATCCCAAGCCGGGGTCGAGGTTCAGCCCGAGCGAGTCGCAGTACGTCATCCCCGACGTCTACATCATCAAGACCGAGGAGGGCTACCGCGCCGTCCTCAACGAGGACGGACTGCCGCAGCTTCGCATCAGCCCGACGTATCGGCGTCTGCTCGACAAAGGCGGTGAAGCGTCGGACGAGACCCGCGCTTACGTGAAGGACAAGTTCCGATCGGCCCTGTGGCTCCTGAAATCCGTGGATCAGCGGCAGAAGACGATCATCAAGGTGGCGACGAGCATCATCACCTTCCAGAAGGAGTTTCTCGATCGCGGGATCGAGCATCTGCGCCCGCTGGTGCTCCGGGACGTCGCGAACGACATCGGCATGCATGAGTCGACGGTGTCGCGCGTCGTGAACAACAAGTACATGCACACCCCGCAAGGCGTGTACGAGATGAAGTACTTCTTCCACAGCGGCATCAGCAGTTCCTACGGCGAGAACGTCTCGTCGGTCACCATCAAGCAGCGAATCAAGCGCATCGTCGAGGCCGAGGACCAGCGCCGCCCGCTCAGCGATTCGAAGATCATGAACATGCTGCAGCACGAGGGTCTGGTGCTGGCGCGCCGCACCATCGCGAAGTACCGCGAGGAGCTGAAGATCCCGACGTCCAATCAGCGAAAGGTCCTCTATTGATCCGAGCGGCCGGCGGCGTCACCGTCGGGTCGCTGCTCGGCGCGCGCGGCTCGGCCATCGGTTTGGACCTCGACTTGCTCGGCGGGGCGGCGGGACTGGAACGCCGGATCACGCTCCCGTACATCCAGAAGACAGGCCTCGCGCTCGCGGGGTTCGACGAATACCTCCGGTCGGGCCGCGTGCTGATCTTCGGCGAGAGCGAGATGCGCTTCCTCGAGCGGATGGCGGCAGACGATCGCCGGCAGGCCCTCCGCCGACTGTGGTCCCGTGATCTGCCGTGCGTGATCATCACGATGGGCCTCGCACACCCCCCGGAGATGGCCAACGAGGCCGAGCGCGCCGGCGTGCCGCTGCTCCGGACGGCGCTGTCGACGCCGATCGCGATCGCCCGTCTGACGACCCTTCTCGAGGATCAGATGGCGCCGAGCGAGACCCGGCACGGCGTGCTGATGGACATCCTCGGCCTGGGGGTGCTCATCGTCGGCGAGAGCGGGATCGGCAAGAGCGAGTGCGCCGTCGACCTCGTCGTGCGCGGCCATCGACTCGTCGCCGACGACACCGTCGAGATTCGCTGCCGCGGCGAGGCCATTCTCATCGGCACGTGCCCCGAATTGACCCGCCATCACGTGGAGATCCGCGGACTGGGTCTCGTGAACGTCACCGACCTGTTCGGCGTCTCGGCGACGCGGTCCTCCAAACGCATCGAGCTGGTCGTCAGGCTGGAGCGGTGGGAGATGGGCCGCGAATACGACCGCCTCGGGCTGGACGCGGAGACCACGGACATCCTCGGGGTCAGCGTTCCCGTCGTGACGATGCCCGTCGCGCCCGGGCGCAACATCGCGATGCTCGTCGAAGTGGCCGCGCGCAATCAGATTCTTCGGACCCGCGGGCGGCACGCCGCGCGGCTCCTGGCTGACCGGCTCGAGCGGCGTCTCGTGGCCCTGGCGGATCGCGAGCCGGCCGAGGCGGAGTCGACCGGCGCCGATCGCGAGGAAGAGGACGAGATCGTATGAGCCGCCGGCGACCGCCGGAGGCCCGACCCCCGGCACGGGAGACGGCCACGGGCGGCGGCGCCCGGTTCGTCGTCGTGACGGGGCTCTCGGGTGCCGGGAAGTCCCACGCGATGCGCGCGCTCGAGGACGCCGGGTACTTCTGCGTGGACAACCTGCCGGTCGCGCTCATCTCGACCTTCGCCGATCTGACACTCGCGAGCAAGGGGCGCATGCCTCGAGCGGCCGTCGGCGTCGACGTGCGTGAAGGCGCGGCACTGCCGGCGTTTCCCTCGATCTATCGACGACTCAAGCGCCGGAAGGGGCTGGGCACCCAGCTGCTCTTCCTCGAGGCCGAGGAACGCGTGCTCGTCCGGCGGTTCAGCGAGACGCGGCGGCCGCATCCCCTGGCCCGCAATCGATCCCCGGCGGAGGGTCTCCGGGAGGAGCGGCGCGCGCTCGAGCCGATTCGGCGGCTGGCCGATCGCATTCTCGAGACGAGCCGACTGAGCGTCCACGAGTTGCGCCGGCGCGTCGTCGAGATCGTCGGGTTCGGCCGGAGCCCCACGCCCCTCTCCGTCAACCTGGTGAGCTTTGGATTTCGACACGGCGTGCCGTCGGATGCAGATCTCGTGTTCGACGTGCGCTTCCTGCCGAATCCTCATTTCGTCGAGGCGCTGCGTCCGCTGAGCGGCCTCTCGCCGCGCGCCGCCCGTTACGTCATGCGTGCGCCGGGCGCGCAACGGTTCCTCCGGCTGACCTGGGCGCTGCTGGCGTTCCTCCTGCCCCAGTACATCGCCGAGGGCAAGGCCTACGTGACAATCGCCATCGGGTGCACGGGCGGGCGGCACCGATCGGTGGCGATCGCGGAGAATCTCGCGCGGCGCGCGCGGACGCTCGAGGGCGTCGAAGTGCGCGTTCGGCACCGCGACATCGCCGAGAGCGCATAGAGGGAGGGCGCGGTGACTGCCCATAACGGAGTCGGGGTCGTCGTGGTAACGCACGGGCTGCTGTCGACGGAACTCCTGAACGCAGCCGAAATGATCGTCGGTGACCTGCCGCGCTTCACCGCGGTCTCGATCGGGTGGCACGACGACGTCGAGGTCGCGCGCGAGGCCATCGGCACGGCGATCGCCAAAGTCGACGCTGGCGCGGGCGTGCTCGTGCTCACCGACATGTTCGGCGGCACGCCCTCGAATCTCGGGTTGTCCATGCTCGAGGCCGGCCGGGTCGAGGTGCTGACCGGCGTGAACCTGCCGATGCTCATCAAGCTCGCGAAGGCCACCGATCGGCAGGATCTCATCGCCCTCGCGCGCGACATGTGCGCGCACGGACGCGCGGCGATTCGCGTGGCGTCGGATCTGCTGCGGGGCGAGCGCGACCAGCCCGCGGCCGACGCCTAGCCCGATGGTCGCCGGCCGATCCGTGATCACCAATCCGCTCGGCTTGCACGCGCGCGCCGCCGCCCGGTTCGTGCAGCTCGCGGGCCGGTTCGGCAGCCAAGTCCGTGTGACCCGAGGGCCGCGGACCGTCGACGGCAAGAGCATTCTGGGCCTGCTGCTTCTCGCGGCGGCGCAGGGCACGGTCGTTGACATCTCGGTCGAGGGCGAGGACGAGCAGGCCGCGCTCGACGCGCTGGTGGGCCTCATCGCGCGGGGATTCGACGCGCCATGATCCGGCTCGTCGGACGCGGCGTCGCCGGCGGAGCGGCGGTCGGTCGGGCCCTCGTCGCGGTGCGCGACGCACGATTCGTCCGTTATCGCCTCGCGTCGAGCGGCGTCGACCGCGAACGTGGCCGCCTGCGCGCGGCGCGGGCGCGGACGCGCCAGGAGCTGGAGGAGATCTCCTCGCGGGTCTCGAGGACGGTCGGCCCGGCGCAGGCCGCCATGTTCGCCGCGCAAATCCTCATGCTGGACGATCCGCTGCTGGCCGCCCGGGCCGACGATCTCGTCCGCACGGAACGCATCAACGCGGATTGGGCGCTCGAGCGCGCCATTGGCGAGCTCGATGCCGTCCTCGCACGCGAGGGCGATGCCTGGGTGCGGGAGCGTGTCAGCGACATGGCGGATGTCGGTGGGCGCGTGCGGCGCAACCTGAGGCCTGGCCGGGACCCGCTGGTGCAACTCGTCCAGGACCTCGAGGCGCCGCTCATTCTGGTCGCCGACGATCTCCCGCCCTCGATGGCGGCGCAACTGGACTGGGACCGCGTGCGAGGCCTGGTCTGCGATGTCGGCAGCCCCACACACCACACCGTGATTCTCGCCCGCTCGCTCGGCGTGCCGACCGTCGTCGGGCTGCGACGCGCGACCGAGGTCATCGCGCCGGGCCGGACGGTCGCCCTCGACGGCGACACGGGTGAGGTCCTCATCGAGCCGACCGAGGACGTGCTCGTCCGATGGCGGCGTCGGGCGGAGGCGGCGATCACGGCGCGGCGGGCCCTGGAGGGCCTCAAATCCCAACCGGCGGCGACGCTCGACGGCGTGCGGATCCGCTTGGAAGCGAACCTGGAAATCGCGGACGAAGTCGAGCGCGTGCGCGCCGTCGGCGCCGAGGGGATCGGCTTGTATCGATCGGAATTCCTCTTGGACCCTGACGACGCGGGCGAGCCGTCCGAGGAGGTCCAGTATGCGGTCTACCGAGGCCTGCTCGAAGCGATGGCGCCGTTACCCGTCACGATCCGGACATTCGACGCGGGGGAACGGGGCGCGGCCGGTGGTCATCGGGAGCGGTTTGGCGTCCGCGGCATTCGGGCCAGCCTGCACCACGACTCGAGTTTTGGCCGGCAGATTCGCGCCCTCCTTCGCGCGGCGGGCGCCGGCCAGTTGCGCATTCTCCTGCCGTTCGTGACGTCGGCTGAAGAACTGCGCTCCGCGCGCGGGCTCATCCACGACATCAGGACAGCGCTTGGTACCGACCTCCATGTCCCTATCGGCGCCATGATCGAAGTGCCTGCGGCGGCGTTGACGGTCGATCATCTGGCGGAGCACGCGGACTTTCTCAGCGTGGGGACCAACGATCTGATCCAGTACACTTTGGCTATCGACCGCACCGACGAGCGCCTGGCGGGTCGGTACGAGCCGGGCGAGCCGGCTGTGCTTCGGCTGTTGCGGATGATCGCGTTGGCCGGGCGTCGGAGCCGCTGCGAGCTGTCGGTCTGCGGCGAGATGGCGGCGGATCCGACCTATGTTCCTCTGCTCATCGGCCTCGGCTTCCGAACGCTGAGCATGACGGCGTCGGCGATTCCGGTGGTCAAGCGAGGGCTGGCGTCACTCGACAGCCGCGAGGCGGCGACCGCGGCGCGACAGGCCCTCCGCGGGCGGTCGGTCGACGAGACCCGAGTGGCGCTCGCGGCCCTGGCCGAGGCGTGGCGCCGAGCTGCGGGAGAGGCCACCGGGGCCGGGAGAGACGAATGAGCGAGATTGCGCGCGTGGACAAGCCGTGGGGGTACGAGCTTCATTGGGCGAAGACCGACCGCTACGTCGGCAAGGTGATCCACGTCAACCGGGGCCACGCCCTCAGCCTGCAGTATCACAACGTCAAAGACGAGACGATCTACCTGTGGGCGGGGAAGCTGCTGTTCGAGATGGACCTCGACGGCACGCTGGTCGGCCGCGAAATGCGTCCCGGCGAAGCGATCCACGTTACCCCCAAGACGGTCCATCGCATGACCGCCCTCGAAGACTCAGACATCTTCGAGGTGTCGACGCCGGAACTCGATGACGTCGTCCGCCTCGAGGATCGGTACGGCCGCGAGGGCACGTCGACGGCCTGACGGCGCCTGTGCCAGCGCGTCGTGCGACCGCCGGGTCGTGTCCTCCGGGGAGCCGGTCCTCGTGATCGCGCCTCCGTGCGCGCACCGTTCACACTGCGGATCATCGCGCCACGCTCGTCGCATGCACAGGGCAGTGGCGCTCGACCGGTGCGCTCCCTCCGGCGCGATCTCGCGCTGGCGCCATCGGGCCGGTCCCAGTCGGACCCGACCCAGCGGTCACCCGACGCGCTGGTGGAAACTGACCTAAAACGGGATGTCGTCGTCGTTCGGGGCGTCGACCGGACCGCTGTCGGCGTGCGCGTCGGCCGCCGGCTCCGTATAGCGATCGCGAGCGGGTTTGCCGGCGCCCACGCGATCTCCGCCGCCCCCGCCCCCGCCGAGGAGGACGATTTTGTCGGCGCGGACTTCGGTCGTCTTGTTGGTCTTGCCTTCCTTGTCCTGCCATTCCCGCGTCTGCAGCTTGCCCTCGACGTAGATCTGCTTGCCCTTCGTCAGGTACTCGTGCAGGGACTCGGCCGTCTTTCCCCAGATGACGATGCGATGCCACTGGGTGTCTTCTTTCTTCTGGCCTTCGCGGTCGGTGAACCGCTCGGTGGTGGCCATGCTGACGGTCGCGACCGGCGTGCCACCGGACGTGAAACGCATCTCGGCATCGCGTCCGAGGTTGCCGACCAGGATGACTTTGTTGACGCTGCCCATCGTGCGACCGACCCTTCTCGACGCGCCGCTCAGCTCTTGATGTTCAAGCGATTCAGCGCCTGGCGCGCAAGCGCGTCGTCATTCTGCCACGCATCGGAAGGTTTGTCTGCCGCGGCCTTGCGGATGTACTGGTAGTTGAGCACGGCTTTCGGGACTTGCTTGAGCTGTTCGTACGCCTTGCCCTGGCGGAAGTAGGCGTCCGGCTCGCAGTCGGTGCCCTTGTACTGCTTGATCACCACGTCGTAGTCGGCGACGGCTTCGGCGAACTTGTTCTGGGCGAAGTGCGTCTCGCCCAGCTGGTACTGGGCCTTGCACGCGTTCGGAGCCGTGGGGAATTGCTGCAGGTATTCCTTGAAGGCCTTGATGGCGAGGTCGTACTGGCTCGTCATGTAGAAGCCCATGGCCTGGTCGAAGGCGTCGTTCGGTGAGGTCGGCGGCGCGAGGTCCGTGCCGCCGGTTGCGCCACCCGCGGCTGACGCACCGCCGGCGCCGGCCGGCAGCTGCTGCAAGGCCTGCGCGAGCGCGTCGCTGAGCTTGGTGAGGCCCTGTCGAATCGGGGCGATTTCCTGCTCCACCTGTTGCACGCGGATGTTGTTCTCGCCGACGCGCTGGTCGAGCGTGGACACCGTTCGCGAGAGCGTCGTAATCACGTCGCGGATATCGGCGCTGTTCTTGGTCGCCTGATCGGACTGGGAATCGAGACGGCTGCTGACCGTCTTCACCGAGTCCTTCAGCTCCTTCATCTGCTCGACGAGCAGGTTCACGGCCTGCTGGAGTTCGGCCGTCTGCTCCTGCAGGATGCGCAGCTCCGCCAGGGTCTGCTGCTGTTCGCGGCTCTGCGCGCGAGCGGGGGTCGCGGCGCCAACGGCGACCGTGGCCGTCGCGAGGAGGGCCACGAGGGGACGCAAGCGCGAGAAGAGAACGGATGCCATGCGTTATTTCGACGTGACCATCAGGTGCGCCCGGCGATTCTTGGCCCACGACGTCTCGGCGTGACCGGGATCGAACGGGAACTCTTTACCGTAGCTCACCGTGCGGAACCGATCGGCGGACAAGCCCAGGGACTGCAGGTACGCCTTCACGGCCAGCGCGCGTCGTTCGCCCAAGGCCAGATTGTACTCGGCCGTGCCGCGTTCGTCGCAATGACCTTCGATCGTGATGACCCAGCTCGCATACTTCTTCAGCACCTGGGCATCGTCCTCGATAGAGTGCCGGGCCGCGTCGTCGAGCTGGTCGCTGTCGTAGGCGAAGAAAATGGGCTGCAACGGCGAGTGCTGGTTGATGGCGTCGGTCGACTCGTTCACGAACGGATCGGCCGAGATCGCGTCGGCGGACATCGTCGGCGTCGGCGGGGGAGCGGGCACGACGGTGGAGGTCGGTGCGGTGCCGGCATCCCGGCCGGAGCCGGGCGCGCCACCCGGCGGGGTGGCCGCGGTGCCCGTCGAGCTGTCCGGAGGCGGCGCGGCCGGGTGGGCGACCGGCGGCGGATTACCGCCGCACGCGACGGTCCCGGTGACGGCCAGGGCGGCAGCGAACGTGAGGAGGTGATGTCGTGACATGGTCGGGGTCCTCGGGAAAAGGTGTCAGCGGGGCGCTCGAGACCAACTCGGAGACGTGTTGTTGCCGGCGTCGGTCACCTTCCGCTGAATCTTGCCGGTGATGCTCACGATGGCGATTTGGTCCTTGCCGTATCGCGACGTGCGGAACGCGACGTGTCGTCCGTTCGGCGCGAACGCGGGGCTCTCGTTGTCGCCGATCTGGTCGGTGAGCACGATCGTCTTGCGGGTGGTGACGTCGATGAGGACGATGTCGTGTCCGGGTCCGGGGCCCGCGGCATAGGCAATCGTGTTGAACGGGGCGGGCGACCAGGTCGGCCGGTCGGTCGAGGACGCATCCGACGTCAGTTTGTCGAGGCCCGTGCCGTCGGCGCCCATGATGTAGATCTGGTTGCTGCCGCCGCGATCCGACGTGAAGGCGATCTGCGTGCCGGACGGCGACCAGGTCGGCGTGCCGTTGATGATGCCGGCGCGGCGGCTGTTCGTGATGTTGTGCAGGTTGGTGCCGTCGCGATTCACGACGAAGATGTCCCATCCTCCGTCGCGATCGGACGCGAAGGCGAGCTTCGTCCCGTCAGGCGACCACGACGAGAACTGATTCTGCTTCTGCCAGTCGCCGGCCGCGGGCCGGAAGGGCGCCCGCGCCTGGAAGATGTTCGAGACGTAGATGTCCTCATAGCCGGCGGTCCATGACGTGTAGGCGAGCGTGCGGCCGTCGGGCGCCCACGAAGATCCGAGGTTCAGGGACTGATTGGCGGTCACGCGGTACGGGTTGCCGCCGTCGTAGTCGCTGATGTAGATCTCCTTGCTCTGGCCCTGGGCGCTGATCGATCGGCCCGCGAGCCGCTGGGCGTCGCGATCGGACGTGAAGGCGAGGTGCGTCTGGGCGACGCCGTCCAGGCCGCGAAGCTTCTGGTGCATGTCATCGCTGATGAAATGCGCGCACGCACGCGCGTTGGCGAAGACGCAGCCCTTGTAGCTCTGCCCGAACTTCTGCTGCTGCTTGTCGGCGCCCCGCACCCCGACGAGCTTCAGATCGATCGTGAATCCGGCGGGCGCGCGCTGGATCGATCCGACGACGAGCGCGTCGGCCCCGAGCTCCTGCCAGCGGTCGTACGGCTCGGTCTCGACGGTTTGGGCCACCGGCACGCGCGAGGCGGCGTCCTTCGAAACGAGGTCGAATTCCTGCTCGAAATCGATGTCGTCCCACAGCACGTCTGCCACCGTCTTCGCGGCCGCGAGCAGGTCCGCGTCCGCGCCGGCGCCAATGAACGCCGGAATCGCCAGTCGCGGGTGCGACCCGCTCCCGCTGAGGCTGAGCGTGAGGTCAGTTTGCTGCTGTGGCTGCGGCGGTGTCGGCGGCGTCGGCTGCTGCGGCGTGCCCCGCACCTGTAACGGATCACTCGTGATTCGCGTGTCGCGCGCGCGCATCGGCGCGGCGAACACGAGGGTACTGGCGGCCATCAGACCGACCATGCGCGATGCCTTAGACATCATTGGATTCCATAGGGGAAGCGGAGGTGGATCACCAGATGGTCGTCCTTGAACTCCGGCGGCAGGGGCGGCAGGCGCGCCTGCTCCAACGCCGAGCGTGATTGATTCTCAAAAAAATCGTTCGTGGTCGAATCCGTGCTGATGTCAGTGATGTTGCCGTCGCGGTGGATCGTGAACTTGAGCACGGTAAACCCGCGGCCCGGCACGTTCTTGTTCCACTTGTTCTCGATGCGCTGCAGGATGGTCTGGATGTAGTCGGGGCAGCAGAAGTCCTTGACCTCCAGCGTGGCGGCTGATCCGCCGGACCCGCCCACCGTCAGGCCTTTGTCCTGGGCGGTCGAGCCCGTCTCGGCGAGCGACGTCCCCGGCCGGACTTGCGCGCCCGTCGTCGGCGGTTTGGGCATCGACGTGATTGGCAGCGTCCGGTCGACCGGCGGCGTCGCTTTGGGCTCGCTCTTAACCGGCAGGGTCATCACGCTCGATTGAGAGGAGGCCGTCTTCACCGGCTCGCGCCTGGGCTGCGGCGCCACCTGATCGACCGGGCGCGCGCTGGCGGCGGTCATGCCCGTCGAGCGTGGCCCGATCGAGCCGCCCAGCGAAATCGTCATGATCTTGGGCTGCGGCGGGCGGTGCGTCACGACGTATCGGTGGGCGAAGAACAGGGCCACCACGCCCACGAGGTGGATCACCAGCGACCCGGTCACCGCGCGAGAGAACCCCTTCTCGCGGAGCGCGCGAATCTCCAGGATGTCGCTGACGGCCTCGGTCACGGCATCCCTCCGCTCGGCGGCGGTGGCTGGGTCATGATGCCGACGGTGTCGACGCCGCCCGCCCGGAGCACGGCGAACACCGTCGTCAGGTCCTGCAGCGTCACGCCCCCGTCGCCGGCGAGCATCACTTCGCGCTTCAACTGTCCTCCGAGCGCCTGACGCACGCGCTCGGCCAGCACGTCGAGCGGAATGGTTTCCTCGCCAATCTTCACGCGGCGATCGGTGTGGAAGGTCAGTGGCACGCTCACCGTAATCGGCGTCGTGTCGATCGGCGCCGCCTTCTTCGCCTGGGGCAACTGGACGGAAAACCCCTGCTGCATGAGCGGCGCGGCGACCATGAAGATCACGAGCAGCACGAGCATGACGTCGACGAGGGGCACGACGTTGATCTCGGCGAGAGAACTCGACACCCGCATCCCGCGAGCGCGCCGCGCGCCGCGGCTGCTGAACCCCTGCATCTCCTCCAGTTTCGCCACACGTCACCCGTTACGTGAAGTTGCGTTCCGCGATGCTCAGGAATTCCATCGAGAAGTCGTCCATGCGGCTGACGAAGCTCTTCACTTGGCTCTGCAGGTCGTTATAGAAATACACGGCAGGAATCGCCGCAAAGAGGCCCGCCGCGGTGGTCACCAGGGCTTCGGCGATGCCCGGCGCGACGACGTTCAAGCTCGTGGACCCGGCGCCCGCAATGCTTTGAAACGACGTCATGATGCCCCACACCGTGCCAAAGAGGCCGATGTACGGCGTAATCGACGCGGTCGTTGCGAGGAACGATACGTAATGCTCCAGCCGCGCGACCTCCGTCGTCGATGCCCGGAGGAGAGCGCGGTCGACGGCCTCGAGGCTCCTTAACGTAGGACGCGGCGCCGTGCCGCCCGGCTTGCTGTCCCCGCTCGGAGCGCCGCCCGCACTGCGTAACTGCGCATTCAATTCCGCGTAGCCGGCCTGGAAAAGACCAGCGAGCGGGCTCCCTGCGAGATCCGCGCACACGGATTGGACTTCGGAGAAGCGATTGCTCTTCCGGAAGACGTCGAGAAACGTCGCGGTCTGCTTCGCTGCGCGGCGAAGGATCAGTTCCTTGAAGACGATGATCCCCCAGGACGTCGCGGAGAACAGAATCAACCCGGCGAGCACCAACTGCACGACGAGACTCGCGTGCAGGACCAACGAGACGATGTCAACGGGTGGAGCAGCGGCGGCGGTGTCGGCTCCAGTGGACTGAAGAGCCAACACCAAGGGGCCAAGCGTGCGCAACAATCCCTCCACTTCGGAAAGTGGTGATGCGCCGCTGGGACACAGCGCGAACAGGCCAAGACTAACATGCAGGCGAAAGGCCTGTCAAAGGTCTGATATCATTGACTTTCCGGGGAGTTCCCGCCCACGCATGTTGCGCTTTCTCGCCATCCGCAATCTGGCGGTCATCGACCATCTGGAGATCGAATTCGAGGCCGGGTTGAACGTCCTCACGGGCGAAACCGGAGCGGGGAAGTCCGTCCTCGTCGAGGCCATCGACCTTCTCGTTGGCGGTCGGGCGAGCGCCGATCTGGTGCGGACGGGAGAAGAGGTCGGCGCGGTCCAAGCCGTGTTCGAGCGCGCAGACGGCCGTGAGGTGATCGTGCGGCGCGAGGTCTCCGCTCAAGGCAGAAGCCGCGCTTTCATCGATGACGCGCTGGCGACAACGGGCGCGCTGCGGGAACTCGGCGGCGCGCTGGTCGATCTTCACGGACAGCACGAGCATCAGGCGTTGCTCGACGAGTCCGAACACGTAGACCTGCTCGACGCCTTCGGCGCCCATGACGAAGCGGTCGCCGCCGTGGCGGGCCGGTACGACGAGTGGCGCGCGGCCGTCGCGGCCGTCGAGCGAACGGCGCTCAGCGCCCACGATCGACAGGCGCGGCTCGAGCGGGCGCGTTTTCAACTGCAGGAAATCGAGCGTGTCGACCCGAGGAGCGGCGAAGACGAGTCGCTGTCGGCCGAACGAATCGTGCTGGCGAATGCCGATCGGCTCGGGCGCTGGTCCTCGGAAGCGTACGGCGCGCTCTATGACGGCGAGACCGCGGCCCTGGCCCAGCTCGCCGCGGTGTGGAAGAGAGTCGCGGACCTGGCCGAACTCGACCCGTCATTCCGTTCGCATCTCGAGACGCGCGACGTCATCAAGGCCCAGCTCGAGGACCTGGCGTTCCGGCTCCGCACCTATTGTCGCGATCTTGACGCCTCGCCTGAGCGCCTGCAGTTAGTCGAAGATCGCTTGGCCGCGCTCGAGCGCCTCAAGCGGAAGTTCGGTCCGGATCTGTCCGACGTGCTGTCGCGCCGGGAGTCCTTCTCCGCCGAGGTGGCCGCGCTTGACGACAGCAGCGACCGAACCGCCGCGCTCGAGGCGCGAGCCGCCGAGGCGGCCCGAGCGTTTCTCACGACGGCGGCCGACGTGTCCGCCGCTCGACGCAAGGCCGCGCGGCGACTCGTCCCGGCGCTCGAGGCCGCGCTCGCCGATCTGGCGATGCCGCAATCGAGGGTTGAGGTGCGCCTGGCCGAGGGCGCGGCCGACGCGTCGACCTGGACGCGTCATGGCGTCGACGACGTGGCATTCCTGCTGTCGCCGAATCCCGGTGAAGACGTGCGGCCGCTTGCGCGCATCGCCTCGGGCGGCGAACTGTCGCGCATCATGCTGGCGCTCCGGACGCTCGCGTGGCGCGGCGAGCCCGGCCGCTCGCTCATCTTCGACGAAGTCGACGCGGGCATCGGGGGGACTGCCGCCGATGCCGTAGGCGCGCGGCTACAGATTCTCGCGAAACAGCATCAAGTGGTCTGTGTGACGCATCTTGCGCAGGTCGCGGCCCGGGGCAGCGCGCATTTCCAGATCGCCAAACAGCTTCGAGGCGGCCGCACCGTGACCACGGTCACCCGCCTGGATGAGGCGGGCCGTGAGGCCGAGATCGCCCGGATGATCGCGGGCGCGTCCGTTTCGTCGCAGGTCCTGGCGTCCGCCCGAGAGATGATTGCCGCGAGGCGAGGCGAAAGCGAATTAAAAGCGAAAACGAAACCCGTGCCGAGGGCAAAGGGGAAGGGCACCGGCCGTGGCGCCTAAGTACTTTCTCGAGACCTTCGGCTGCCAGATGAACTTCCATGACGGCGAGCGGCTTTCCACGCAGCTCGAAGCGGGCGGGTACGAGCGCACCGAGCGCGAGGACGCGGCGGACGTCGTTGTGATCAACACCTGCAGCGTTCGAGAACGAGCCGAGGAGAAGCTGTACAACCGGCTCGGAGAGATTCGCCAGGCGACCGCCGATCGGGCCGAGCGGCCGATGATTGCCGTGACCGGCTGTGTCGCTCAGCAGGAAGGCGACAGGCTCCTTGCCCGGCGCGTGGCGCCCGACGTCGTCGTGGGTACCCAGGCGTTGAGCCGGCTGATTGTCGGACTCGAAGAGGCCCGGGTCACGCGGCGTCCCGTCGTCGATGTGCGGCCTCACGACGATGTCGCCGTGCCGCTGGGGATGGTGCGACCCTCCGACCCGGTCCGCGCGTGGGTGACGATCATCGAAGGCTGCAACGAGTTCTGTGCGTTCTGCGTCGTGCCGTACACACGCGGCCACGAGCGCATGCGGCCGGTGTCGCTCATCCTGGCCGAGGTCGAAGCGGCGGTGCAGTCCGGGCGTCATGAGATCCAGCTGCTCGGGCAAATCGTGAATCACTATCAAGCGCCTGACGATCCGGCTTGCGACTTCGCCGATCTCCTCCGGCGGGTGAGCGCGGTGCCCGGGGTCTGGCGTGTGCGCTTTGTCAGTCCCCACCCGCGGCACGTCAACCAGCGGCTCATCGACGTCCTTCGGGACGTGCCGGAGGTGTGTCGGCATCTGCACATGCCGGTTCAATCGGGGTCGAACCGGATTCTGGGCCTCATGCGGCGGCGGTACACGCGTGAGCTCTATCTGGATCTCGTCGAGCGGCTTCGGCGCGACGTGCCTGGCATTGCGCTCTCGACGGACGTCATCGTGGGCTTTCCCACAGAGCGCGAGGCGGACTTCGACGAGACTCTCGATCTGGTTCGTCGCGCGCGGTACCACTCGATGTTCTCCTTCAAGTACTCGCCTCGTCCGAACACGCTCGCGCTGAAGCGCCTGGCAGACGACGTGTCGGAGGCGGACAAGACGCGGCGCATCATGGCGCTCCAGGCGCTTCAGAGGGACATACAGGGCCAGTGGTTCGATTCGGCCGTGGGCCGGTGGGAAGCCGTGCTCGTCGATGGCGTCTCACGGCGACGCGGCTCCGAACTGGCCGGGCGCACGGGGGGCAACACGATTGTCAACTTCCCCGGGCCTGCGGACTGGATTGGACGCCTGGTCGGCGTGCGCATCACGGGCGCTCGGCCGAACAGCCTGCGCGGCGAGGTGGTCTCGCCCGATATACGGGTGTGAGGTGACCATGGCGCTCGTCGAGATGTCCATTCGCGGACTCATGATCGATCCGATCACGAACATGCCGATTGTGATCCTGAAGGACGCCGCCGATCAGCGGACGCTGCCGATCTGGGTTGGGCCGGTCGAAGCGAATGCGATAGCCATTCAGATGGAGAACATCACGACGCCCCGGCCGATGACGCACGACCTGCTCGTGCGGGTCATGGCGGACCTGGGGGCGACAGTGGATCGCGTCGTGGTGGCGGACCTTTCGGAGAACACGTTTTACGCGCAGCTCGTGCTGCGGCGGGCCGACGGCGTGATGGTCGTCGATGCCCGTCCGAGTGACGCGCTCGCGCTCGCGCTTCGGACGAAGGCGCGGGTCTTCGTCTCGGAACACGTGCTCGATCGCGCGCAGTCTCTCGACACCTCCGCCGAGCAGGCGAACCAGGAGCGGCTGCAGCGTTGGCTGGAAAGTCTCGATCCGGACGATTTAGGCTACAAGATGTAGTGGTTTTCCTTGACAGGCCCCAAGGTGGTTCCTACAATGTCGTGACTGGCGACTCCCCGCCAGGTCCGACACCATGGTCATTGCGATCGCCAACCAAAAGGGCGGCGTTGGCAAGACGACGACAGCGATTAATCTAGCGGCGGCGCTGGCAATACGCCGCAAGCGCACGCTGCTCATCGATCTCGATCCCCAAGCCAACAGCACGATGTCGTATCTCGACGTCTCGACGGTCGAGCGCTCGGTGTACGACGCGGTGATCGACTCGTCGATTAGTTTTTCAGACATCATCAAGCCGTCGTCTCAGCAGAACCTCTGGATCGCGCCGTCCAGGATCGCGCTCGCCAAACTCGAGGGCCGACTGGTGGGGGAGTTGGACTCGCATTTCCGTCTCAAGGACCGGCTGGCGACGATCGCCGAGCCCTTCGATGCGATGGTCATTGACTGCCCGCCGGCACTTGGCCTCCTGACGGTGAATGCGCTGGTGGCGGCCACGCACCTCCTCATACCCATTCAGTCGTCGTACTTCGCGCTCGAGGGCACGGACGACCTGCTCGAGACCATCGAGAAGGTGCGCGCTCGGGCCAACCCCTCGCTGCGGATCCTGGGCGTCGTCATCACGATGCACGACAAGCGGACGGCGCTGGCCCGGGATATCCGGGCCCAGATCGACAAGGTGTTCGGGAAGAAAGTCTTTCGAACGGTCATTACGAAGAGCGTACGACTCGAGGAAAGCCCGGCCTACAAGGAATCGATTTTCAAGTTTGCGCCGGAATCACCAGGGGCCAGCGAGTACTATCGCCTCTGTGAGGAGGTCATGGATCGTGTCTAAGCGAGGATTGCCTACGGCGCTCAAGATGAGGCACGACGCGCACTATGTCGATGCCTTGACCAACTCAGCCGGCGTGCCCATCGGCCGCTTGGTGCCGATCGACCGGGTCGACCCGAACCCTGATCAGCCCCGGCAGGTCATGGGGGACTTGTCAGAGCTCATGGCGTCGATTTCCGAGAAGGGCATCATCGAGCCGTTGATCGTGCGGCAGCGCGGGTCGCGCTTCCAGATCGTCGCTGGCGAGCGGCGGTATCAGGCTGCGGTCCAGGTCGGACTTCAAGAGCTGCCGGTCGTCATTCGAGACGTGGATGATATCGAAATCATCGAAGTCGCGCTCGTCGAGAATATCCAGCGCCGAGATCTGGGACCATTCGAGGAGGCGGAGGCGCTGGACAACCTCACGCATCGATGCCACTACACGCATGAGGATCTGGCGAAGCGTCTGGGGAAGTCGCGGACCTCAATTACGGAGTCGCTGGCGCTTGCCACCATGCCTGATGAGGTCAGGAACCTGTGTCGGCTGGCCGACATTACCTCTAAGTCATTGCTTTTACAGATAGTTAGGCAGCAGACGCCCCAGAAAATGATTGCATTCGTCGAGCAGTTGACCCGCGACGGCTCAGGCGCCGTGACGCGCGAGCGGGCGCGCAAGGCGCTGGCCAAGCCGGCGCTTGGGCGACCCAAGTCTTTCGTCTTCCAGTATCGGGCGCCGACGAAGTCCTTTGCGCTGCGGCTGCAGTTCAAGAAGCATGACGTCGACCGGACGGAGGTCATCGCCGCACTCGAAGCGATCATCGCCGACCTCAGGAAGCGCCCGGATTAAGGTTGGGCCATCGGACGTCGCGCCTTGTCAGGCCTGGCGCATTGCCGGTCTCGGTGCCGCGCGGGACGCTCGGCAGGACGGGAGCCACGGAAACACGTCGAGGGCTGCGTCTTGGGCGACGGCCGTCAGGGGCCGCGGAACGGGCACACTCGAGTGGGACAAACGGGAGTCGGGACGCGTGCCGCGCGAGGGGCAACAGTCGCACGGTTTATGGGGCCCGCGGGTGATTCTAGGGTCGTAAGTAAACATAACACTTATTATCAGACGTTGTTGATTAGGCTAGGATCTCCGGCCTGTGGATGGATTGTGCGCCCGCCAGTCCGTCCCGGTCGAAACCTTCCCGTCCGTTTCCGCGTGGTATCGTTTGGGGCCAGCTTCAGTGCGCACGCTCGATCGCTACGTCATTCGAGAAACGGTGCCGCCGTTCTGTTTGGCGCTCGGGCTCTTTACGTTCGTCGTCGCTGTTCAGCCCATGCTGCTGCAGTCGCAGCAGCTCCTCGCCAAAGGCGTCCCGCTCCCGACCGTCGGCTTGCTGCTCGTCCTGCTCCTGCCCTCAGGGCTGGGCGTGACCATCCCCATGGCCTTCCTGTCCGGCCTCCTGATGGCCCTCGGCCGGCTGTCGGGTGACCGCGAGGGGGTCGCTCTCCTGGCGTGCGGCGTCAGCCCGCTTCGGCTGCTGCGCCCCGTACTGCTCATGGCGGTGGCCGCGACGGGCCTCACGCTCTACGTGATGGTCGAACTGCTGCCCGACGGAAACCAGAAGTATCGCGAGATCTGCTACAACCTCCTCGCGAAGCAGACCCAGAGCGATATCAAGCCCCGGGAGTTCTACGAGAAGCTGCCGGGAAAGGTCCTGTACGTCCTCGACCGGCGACCGGAAGGAGGCTGGGCCGGGGTGCTCCTGGCCGACACGACGCAGCCCGAGCGACCCACCATCGACGTCGCCCAGACCGGCGACATCATCCTGGACAACACGCGCCGCGAAGTGACCCTCGTGCTGCACCAGGCCACACGCTACGTTCCAGGTGACGACCCGGGCACGTACGACACCTCCCGGATTGATCCCGAGTCGGTGACCATCTCGGCTGACACGCTGTTCGGCCAACCGACCTACGAGCGTGGATTTCCGGAAATGACGATTGCGGATCTGCGGACGCGGATCGCGGAGGTCTGGAAGGCCGGCAACATTCCGAGCACCGAAGAGCTCTACCTTCAGCAGAAGTTCTCGTTCCCGGCCGCCTGCCTGGTCTTCGCGCTCCTGGGACTGGCGATGGGCCTCCACACGCGCAAGGAAGGCAAGCTGGCCAGCATGGTGCTCGGCCTGGGCGTCGTGTTCATCTACTACGTCCTGATGACGATCGCCACCGCCTGGACCAAGAGTCACTTGATCCCGCCGGTGCTGGCGCGCTGGGTGCCGAACATCGCGCTCGCGCCGCTCGGTGTCGCGGCGCTGTGGTGGCGGACGCGAGCGACCGGGGCTCGGATGGCGCTCCCGTCCTGGCCCGACTGGCGCGCGACGTTCACGAAGAGCCGTCGGGACTCCGCGCCGACTTCCCCACCGGCCGCGGCCGCGGCGCCCCGAGCCACGATCGTGCTGCGCCTGCCCGACCTGCATCTACCGCGACCGCGCCTGCTCGATCTCTACGTGGCCAGTCGGCACGTGCGCGTCTTCGTGCTCGCGTCGACCGGCCTGCTCGCGCTGCTCTACATCGGCACGATCATCGACCTGTCCGAGAAGCTGTTCAAAGGCCAGGCGACCGCGTCGATGCTGGTCCACTATCTCTGGCTGTCGACCCCCCAGTTCGCCTACTACATCATTCCCGTCGCGACGCTCGTCGCTGTGCTCACCACCATCGGCGGTTTCACCCGCACGGCTGAACTCATCGTCATGCGCGCCGGCGGCGTGAGTTTGTACCGAACGGCGGCGCCGCTCGTGGTGCTCGCGCTCGTCTCGAGCGGCTTTCTCTTTGGCCTCGAGGAATACGTGCTGGCGCAGTCCAACCGCCAGGCCAAGGCCCTCGAGGACATCATCCGAGATCGGGCGGCGCACACGATCGACGTCGCCAATCACAACTGGTTTGCGGGTCCCGACGGGCGCATCTATTACTACGCCGTGTTCGACATCCGGCGGAAGACCCTTTTTGGCGTGTCCATTTTCGACACCGTCGCCGGGCCGTACCGGCTCATCCGGCACACCTACGCGGGACGAGCGACCTTTCTTTCGGCCACGCCTGGCCATCCGGAGTCCGGCACGTGGCGTGCCGAGAACGGCTGGACGCAGCAGTTTTCCGCGGCCGACACGGAGCGGGCGGTGCGCAGCACGTTCGCGACAGAGGACCTCGGGGGTCTCCCCGTGCCGAGCGACTTCGCCTCCAGTCAGGTCGACGCCGACGAGATGACGTTTGGCGAGCTGAAGGAGTACATCACCCGGTTGAGCCACAGCGGCTTCAGCGTGGCCGAACAGCGCGTCAGCCTCCAGAACAAGATCGCGTTTCCCCTCGTCACGCTGGTCATGACGCTCATCGGGATCCCGTTTGGCGTGACGATGGGCCGCCGCGGCGCGCTCTACGGCATCGGCCTCGCCATCGGCCTGGCAAGCACCTACTGGCTGCTCATGGTCCTGTTCCTGGCGGCCGGGGCTGCGACGGTGCTACCGGCCGGCCTGGCCGCCTGGGCCGCGAACATCCTCTTCGTTACGGCGGCCTCAGTGATGCTCCTCACGGTCCGGACCTGACGGCCGACTCGGCTCGCGACCGAGACCCGCAGCGGACAACCAGATCGTCCCGCGGGCGCCCGGCGCCGTGTTCACTGTGTCGACGACCACGAGGAGTTCCTGAACGACGCTCGCGATTGGTTGTTGGCTCGTGGGTCGATCGGCAGGCGCAAACGTCGAAAGCGGCAGGACGATCGTTCGCCGTTGGTCGTCGACATACGTCGAGCGACGCCACCGCTGTCCCCCACGCCCCCCGGGCAGCCGGACCTGGACGGACACCCGCATCGGGTGATCCGCTCGCACGGTGAGCTGCACGCGGTCGAATCCAGTCGTGGCGTCGACGGGCACGACCGCCGCCGCATACTGACTCGCCAGCCGTCCCGGCCCAAGAGCGTAGTCAAATCGCAGGCCGCTGCCATCGCGGACGAGCTGGCCGGTCGACGCCGCATCGTGCTCGACGCGCCAGGCGGTCGATCCGAGAACGTCGAGCGAGTCGGCGGCTGGTGCGGGCGGCGGCTCGACCAGGAAACGGTCGGGCGTGCCCACGTAAATCGGATTCGACACGATCCACGGCGTCGAGAACGGCGCGTATGACACCTCGACCCGATACGCCCCTGGCGCGGCCGCGCCCGAAAACGTGAGGCTGCCCCGCCCACGGGCGATCGCCTTGTCCCCTCCCACGAGCACGACCTGAGCGTTCGGGGCCTGTGGCACGCGGACGCGCCAGGTCAGGGTCCCGTCGGCGGGCGTCCAGTCGCCCATGTGGACGGTCGCGCTTCCCGTCTCCGCACTGAATTCGAGGGTCGCTGGCGACGCGAACGCTCGGATGATCGAGTACGCGCGGCCCTCACGCAGCGCTGACACGATCGCCCTCGCGTCGTCATCGGCGCGCCCCGTGAGGGGGCGGTCGAGGACGGCGGCTTCCACGAGGGTGTTGAACATGTCGACGTAGCGCGGCCAGCCCGCGAGGTTCGCATGGGCGTCGAGCCCCGCCAGGCCGACGACGGGCCGGCGGCGCAGGAGGGCGTCCCAGCGCCGAAGCGTCAGTGTTGGACGCCGGAAGAGCGAGGCGATCGTTTCGGGCGGCCGAAGAAGCAGCCGGGCGGCCACGGCGGTCAGGTCCAGGTTCGTCTGGTCCCGCCACGCCGAGTCGGCGTTCAGCCACTCGATCCCGTCGAACGGGGTCTCCCACGCCCGCCACTGCAGCTCCAGTTTCGGCGAGTCCGGATGGGCGACGACGGCGAAGCCGCCGCGCCGATGGATGTCCTCAATCACGTCCGCCGGTTCGCCCGCCATTGGAAATGGCGCAGCGCCGTTCAACCCGAGCGCCACCACATGGCCGCCGTTCGTACTGACTTCGACGGCGTCGATGCACAGGACACCCGAGCGATACGCGGGCGCGAGCGGCGCGCTGGTCCCGTCGCCATGATCGGTGAGGACGATGAAGGCGAGGCCTGCCGTCTGCGCGGCGCGCGCGATCGAATCAACCGTCCCACTGCCGTCCGACCGAACCGAATGGATGTGGTACGCCCCGAGGACGATCGTCGACGGCAGGGCCCCGGTGAGGACCGTCGCCGGGGGTGGCAGCGTTTGGTACACGACGACCAGCGCGGCCGTGGCGCCCGCGCTCGCGAGGAGCAGAATGCGAAAGAGGGCGCGGGGCATCGCCGGCCCTGCCCGTCGGCTAGCGGGCGGCGTCCGCCTTGAGCGCGGCCGCCTTGTCGGTCCGCTCCCAGGTGAACTCCGGCTCGGTCCGGCCGAAGTGGCCGAACGCGGCCGTCTTCCGATAGATCGGCTTCCGCAAGTCCAGCGTCTCGATGATCCCGCGCGGGGTCAACTTGAAATGCTGCCGGACCAAGTCCGTGAGCTTCGCATCGGCGATCTTCCCCGTTCCGGAGGTATCGACCAGCACCGAGACCGGATCGGCGACGCCAATGGCGTAGGCCAGCTGCACCAGGGCACGATCAGCCAAGCCAGCCGCGACGATGGTCTTCGCGATGTATCGCGCCATGTAGGATGCGGATCGGTCGACTTTGGTGGGATCCTTGCCCGAGAACGCGCCACCGCCATGCGGCGCGGCGCCGCCGTAGGTGTCGACGATGATCTTGCGGCCCGTCACGCCGGCGTCACCCTGGGGACCACCCGTCACGAATCGCCCGGTCGGATTGACGTAAATCTTGGTCTGCTTGTCGATCAAGTTCGCCGGCATGAGCGGCGTGATGATGTGCTCCGTCAGGTCCTTGGTGATTTGGGCGTGGGTGGCGTCCGGTCCGTGCTGCGTCGAGAGGACGATGGCATCGACGCGCACGGGCCGGTCGCCGTCGTATTCGACGGTCACCTGCGACTTGCCGTCCGGCCGCAGGTAGGCGAGCACGCCGCGTCGTCGCGACTCCGACAGGCCGCGCGTCAGCTTGTGCGCCAACATGATGGGCAGCGGCATCAACTCCGGCGTCTCCGTGCACGCAAAGCCGAACATCATGCCCTGGTCGCCCGCTCCACCCGTGTCGACGCCCTGGCCGATATCGCGCGATTGTTCGTGGATTGTCGAGAGCACTGCGCAGGTCTCGTAGTCGTAGCCGTACTTGGCGCGCGTGTACCCGACGTCCTTGATGACCCCGCGGACGACCCTCTGGAAATCGACGTAACAGTTGGTCGTGATCTCGCCAGCGACGATCGCCAGGCCGGTCGTGACCAAGGTCTCGCACGCCACGCGGGCGACCGCATCTTGCGTCAGAATCGCGTCGAGAATGCCGTCGGAAATCTGATCGGCGATCTTGTCCGGATGGCCTTCAGTGACTGATTCGGAAGTAAAAAGATGGCGGCCCGTACGCCCCATGCCGTGCTCCTCGGGCGGCGCGCGCGGCGCACCGCCAAACGACTAACGGTACCAGAGGTGTTGGCGGCGGTCAATCAGGCTCGCGGATGGAACCGGTCGTAGACCTCCCGCAGCCGGGCCTCGAGCACGTGCGTGTAGATCTGCGTCGTCGACACGTCGGCGTGTCCCAGCATGGTCTGAATCGCGCGCAGGTCGGCCCCTCGCTCGAGCAGGTGCGTCGCGAACGAATGACGCAACACGTGCGGACTGAGCGGCGCGCGCACACCGGCTTGGCGGCCGTAGGCTTTGAGCAGTTTCCACACCCCGAGCCTCGACAGACGGCCGCCGCCCCGGGCGTTCACGAACAAGAACGGGCTGGATCGGCCGCGCATCAAGACGGGCCGTGCGCTCGACTCATAGCGTTGAACCCATTCGGCGGCCTCGGCACCGAGCGGCACGATGCGTTCCTTGCGGCCCTTGCCGAGACACTGAAGGTAGCCCTCGCCGGGCCTGACATCGGTGAGCCGCAAGCCGACCAACTCCGAGACCCGCAGGCCGGTGGCGTAGAGGGTCTCGATGAGGGCGCGATCGCGCAGGCCGCGCGGCGTGGCGACGTCGGGCGCCGCGATGAGCGCGTCGACATCGCCCATCGAGAGGAAGTGCGGGAGGCTGGCGAACGTGCGCGGCGCCTGCAGATCGTCGGCGGGGTTCTCGCTCACGCGGCCCGTCACGCGGAGGAACCGAAAAAACCCACGGACGGCGGCCACGAGGCGCGCGATCGACGTCGGCGACAGACCGCCCGCGACGGCCTCTCGCACCAACTGCTCGAGATCCGCCCGGGTGAGCCGGTCCACCGCCATGTCGCGCTTCGCGGCGAAGGCGGAAAGTCGAGCGAGATCCCGGCGATAGGCGTCGTACGTGTTGGTGGCCACGCGCCGCTCGACCTCGAGATGACGCAGATACGCCGCCACGACGTCAGACATGGGTGTATTAGACCATCGGTGGGCCGGCACGATGGCGCGACGCTCGCTTGCTGCTCAGGGCTCCTCCGCAGTACCCTACGACGTTCGTCGCACGGGCCATGCCGTATCACTCGAAGTGGCAATCTCTTCCGACCGAAGCCATCAACGCCGCCACGCTGGGCATCGACACCATGCCCGTGCTGGACATCGTCGATCTGATGACGCAGGAAGACAAGAAGGTCGTCGCCGCGGTCCACAAGGAGCGCGAGCGCATCGGCCATGGCGTCGACCTGATTATCGGGGCGTTGAAGAAGGGCGGGCGTCTGTTGCTCGTCGGCGCGGGGACGAGCGGCCGACTGTGCCTCGTCGAGGCGACCGAGATGCCGTTGACCTTCGGCACTCCGCCCAAGCTGGTCCAGGCGATCATGGCGGGCGGCCAGGACGCCGTGTTCTATCCTCGCGAGGGCGTCGAGGATCACTTCGAGGAGGGCGCCCGGAGTGTCGCGCGGCTGCGGGTGTCGAAACGCGACGTGATGATCGGCGTCTCGGCGAGCGGGATCACGCCGTTCGTCCGCGGGGCGCTCACCGCCGCGCGCACCAAGGGGGCCCGGATCATCTTCGTAACGTGTTGGCCCGGCAACGAATTGCAGAACTACGTGGACCTCATCATCGCTCCGGCCGTCGGGCCCGAGGTCATCGCCGGGTCGACGCGCCTCAAGGCGGGCACAGCCACGAAGCTCGTCCTCAACATGCTCACCACGATCGCGATGATTCGGATCGGGAAGACCTACGGCAACCTGATGGTCGACGTCCATACGGGATCCGAGAAGCTGAAGGACCGCGCGGTTCGAATCGTGTCGCTCGTGACCGGCGTGCCTCCGGACGAGGCGTCGGGCCTGCTCAAGGACGCCCGGTGGAGTGTCAAAGCGGCGATCGTCATGAAACGGGCTGGGGTCTCGTACGCCACCGCGCTCCGACGCATTCGCAAGGCCGATGGCTCGATCCGGGAAGCGCTCGGCGAAGACCTCGAGCCGCGCCTGCGCGCCCTTCTGACGACGCCGGCACCGCCGTCGTTGACGTCGGAATAGCGCTGAACGGTTGACGGTAGTGACGTTCGATGAGGCACGCGCGATCCTCGACGACGGGGTTCGGTCACACGCCATGCCAGCGGCGGTTGCTGAGGTGGGCACACGCACGGAGCGCCTCTGGACGTGCGCGACCGGCGCCCTGACGTACGACCCCGACGCCGTCCGGACGACGCCCGAGACGATCTTCGACCTGGCGTCGCTCACCAAGGTGATCGCGACGACGTCGCTCGTCATGCGTCACCTGCACGCCGGCGCCCTCGAACTCGACACGCCAATTCGGGCGCTCCTCCCCTCGTGGCAAGGCGCTGATCGCGCCGCGGTCAGCGTGCGCCATCTCCTCGATCACTCCTCCGGGCTGCCGGCGCATCTCCGGCTGTGGGAGCATGCTCGCGGGCGCGACGCCTTCGAACGCGCCATCGCGCTGACCCCCCTCGAAGCTCCGCCGGGCACGCGGTCGGTGTACTCCGACCTCGGGTTCATGCTGCTGGGTTTTCTGATCGCCGACATCGGTGGCCGGCGTTTGGACGAACAATGGGCTGATTGGCGACGGGTCGCCCTGCCCCGCGACGCGATCCTTGCCTTTGGCGCTGTCGGTCGTCTGGCTCCGGTCAGACCCGAATTCCCGGGCCTGGTTGCGCCGACCGAACTGGACCCATGGCGGGGCCGGGTGCTCTCTGGCGAGGTGCACGACGAAAACGCCGCGGCCCTTGGCGGCGTGGCGGCGCATGCCGGACTCTTCGGGACTGCACGCGCCGTGGGAGCGTTCGCTCGCCTCGTGCTCCAGACTTTTCAGTCGGCGACGCCACTCGGCTCGCCTGACGCGATGCGCCTGTTCGCGCGTCCGTCGCGGCCGAGCGACTCGCGCGCGCTCGGGTGGGACACGATGCGCCCGACCTCGTCATGCGGCGCGCTGATGTCGCCCGCTGCGATCGGTCATACCGGTTTTACCGGCACGTCCCTGTGGATCGATCACGAGCAAGACGTGTACGTGGTGCTCCTCACCAACCGAGTGCATCCGACACGCGAGAATCAGGCGCTGCCGCAATTGCGGCCCCGGTTTCACGACGCGGTGATGCGTGCCGTCCGCGGTGCGAAGGGCTAGACTCTCGTCACGAGCCGCCGCTCGCGGAGCCCGGACGAGTCACGCTCAGTCCGGGTGGCGGCGGCCCGGAGGTTTGACCGGACCCTGGTCCGGGTCCACCGAAACCGCCTGGAAAACTACCGACTCCGGCGCCCCGGCCACCTGGCCCGCCGGGCGGCTGCCCGCCAGGACCTGCCGGACCGGCGCCGGGGCCCGGAGTGCCACCGGGCTGGTTTTGATTGTTGCAGTTGGCCGCGCGCCCCATCTGCTGCAGGGCGTCCGTGTAACGGAACGTCCACAAACTGTACTGCTGCTGGTTCTGATAGACCATGATCGACGTGTCCGTGCTCTTGCTCGACACGCCGTACAAGCCGACCAACTGCGAACCGCCCGCCGGCCCAGGGCCGGCAGATCGTCCTGGTGTCGACGGAGTGGCGCCGGGGCTGGTCGGACTCGCCGACATTCCTGCCATCAGGGGCACGAAGTCATCGTTGGCGATCGGATCCTTCCACTTCTTTCGGAGATAGTGTCGTGAGACGAGCGTGTCCGCGTCGGCCGGCAGCGTGCAGTTGTCGTTCACGAAGTAGAGCGCGATCGCGCGCGAGTACTGCTGGCCGCGAAACACGAGGTCCGCTTCGCGCTGACGCACCGCCTGCTGGCGCCACGCCGGCAGCATCGTCCCCAACCAGATCGCCGAAACAGCCATGGCGACCAGCAAAGCGACCAGAACGAAGCCGCCATCGTCCAATCGTGAGCGGCCCGCACCGGATCGTCCGGCGCTGGCCAAGCCCGCTAACTCCATGAACGTGTTATCCTTACCGCCTCGCATGGTACCACAGGCGTTCCGACGATTCGGGCTTCGTTCGGCTCGAGTCGTTGGCGTCGGCGTAGGCCTTCTGGTGTTGGCGGGCATCTCGTGCCAGAGCCTGCCCCTCCTCGCGCCCTCCGGCTCGACGCTCACCCTGATTCCGGCTGCCAACGAACTGGCCGTCAACGGCACCATCAGCATCACCGCCACCGTCATCGAGGGCGGCAGCACTGGGACGGGCACGACCACCACGACGAGCGTCGGTCAGCCGGTCAATAACGGCACCCAAGTTACCTTTACGACGACGATTGGAACGATCCAGCCGGCGACCGCGAAGACGACGAATGGCCAGGTGACCGTTCAACTCGTTGGTGACGGCCGGTCCGGCCAGGCCAAGATCACCGCGTTCTCCGGGGCGGCATCGGCGACGACGACGATCAACGTCGGCGCCGCGGCCGCGGCGCGCCTCGTCCTGACCGCTAACCCGCAGAGCCTGCCACCGACCGGCGGCACCTCGACCATCGCGGCTAGTGTTCAAGATTCGTCGGGCGTGGGTCTGGCCGGCGTGTCCGTCTCTTTCTCGACCACGGCGGGCACGCTCGCGTCTCCGGCGGTGGTGACCGATGCCTCTGGCGCGGCGACCACGACGCTGTCGACCGTTCTCGCGGCAACGGTGACTGCCACCGCTGCCGGGACCACCGGGTCGGGCACGACCTCGACGAGCGGTCTCAGTCAAACAGTCGCGATTGCGGTCAATCCTCGGACCACGGTCACGGTGGCCGGCCCGAGCACGGCGCTCACCGTCAGTGCGCCCGCCACGCTCACCATCACCCTCGCCTCGACGGCAACCAGCGGTGCGCCCGTCGTGACGGCGATGCACATCGATTTCGGCGACGGCCTTGGCTCCAACCTCTCTCCCGGGACGACGAGCACGGTGCACTTCTACGCGAACGAGGGCGTTTTCACCGTGACCGTGACGGTGACCGATTCGACCGGCGCCCAGTCCTCGGGGTCCGCGACGCTTGCGGTTGGCGCTCTCAGCGCTTCCGCGACGACGGTGCCCTCGTCTATTACACACGGCACCTCGGCCACCTTCGTCGTCACGCCGAGCAACACGGCGGCGTTCATCGATCACTACGAGTGGAACTTCGGCGACGGTTCGGCCGCGCAGTCCACCTCCAGCGGCACGAACAGCCACGTCTACACGACGGCCGGCACGTACAACATCGTCGTCACCGTCGTGCCACTGGCCGGCAACGCGATCTCGGTGCCGATCGCGATCATCGTGTCGTAGGGAACGTCCGGCGAAACCCGGGTTCTACCAATCCGAGTAGCGGCTGCCGTCAGTGCTGTTGTCGTTCGACCCGCTCTTGACGTCGTAGATGCCGGCGTCGGCCGACGAGCTGCCCGGCAACGGCGTGGCCTGGGTGGTCTGCCACGTGTCGCTCGAATCGGTGAACGGATCCTTGGGCACGGCGCGCAGGTAACCCTCGCTCACGAGCGTCTGCAGCGAGTCCGGGTACTTCGCTTTGTCGGCGTAGTACTGATCGATCGAATCACGCATCAGGAACAAGTCCGACTTGAGCGCGGCTTCCTTGGTCGTGCGGATCGAATTCCGGTACTGCACGAGGGACAACCCGGCAAGGATCATGACGATCGACAGCACAACCATCAACTCGATGAGCGTAAAGCCGCGGTCGTCCCGTCGACTAGTCCAAGGTTGCCGAACGGTCATAAAAGTCCCCCGGGTTCCTTTTCGCCGCCTACCAGTCTCGGTACTTCGTCCCATCGAGCGCCTTGCCCTCGGACTTGGTGTAGATGTCGAACACGTCCTGGCCACCCCAGCTCTTGGCATCGGGCGCGTCCTCGAAGGAGCGCAGCCCCCAATCGGCGTTGCCCGTGATGGGGTCTACGGGGATTCGGCGCAGGAACTTGTACTTGTTGCCGCTGGCATCGCCGGCAAAGGTCACGCCCTGGACGAGCTGATCGAGCGAGGACGGGTAATGGCTGGTGCCGTTCAGCTCGGTCGTCGAGATTCTGCCCGTGTCGGCGTAGTCGTGGAACTTGTCGATCGCGGTTCGCATGTCGAGCAGGTCGTGGCGGAGTTCCGCCTCCCGCTGGCGCCTGATCGAGACGCGGGCGATCGGCAGAGCGGCTGAGGCCAGGATCAGGATCATGAACGTGACGACCAGCAACTCGACGAAGGTGTAGCCGTCTGCCGTTGTCTGCGCCTGCCACCGGTCCATGGGTCTACTTTACTGTGACGTTCGCTGGGACCATCTGGACGGTGACGGGCTTCCCGTCGGCCGTCAGGACGACGCCGGAGACGGCCAGGGTGCTCGTGCCCGCGCCGACGGCCCGGAACGAGATGCCCACCAGCAATCCGGTGCCGGACGCGCCATTGGCGCCCGCGGGCCGGCTAATCGGGATGTCGATCCGGCCGGCGGCGGCGTCAATTTTCGGCGCAAACGTCGTCGTCAGGTTGCCCTGCTGCATGAAGGTGCCCTGAGTCACGGCTTCGGCTCTCAGCACGGCGGGGTTGTAGGTCAGCGTCAGCGTCACGGTGCCGACTTGCTGCACGCCGGTAATCGTCACCGGTACCGTGTAGACGGGGCCGCCCACTTGCATGGCCGTGGCCGGCACCGACACGACGACCTGTGCCGATGGTGGCGGCGGCTGGGGTGCGGGAATACTCGGCACGGCCTCGATGGGCACCACGCGCGGGTTGGTTCCTGAGGGCGGAGGCTGTGTCGACGCCGCGGCGGGCGGCGGCGTGGTCGACGTGCCTGCGGATCCCAGCGGCACGCCCGGCGCCACGACGGCCGTCTGCTGGATCGGGATGTCGGGCGAAATCAGCGTGGGCGGCGTGCCGCCGCCGAGATTCTGGCCGGTGCCGACGTACATCGGTTTGAGGTCGGCCGCCGTCAGCTCATGCGAGCGCAAAATGTGCGGCGTCACGATCATGACGATGTCGGTCTGCGTGCGGTTCAGGTTGCCGTTGCCGAAGATGTTGCGCAGAATCGGGATGTTGGAGAGCCCCGGTAAGCTCGTGTAGTTCTGCGTGTTGGTATCGCTCATCAGTCCTGCCAGCAGGTTCGACTCGCCGTCGCGCAGCCGCATCGTGACGGTGGCTTTGCGGTCGATGAAACTCGTGGTGGGCTGACCGCCGACCGTGATGTCTGGCCCGATGCTGCTGTTCTCGACCGTCAGGGCGCTGAGAATGATCTCGTCCTGATAGGTCACCGTCGGCGTCATCGCGAGGTTGACACCGACGTCCTTGTAGGTGATCTGCGTCGCCGGGATGTTCGCAATGCCTCCAGTGCCAGCCGCCTGGAATTGCGTATTGGCGATCGGCACGGACTGGCCGAGGTTGAGCGTCAGCGCGGTGCCCTCGCGGCCGCGGAGCTCGGGCTTGGCCAGGATGCGCGTCTTGTTGTCCGATTCGAGCAATCGAATCAGCGCCGACGGCGCTGTCACGTAGAAGTTGTTGGTCGCGACGCCCTGGCTGATCGTGTTGAGGTTGAAAGGATTGGCGGGCGTCGGGAATTCTGTTCCGCCGACCGGCGCCGGCGCTGCCGTCTCCGGCGAAAACGTGAATCCGAGCGCGTACTGACTGAGGTCGACGCCCAGCTGTCGCACCCTGGTGCGGTCCACCTCGAGGATCTCCACATCAACGAGGACCTCGGCCTTGGGCTTGTCGGTGGCCTCGATGATCCCGGCGATCACCTTCATGACGGGCTCGGTCGCTCGGACGAAGATCGCATTCTCGCCCTTGAGCAGTGTGATCGTGGGTCGGCTCGCCGCGCTCGCCTGGCCCTGCGTCAGGGAGGTCAGGAGCGTGTTGAGATCGGTTGGATCCGCGTTCGAGATGTAGAAGATCTGGGCGTACTGGTCGTCGTACTTCTGGCGGCTCGCCTGTTGATCCTGGTAAATGAAGATGGTCTTCGAGTTGAGCACCTTGTAGGTCAGGGAGTTCGCCGTCAGCACCTGGTTGAGGACGTCTTCGAGCGACGAGTCATCGACCGTGATCTCGTAGTCGGTATGCGGCACCGTGGGCTCGAACTGCACGGTGATGCCGGTTTGCTGGCCGATGACCGTCAGCAGGGACCTGACGTCTCCATGGTACCCAAAGTGCGGCACGCGAATCCGCGGGTCGAGATGGGGGATCGTGGACGTCTGCGCCGCCTGCTGCCGCAGTTGATCGATCTGCGGCTTCGGACGGGAGGCTTCGATCGCGTCACGGATCTTCCGTTCGATCTCCGCGGCCTTGGACAGCGCCAGCGTGTTCGCCGGATCGAGGTCGGCGACGAGTCGATACTCCGCCGCCGCGCCGGGGAGTTGATCCTGGGCTTCGAGGTCGCGCGCACGCTTCAAGTGCGCGGCGGCGGCGGCGCTCTGGGCCTCCTGAAGCGACATCTTCACGTCGATTCGACTCGGGTCGCGGCCCAGGGCGTCGCGGTAGTAGGC
>Ga0070732_10000320_pt1 | contig 32978 bp, 35 predicted proteins | sample Coa_R1_5_FD_66449 | JGI IMG/M metagenome (GOLD analysis project Ga0070732, IMG submission 66449) | Surface soil microbial communities from Centralia Pennsylvania, which are recovering from an underground coalmine fire - Coalmine... | ecosystem: Environmental > Terrestrial > Soil > Unclassified ... | reverse complement strand
GATCGGAGGTCCTCAAGGCAGCGGGATAAACTCCGTCGCCGAGAATTTCGCAAAGGCCTGCATACGTGGTGGGCTTCATATCTTTGCCAATATCGAGTACCATTCTAACATCAAAGGAGAACACAGCTACTATCGTCTTAGAGTTGACTCGCGCGAACTGCACTCTCACGTAGACTGGGTGGATCTTCTGGTCGCCCTAGACAAGGAGACCCTGTTTGGTGATCTGAATAAGGCACATCCGACCCACAAGGGCCATCGGCACGAGGTCAGCCCGGGAGGCGGAATAATTTACGATGCGGCCTTCAAGCTGGCACCCGAGTCATTTGGCAGAGATGACATCTCGCTCTTTCCAGTTCCGTACATGGATCTCCTGATTGACTCCTTGAAGGCTTTTGGGAAAGATCGAGAGCTTAGCAAGTATCAGGTCATGGTCAATACGATCGCACTCGGCGCATCCTTGGGGCTTGTCGGCTATGACTTCGGCCTTGCCTCGGAGGCTATCAAGGAAGGCTTCACCGGAAGGAAAGCATCCTTGGGGGACCTGAATGTCAGCGCCGCTCAGCACGGCTATGACTATGCCCAGAAGATGTTTGGTCATAATCCATTCTCGATTAGATTGCAAAGACAGACCTTGGGCGCCAAGAGGATGATGGTGCGCGGCGTTCAGGCGGTTGCCATTGGAAAGGTAAAAGCAGGCTGCGGGTTCCAGACATACTATCCGATTACTCCTGCAACGGACGAGAGTGAGTTTCTGGAGTCACACCAAGAAGAATACAACATGATAGTTGTCCAGGCTGAAGATGAGATTTCTGCGATAAATATGGCGACAGGTGCTGCGCATGCGGGCCTACGATCTTCCACCTCGACGTCTGGGCCCGGGTTTTCACTTATGGCTGAGGGGCTCGGATGGTCGGGGATAACCGAAGCGCCGGGTCCGGTTATAGTTCTCTGGCAGAGGGCGGGTCCGGCGACTGGTATGCCGACGAGGACTGAGCAAGCTGATCTGCGCTTTGCGTTGCATGCGGCCCATGGTGAGTTTCCCAGACTGATCATTGCGCCAGGTGATGTTGTCGAGTCTTTTTACGACACGTTTGACGCGTTCAACTACGCAGAACGCTATCAAGTGCCAGTTATCTTGCTGGTTGACAAGTTCCTCGCAAGCACGTACAGGGATGTTCCGCCGTTTGACACGGACGGGATGAAGGTGGACAGAGGCGACATATTACAAGAGTCTGATCTTGGCAAGAATCCGGACTACAAGCGGTATCAGTTTACAGATCTAGGGATTTCGCCAAGGAGTCGGCCAGGTCAGAAGGGAGGGATTTTCTGGACGACCGGGGACGAACACGACGAGTATGGGCACATCACTGAGGCTGCAGATATTCGGATTCGAATGATGAACAAGAGGATGAGGAAGGTTGAACTAGCCAGCCAGGTCATTCCAGATTCAAAGAAGGCAACACTCCACGGGCCCAGATCTGCTCCAACAACCATCGTAGGATGGGGTTCGACCAAGGGGGCAATACTTGACGGGATGGAAGAGTTGAGGGCAAGCGGGATCGAGACAAACTTTCTACAGATACGATACGTCAACCCATTTCCGACCGAACTTGTCACGAGGATACTATCTGGATCTGGCCGAAAGATCGCGATCGAGGGCAACTACACGGCCCAGATGGCCGGTCTAATCCGCGAGACAACGGGTATAGCTGTAGACAGCAAGGTCCTGAAGTTTGACGGGCGCCCGTTTTCGCAAAACGAGATTTATGAAGGCGTCAAGGATGTTGTCAAGGATGGTATGCGGGAGGTTTCGCTGAGCCATGCTTGAGCTCAAGAGCTACCGGACACAGGTCCACAATGACTGGTGTCCCGGCTGCGGAGACTTTGGGATCGTCAACGCGATCCAGATGACTCTGCTGGAAATGCAGCTGGAGCCTCACCGTGTCGCGATATTCTCCGGAATAGGCTGCTCGGCCAAGACCCCGCACTACATCAACGCATACGGCTTCCACACTCTCCACGGCCGGGTCCTGCCGATCGCGACGGGAGGAAAACTGGCAAACCCGAGTCTCACGGTCATCGCGGTCGGGGGAGATGGTGACGGCCTGGGGATAGGTGCCGGTCATTTCGTCAACACCGGTCGTCGGAATCTAGACTTCACCTATGTTCTCTACAATAATGGAGTCTACGGGCTCACTAAAGGACAAGCTTCTCCCACTCTCCCAAAGGGATTGAAGACGAAATCCATGCCGGCTCCATCAATACAAGAGGGAGTGAATCCTGTAGCCATGGCCGTCGCCTCCGGCTACACCTTCGTAGCCCGAAGCTACGCGCTGGACGTTAGACACTTGAAGACCACGCTACGAGCGGCCATCGAACACCGCGGCAGCGCTTTTGTCGACGTTCTTCAGACCTGCCCCACCTACAACGACATCAACACCAAGGAATGGTATGCTGGTGAGGACCTGCCGTCGAAGGCTCCTAGGTTGTACAAGCTTGAAGAGACTGGCTACGACGGTCGCGTAGCTGACCCGACAGTTAGAGAACAGGTCAATTCGAAGAAGGGAAACGCGCTTCTAAAATCGTTCGAGTGGGGTGACAAGATACCGATCGGTATATTCTTCAAGATGGAAGTCGCAACGTTCGAGGATCAGCTTGCGAACCGTATGCCCGCTCTGGGAGAGAAACCGTTCGTCGAACAAGACATTTACAACAGAGACGTCACACCGCTCCTCAACGAACTAACCTAGCCCCAACTATACACAACCGTCCGGAGACCCCATTTCGTGTCGCGGGAAAATTTTTGTTTTCGATCGGTCCAAGCGTGATTCCTATCGCCGGTAGGGCCCTTTCACGCTTACGAAACGGGCTAACGTTGGCTGAATTGGGCCCTTCCCTCCTGGTCACGAATCGGGATCTGTTCAGGGGCGAATTCTAGACAGAGTTCTCCTCCAAAACGACTTTGTGTCGCGAGTAAACGAGCTCTGGAGATTTTCGAGGGGGGTCTTGCCAGTTGAAACCATATTGGGCTTATTCTCCAGATGAAGGCGCAGTATCGCTTGATAAGGCGTTTTGAAGATCGAGCAGGTCAGCGTACCGGTCAATGTGCAGAATGGCGCTAGGTCAAAACGCGCGCTCCGATTTGTGGTCAAGGTTCATTCTGCGCCTTCATCTTGTTCCGCCAGCAAAAACAGTGGTTCCGATTTACCTATCGTTCTAGCCAGTGTCTTGGCTCGAAGATGCCCACCGGATCTTCTTTGGAAATGGCGAGACTTCGAAGAAATGTGGCAAGTCCTATTCCGGCTAGCACTCTCATTATAGATCAAGATACAAACTCCCCGAAATAGCTTGTCAGGCGGCCCTATCTTATTCTGATAGACCAATCGGGATGCGTAGATCTTGGCCCGGTGTGCGGTATCCCAGCTTCATCGGCAATGGAGGTCGACGCTTATGCTCGGCGAGGAGCCATCGCTCTCTGACGGTTTCGACGGTTTTCAGTGGAATGCCCAGATCGCTGCTAATGTCTGAAGAGGGCATCCATCTCTCAAGTCCCCACAGAATGAAGTCTAGTTTCTCGTATGATAATCCAAGTTCCTTTTCAGCGGTCTGTCCGGGCCAGAGGTCAGGGCTGGAAGGTTTAGAGTATATCTTCGATGGAAGCTTCAGGTATCTCGCCAAATCTCTCAGCGTAGTCTTGTAAAGGTCTGCCAGTGGCTGGATGTCGCATGCTCCATCGCCGTACTTGGTGAAGTAACCGAGCATGATCTCACTCTTGTCACCAGTCCCAACAACCAGGCCGTTGCGGGTGTTGGCGTAGTAGTAGAGGATCATCGCTCTGAGCCGCGCTTTTATGTTTCCGATGGGAACATTGCCGACCTTGTTTGAAGGGTGAAGCAGTTGTCGAGCAGTCTTGACCAGGGCCGTGATGTCGAGCGACTCGAATTGTATCGCGTGCTTTCTTGCGACTTGTTCGGCGTCTCGCAGATCTGATGGATTCACAGTATCCTCCTCCGTAAGAGAAAATCCGAGGGTTCTGCGTCCACCGACGGCCATCGAGCAGAGGACTGCCGCGACACTCGAGTCAAGTCCTCCAGACATCCCAACAATGAGATATCTTGCACCAATCCTGGCTGCATTAGTCTTGAGGAAACGGACAATTCGATCTGTCGTCTCGTCCCCGTCTTGGAGAGACAGCGTGCCCGCTCTAATCCTAGAGCTCATACCCTGTCCTTGTATCGAGAGGATTAAACGAAGATGCTAGCTGACGACTCGTGAGTGGGGCTGCTCTGAAGAGAGGCTCCGAAAGAGGTTGAGAAGTCTCTCCATCGAGACATACTGTTCTCCGGCAAAGGATGCTTCGCTTGCTGCCTCCTGGACAACGTTCTTCATATCCCGCGGCGTGATAACGTACTGGTCTCGTACCGCGATTCCACGGTCAGGTATGGACGTTTCGTAGGTCTGGCGCCGTGAGCGTATTATTCGCCACACTTCTTCGAATGATTCCTCTGTGAGTCCGCCGTCGTATGTAGAGATACCCGGATCCATCTCTACCTTAGCAAGATACGAGTCAAGCAACTTCTTGACTTCTTCGCGTGTCTTTGGTGGAGGCACGTAGATGATCCGCTTCATCCTATCCAGCAGGGCTGGGTCGATAACGCTCGGATAGTTTGTCGCGAAGATGACTGCAACATTGCGATTGACATGGAATCCCTCGCCGAGCTCGGTCAATATCTGATTAAGCATTCCCTGCACATCTCTCCCTGCGTCGGTCGTTGCCTCCATTCTCGCCCTGCCTATCGCATCGGCCTCATCGATGAAGAGGACGGTCGGCGCGGATTCCCGTGCGAGTTTGAATATTTCCTTGACGTTCTTTGCGGATTCTCCGAGCCACTTCGAGACTATTTCGTAGCTTTCAATCTTGAGAAAGTTCGTATTCTGGCCACGATTGCTGATCGTTCCCGCAACAGCCTTAGCCATGAACGTCTTACCCACGCCAGGCGGTCCAAACAGTAGAACGGAGCCCGCTTCTTCGAGCATCCTAGGGTCCCGTATTATCTGCTCTCTCCTACTTCTGGTCCCGGGGTCCAGAATCCATTCGATTGCCTGTCTTAGGCTGAGCAGTTCCTTTCTCAATCCAACGATGTCTTCATAGAAGACTTTCGGAGCCTTTTCGACTTGGTACTCCAGGAGGCTTCGGTCCTTGATCCGTTCGATTACGTCGACTATGACGCCCTTTGTTGGCGAGAGCACTGCGTCAACGTTAGTGCCCACTCTATCTCGTATCTCGGGAGGAATACTGACCTGGAAAGCTTGGCCTCCAGATAACCGGACAAGGGCTGTGTCACCCTTCACTTCTTCAATAGTCCCAATTGGCCTCATTCCCTGCTTGAGTTCTTCCATTAGGTTGTGGTAACGGCGTAGTTCTGTCTGGAGGTATTCGATCTGCCGTTCCTTACGGGTAAGTTCCTTCTCGAGTTCGAGTGCCGGAGGATATTCTGGCGAGTTTTGCTCGGCCATGCCAGGCTCTGACTACTGATAGTCAGTCCGGAGATAAATAGATATGGGAGCATCAAACTTGGACATAATTGACTCTGGTAACACTCTCCCTAACTCCAATGGAGCGTCGAGTGGTAACGGCATTGTGTTGTCTGACGGTGAAACGATTGCCGTTCAGGATTGGGTCAACGACTCTTCGAAGTCTGCTTCCACGCGGCAGAATCGCAAGCGCGTTCTAACTCTCTTCGCGCAGTCGAACGGCAAGTCTACCGCTGAAGAGGTTCTTGAGGAAATCCGCTTTGGGAAACTGAACATCTACCAGTCGGCAAGACATTTCGTGGATTTCCTTCGCGATAGTAAGATGTCTCCCAATACCGTCTTCCAGTATCGCTCTTTCATCGGTCCACTCTTCAAGTCCACGCTCGGAGAACTGTCCTTCAAGCAGTCCGTCTTCGACCGTCTTGTTCCAGTTGCAAAGCCATACGTTCTGGTGACCAAGAAGATTCCGAAGCCCGATAACGTTCGCTACATGCTGGAACTCGCTACTCCCCAATATCGTGCCTTCGTCGGAGGACTTGCAATCACTGGAATGAGAATCACAGAATGGCTCACTCGGAAGATGTCGGACTTGGAGATTAGAGATGACGGTCATGCGCGTGTCAAACTCCAAGCGTCTGAGACGAAGGCGAGGACCAAACGCTATTCGTTCTTGACGAAAGAGGTTGTGGACTGGATTAAGCAGTATCATCTCTACCTTCCCGACAATGGCTGGGTCTTCCCTGGTGAACTTGGAAATCACTTGAGCGATTCAACTGCGTGGTTCCAAATCAAGCGACTCTTCTCATTCGCAGGGCTTGAAGACTCAGAGGACGAAATCTACAGTCCTCATTCGTTCAGAACTTTCGCTGACAAGCAGATGAGTCGTGCAGGACTTGACCGCAAATACATTCTGCTCATTATCGGTCATAGGAGCCAACTCGGAAGTTCTGGTTCTTACAAAGATTGGGACGAGATTGAGGAGCGTTGGGTCGAACTCTGCGAGCCTGCTCTGACATTCAACAAGTCCACTGAACTACTGACCGCCCAGAAGGTCGAATTCGATGCTTTGAAACGCCAATCTGATGAATTGAAGGATGTTGTGCAGTCATTAGTACAACACTTGCCAACTGAAACGCTTGACCGATTAGACAAGCACTACAGAAAGAAGTTGTTGGAATTCGGACAACGTAAACTGACTGACAAATCGACGCGTTCGACCTAATCCTCTTCTTCGGCTACTGGTCCACCATAGTACCTGAATTTCACTATCATGCTGAAGATGTAGCCAGTAATCGTCCCAACCAGAAAGAGCAAAGCGTCGCCGCTTACTCGACCAATCGCCGTTAGCCAACTCATCGCTGTTACAAGTGCTCCGAGGAAGACGAACGAGATAGTGGCGATTCTCCAATCGTGGGAAGTGCCCAACTTGGCAAGTTGTTGTTCTTCGACTCCTCGCTCTCGAACAAACTGAAGCAACTTGTCGGCGTAGGGTTCTGCCGCTTTGAAGAATGTGACCCAATCCTCTGACTTCCACGGTGGAGGCGGTGGAGCATTCGGCGGTTTGTCTTTGTTGGGTTCGGACATGGGATTGGTTAGCCCATAGCCAACTTATTAGGACAAGCCCCGAGGAGCGGTGACGAATTGGGAATTCCAGAATTCTATCGCCCGAATACTATCTACTGTGGCGATTGCAAAGACGTTCTGAGCAAGTTTCCAGCGGAGTCGGTTGACCTAATCTACGCTGACCCTCCATTCTTCTCCAACCAACAATACGAAGTGATTTGGGGAGACGGCTACGAGATTAGGGCATTCGAAGACCGATGGAAAGGAGGAATCAACAACTACATTTCTTGGATGGCTGATAGACTAACACAGTGTCAACGAGTTCTGAAGAAGACTGGCTCGATGTATCTTCACTGTGACCCGCACGCCAGTCATTACTTGAAAGTCGAGATGGATGAAATCTTTGGGATTACCAACTTCAGAAACGAAATAGTGTGGCGAAGAACTTTCGCTCATGGTGGAGGGGAAACAGGGTTCAGCCGCATTCATGATACAATCTTGTTCTATTCGAAGACCGACAATTTCGAGTTCAACCGTCAACATGTGCCATATTCTGAGAGTTATGTCAAGAATTTCTTCCGTTTCACAGAACCAGATGGAAGAAGGTATCGGCTCGTAATAACAACTGGCTCGGGCGAAACGAAAACCGACTACAAATGGAAAGGAGCCAGTCCGACAAAGGGTCGTCACTGGGCTTACACCAAACAGAAGATGGAAGAACTCGACAAGAAAGGTCTACTGGTTTATTCCAAATCGGGAATCCCGAGCGTGAAGCAGTATCTTGACGAGAAGGAAGGTACTTTGGTGCCTGATATTTGGGATGACGTTGGAGTCATACACAGCCAGTCGAAAGAGAGACTGGGTTATCCTACACAGAAGCCAGAAGCCTTACTCGAACGGATAGTCAAAGGCTCCAGCGGTCCAATGGAAGTAGTTCTCGACCCGTTCTGTGGATGCGGAACGGCTATTGCAGTTTCCCACAAACTCAAACGGAGATGGATTGGAATTGATGTTTCTCCGACTGCATGTAGACTCATGGTCCAGAGAATGGAGAAATTGGGAATCACCCCTCCGCTTGTCGGTATGCCTATGGGTGCAGAAGACCTTCACAAACTTCCACCCTTCGAGTTTCAAAACTGGGTTGTTCAGCGGCTCTATGGGCGAGTCTCGGACAGGAAATCCGCTGACATGGGAATAGACGGCGTAACGTTAGAGGGCTTTCCAATCCAGGTCAAGCAATCCGAGGATGTAGGGCGAAACGTTGTAGACAACTTTGAGACCGCAATGAGACGGAGGAGAGCAACTGAAGGGATAATCGTGGCTTTCGGCTTTGGCAAAGGTGCCAACGAAGAGGTCGCCAGAGCCAAGTTACATGAGCACTTGAACATTAGACTCATCACCGTCAAAGAACTCGTTGGAAACAATGAGAAGAAAGACGTTCGTGGTCAGCGAACTCTATGACGTACTCCAAACGTAAGGATTACAGCACAAAGGCACGGCAAGAAGACAAGTCTACGACCTTAGAGCGAGCGAAGACCAAACCGAATCTTGCCCTCGATATGCTCGGTGAGACAGGACTCTTTGATGAAATCGTTCACTATCAACCCGAGAGTAGCAGGTTGCATCTTGGCAACGCTCCTGCTGTCGAAGTTGCGACACCCGATGGTAGTGAAATCGTTATCGTGTGGGCGTTTCCGCTCTCAGTCTCCCGCGAAAGATTGCTCGATTCCTCAACACTCGATTGCGTGGGAGCACGTTAGAACCGTTGTTAATCGTTGCAAATCGTGCGGCAAACAGCGTCACTCTAAGCCGACCTTCGAATGCAAGAACACCAAACACATCAATCTCTACGCCCGTGATTCTAAGCGTCGAGCAGGAGGATTCGATACTTGGCATAAAATCTACTCCGAGTTCTACTTTCAGAATCCTCGGTTCTGGCTTCGAAGCTGGAACTTCCACGATTGGCGGTGTATGGTTCCACGAACTAACCGCGACAGGCTTCGACGCAGAGAGAAGGAGTTGTCTTGGTGATGGTTTCTGAGGCTGAAACTGATGCTAAGTTACTCAAGCTTCTGGCTCCGTGGCGTTGTCCACACGGCAAACCACTGTGTTCAGAATGTCTCCAGGAACTCAAGACCGACCGTTTGATGCTTAGAAAGATGATTGAAGCTGTTTCAAAATGAGCATGTGCCAATATCTGGTCGCCTCAAGTGGTACAATCTTCCAAATTGACCACTGCTACCGCTTTGGCTATTGCTATCTCTGCGGCGAATCAGCGTTTCCAGTTCGTCTTGAAACAGAACCGATGGGTCAACATTTCGCTGATATCGAGTCTCGTGGTTGTCGCGGCGGTCTTGCTGATGAAGGATTCCTGTCCAATGATTTACGGGAACAGACTCCATTCGGCGATACTCCAATGGGAGATAGGTTGCAGACTGAATCTCATTCTATTCCAGTTGTGCGCTCTGGATTCGAAGATGTTCGACTTGTAATGGATATTCACGGCATGACTGGTGCAATAGACGCAGAGAAGAATCGCGTTCCTCGCTCTCTGATGCAGTGCTCTACAACAGAACTCAAGAGACAGTTTTCATTTGAAGTAAAACATGCTCCGAAGTTGAAGAAGCATCTGAACGAACGTGCTCGGGCTAAGATGCGTTTCAAGCGCAAGATGAACGAAGATAGGGATTACGAAAATTGACTGCTGACAAGAAACTCTACTGGCGACAACTTGCCTGGAATCCGAGGCTCTGGCACATGGTGAAGTTGGTTATGGAAAATGAAGGACTTGAACACCCAGACGAGGCTCTGGAACGCGTGTTCGAGTATTACGTCGTTGGAACTCATCTCCAGACTGGAGAAGCCACAACCAAGAGTTCAAACTCGCGGTTGCCGAGCGGTACGGCGGGCAAACCGAAACCCGCGGAGGTCGAAACAAATAATGGCTGACGGATATTCGAAAGAAGTCATCGGTTTTGCTGTGGTCCTACTGGTCATAGGCATAATCGGTAACGTTTTCGCAAATACTCAGATTCAGGCGGCTTTCACCGCTACGGCAGTAACAGGAGCGGCTTTGCTCATCCTGGTACTTCTGGGTGCAATGCGGAAGCACGGACTTCTGGGTTAATTCAACCCACTGAGTCCTAACCCTTCGCTCTGGGTCAAGAGCGAGCAAACTCCCAACTGCGGGGCGATGTTTCTTCCTCGCACATCCGACTCCCGTTCGCGGGGTGAACAAACACAATGGAACAAACAGAAATCGAGAAGATGATGAACGAGGTCATCGCTATACAGCGGAGAGTCTCTATTCTGGAGAAGAACGCTTCTGACATCTACTGGGGTCTTGACGGCGTGATTGTCTATTACGCTCAAGCTCGTCAGAAGGAGCAACAGGAAGCGGCTAAACTGGAGGAAGCTCGCAAACTCGTAGAGAAGTCAAAGGTTGCAGAGGCGGTGAAACAGAACTGATTAGTGGAATCGAAGTCGCTATTGTGGCGGCTCTCGTCGGAGCAGTATTCTTCTTTGGCAGAGGCAAAGTCATCGGTTGGGCTAAGACAATCGGTGAAGCGAAGAGGGCTATGAAAGACGCAGAGTCAGGCACTTCCGAGACAGCGACAAAGGAGTAGTTCTTCAACAATCCAACGCGGGCACTGTTTCTTCCCGCATCAGTTTCATCAATTCTTATATTCTTCGAATGAGTCCTCTTTGAGAGCACGCCGTGGGTCGAAGAAGAAGGACCAGCCCCATCAAAGGAGCGATTAGGGCTGGAAAGCGAACCGCTAACCACACAATCTACCTCTTCGGACCTCTTCTAATCTTCGCTGGTTTCTTGACCGTCTGGTATGTTGCTGACCCTACTTCCTTCAACACGATGTTGGATGCCGTCAGCAAGTTCTTCAGAGCCGTGCGCGGCGGCTGACAGATTTCAGATATGCCTAAGTAACTGGGCGACATATAGATATGGGCTTCAGTATTTCGCTCGGTTTGTGGTCTGTCCAGCGTTTCGCGAATGGAGGATTCGATGGAGAGACCTCTTGCCCGCGATACGCTCAGGATTCTCTAGTTCCTTGCAATCGATGAGTGCTCGATTCCTCCTCTTCGCCAGAGGAATCCAAGTCTTGAGAGTTTGAGCTGTATGCCTCTGCCGCCAATAATGTCAAACTGGACGAGGCGTGGAGTAATGTGTCGGCGGTCCATTTTTCGGACGAGTAGGTATCTTCGGAGCATTTGTCCCTCTTCGACCATCCTCAGTTCGACGACTCCGTCCACGAGACTCTCGACCTTGTGGAAGAGCTCGGGGTGTACGCTTCCAGAAGAGAGTGTGATGATGAGTTTTCCCCCGGCTTTCTTGACCTTTCCTGCAATGCTTTGAATGAAGCTTATTGCGTGCTTGCTCTCAGTCTCGCTGAATATGGGTATCAGAGAGTCGAGGACGATTGTTATTTGCTGGTTTCCGAGTTTTTCCATGATGGTTGAGAGGTATATGCTTACGTTGGTCAGGTCAAAGGGTTGGGGCACAACTCCTTCGGTGATGCCTGCTGTCGAGGAGTAGCAGTCGATAATGTCGAGCTTATTCATCAGCTGATACTTTTTCGGGTCCCATCCGAATTCGTTCATTCTCTCGATAATATTGGATGGAAATGTGTCATAGGTGATTATGATGCAAGGCTTTGATCTTGAGAGTTCGTCGTATAGAATTTGCTGGGCCAGTGTGGTCTTTCCACTACCCGGATCGCCTGATATTAGAATGGAAGACGCGTCTGGTAGGCTTCCGCCGAAGAGCGCGTAGAACTCTCGGAAAGGGCTAGTTGTATTCTCCATTCTTCAACCACGTTCGGCCTTGGATCGTAGTGCTGACCCTGTCGAACAACAATGATCGATGACAGGGCGGGCGGTATGAATGTGAATTGTAACCGGCATTGACTTCTTGAAAGAATACCATGATTGAGGAAGGCTCACGCGTCTTGTCCGCTTGCAACGGATCGAGAGCCGCCTCTAAAAGCGGAAGCGGTACTGGTTGTCTCTATCTGCTACGCCTCGTGACCACTCCAGGAGAGTAGCTGGAAAAATCATGAGACGACTTCGAAGTTAATCATGACGAGGGAGTTTGAGAAGTGTCAGGAGAGGTAGGCTGGAATTTCTAGAAGAACAGTCTTGTACTTGAGGTCATGTCAATTCGAGGACATTGAAGGCAGAATCGCGCTAGTGTGCGAGATTCTCGATCGAGTCGGTACTCTTTCTCAAACGAGATTGCACTTCGAGAAGGTTCTTGACGACGCTGATATCTTCGAAGTCGTCCTCGGAAAGCTTTGGTCTGTTTTTCTCGTTTGACGGCATAGAGGAATTTCGGCGATTGTAAGTATAAGCGTTATTCACAAGACTGTCTGAGAACAGAGACTCGGCCTGTGTTACGATATCCTGGGCGGGCCTGGAGGTCTTCTCACTTTAATCGCGAGAAGGATAAGAAAGAACGCTATTCCAAAGATTGCCAAGAGTACAATAGCCGTGGTTGTTGTGGTCGGTGTGGAGCCAGCGTTGACGCCGATAGTGTTGATTGGATTGTTGATAGCAGTGAGGCTGTAGGGTCCATACGCCTGGTTCTGATAATGGACCGTTGCTCCGAACGATCCGCCTGGTATGTCTCCGAGATTGACCGTGCCTTTGCTGTTGCTGAAGTAGGTTTGGCTGGTAGAGTTGACAAAGGTGATTGTGACGCTTGCGCTTGGCACAGGGTTATTGTTGTTGTCGACGATCTGAATTGTAGCCGGGTACGCCTTGAGTGAGATCGTGGCTGTCGCGGGTCCATTTGTAAGGTCTATTGTTTCGGTTATTGTCGTGGGCACAAGGTCGGTGCCCTCCCAGTGGGCTAACGTGACCGTGTACAAGTTTGCTGACATGTATCCGGTGTAACTAGTGATTGTCGTGGTCGTAGTGCTTCCTTGTGGTTGAAGTGTCAGCGATGCGGGTGCTGGGTTTAGCGGGTTGCCGTTGATGTCGCTGAACGAGAGCGTTGCCTGGTACTGCTTATCGAATACGGCAGTAAAGCCGACTGTGCCTGTGTAGTTGTATATGATTCCGTTCGGTCCGCCGGCCGAGATTCTGAGCATCGGGGTCGTTGTCCAGACGCACTGATTGCCTGGACACACGGATGTTCCATAATAGTTCGCCCAGTCCTTCCAGACATAATGTCCGCCTGTCGAGGGACCTGTGAAGGAGGTGGTGTTGAGGACTGTGATAGTGTGAGTAGTGTTATACGCAAAGTTGAATGTTTGAGGGAGGGGAACCTCATTGCTCGTGTTATTGTCTACTTCGACCCAGATGGTCCCATCGCCGGACGGAACGTTCGAGTTTACCGAGGCTTGACAATTTCCTGGTGGGCAGCTTGCCGCATTCACGTTTCCGATCATAATGGGGACTACGAACGAGGCGAGTAAGGTTAGGAGTATGATTGGGGCTCTTGCTTTCACGGCGCGCCTAGCCTCGACTTGGCCGTCTACCAATGTTGCAGGCTTAGAAGCTCGCGAAACCGCAAGCCCTGTTTCACTAGTTACAACCAGCTTAACCCATGAATTTCCGTGAATCGCGAACTCCCCGAGCTCAATTGAGTCAAGTCGTCCCCTGACGCGTCTCATCGAGAGGCAGTTTTGTGTCGCGGGGATCGACTGCAACCATAAATTTTTCGAAAGAAGAATTTGCTGGTAACCTGCTTTCTTGGCGGGTCTGCATGATCCGGGCTCGGAATGGGCTGATCTTCCACTTCGGAAAGTGCGAGTAAAGCCCGATTAAACCCCCAAAAAGGTGACTTGTCACCGACGGACTCCGGATCGGGGCTCATTCTGAGCGATTTTCGTTTATTAGCCCTTAATGGATCGAAGAAACGCCCACATCGGCGACCCTAGGAGGGAGCCCGAATGGATCTCAACAGCTTTCGCGATTTCAAGCACGATTCCCCCTTTATACCAGATTAGTGGCCACTTTGGCCGACTTTGACAGTTCAGCTCCAACGATTCAAGATGCTTGTTGGCGGGGAGTGGAAGGACAGCGCCAATGGATTGGCCACCTCCATACTCGACCCGTCGAACAACCAGATAATCGCCGAAGTGCCTCGCGGGACCAAGCAGGATGCTAGGGCCGCCGTTGACGCGGCGAAGGCTGCGTTCCACTCGCCAGAGTGGCGCGACATGGACCCCGCCAAACGGGGACGCATTCTGACTAAACTCACAGGTCTCGTCAGGGAAAACTCGGACGAGCTAGCAAGACTCGAAACGTTGAACGAAGGGAAGACTCTTCGAGAATCAAAGGGCGATGTTGCCTGGGCAGCAAGGGCCTTCGAATATTTCGCTGGACTTGCCGACAAGATCGAAGGAGCAACAGTTCCTGTCCCGCCAAAACGGTTCGACTATACCTTGAGAGAGCCGCTGGGAGTTACTGTCCACATTGTTCCATGGAATTATCCGATTGCTTTGGCGGCGCGCAGTCTTGCCCCGGCACTAGCTGCAGGCAACACCGTCGTGATGAAGCCCTCAGAGACTACACCACTGACTGCGATCAAACTGGGAGAACTGGCCACGAAAGCTGGAGCGCCGAAGGGAGTCGTGAACATCGTGACCGGGTCCGGTGCTGAAGTGGGCTCCCACTTAGTATCCGACAAGGATGTCGATGGTATAATCTTCACCGGATCGGATGAGACAGGAAAACAGGTTATGGAGGCAGCCGCGCGAAACGTTACACATGTATTAATGGAACTGGGAGGCAAAAACCCTCACATCGTCTTCCCAGACGCGGACATTCCGAAAGCCATCCGAGCAGTCAAAGACGGAATCTTCACAAACGCGGGACAAATGTGCTGGGCAGGATCACGCGCGTTCATACACGAGTCCGTCTACGAGGGCTTCGTCAGAGAACTCGTTGACAAGACAGCCGCGATAAAAATCGGACCTGGAATTGAAGAGTCCTCAGAGATGGGTCCAGTAGCGTCCAAGTCCAGACAGGAAATCATCCTCGGATTCGTCAAAGACGGACAGGAGGAAGGAGCAAAACTGCTCTGCGGTGGGAAAAATCCCAAAGATCCACGGTTAGACAAGGGGAACTTTCTGGAACCCACGATCTTCGAGAACGTAACCGGAGACATGAGAGTGGGCCGTGACGAAATCTTCGGACCAGTACTCGGCATAACCAAGTTCAAGACGACTGACGAGGTTGTCGCCATGGCAAACGATACTGAATACGGACTCTACGGCGGCATATGGACCAACAATCTGAAGACGGCTCATGAAGTAGCGTCTAGACTCGAAGTCGGCGGAGTCGCAATAAACGAGTACCTGGTGACTTTCCCCCAGACACCCTTCGGCGGCTACAAAGACAGCGGAATAGGCCATGAAAACGGACTCAGGGCCCTGGAGCACTACACTCGAACAAAGAACGTCTCAGTAAACCTTGGCTAGAATCTCTTCAGTCAGGCTTCTCCAGCTGGTAGAAGACCCCCTCACCAGAGTGCCTCGGCTTCAAAACTAGCTCAAGATCCATCTTCAGCTGCTCGCGGTCGAGATTACGACTGATAGGAGCAAACACCCTCAGCCCGTTGTCAAACTCTGCAAGTCCGAGGACATACGGGGTAGACTGCTCGAAAGCGGGAGGACCAAAATAGACCTCGGTAAACGTGATGAGCCTAGCTCTGCCCTCAATGGGGACCCACTCAACCTCGCTCGTTCGACAGTCCACACAGTCCGCCCGCGGCGGAAAATACATTTTCCCACACTTCTTGCAACGTGTTCCAACAATAACTCCCTTTTCAAGGTACGAGATCAGTGGTGTAACTTTCGTCTGTGATATGTACGCCGACTGTCCAAACTTTTCGAAACCCACCCAGATCACGCTCTGAGAATCGTGACCGCGGCATACATTCCGATTCCACCAATGTTCTGAGCAAGACCCAGCTTCGCTCCATCCACCTGGACATCACCCGCCTCTTTTCTGAGCTGCTGGACCAGGCTAGCGATCTGTGACGCCCCGGTCGCCCCAACCGGGTGACCCTTGGATATTAGACCCCCATCAATATTGACAGGAATCTTGCCCCCTAACTCAGAGTCGCCGTCCTTGAGAAGCTTCGCTCCCTTTCCGGGCTTTGCGAATCCTAGATCCTCGTAGTTCAAGAGCTCAGTGATCGAGAATGAATCGTGGACCTCTGCAACGTCAATTTCTGAAGGTTTGACTCGGGCCATTTCGTAGGCTGACCTCGCTGCGTTCTTTGTTACTTCGAAGCTTGTCATCGGTCCCCGTCGTCCTGCAAGGGCCATCGGGCTAGAAGCCAAACCTAGTCCGGCTATCCAGACTGGGCTGTCGGTGATCTTCTTGGCCTTCTGCGCGTTAGCGACCAGCAGGACGGCCGCGCCGTCAGCGTTTGCGCAGCAGTCGAAGAGCTTGAGCGGTGTTGCCACAGGACGCGATTTGAGAACCTCTTCGACACTGACCGGTTTTTGGAACATGGCTTTGGGGTTCTTCGCCCCATACTTGCGGTTCTTCACCGTTACCTTAGCCAAATCCTCCTCGGACGTTCCGTAACGCGCCATATGCGCGGTGGCGTACATTGCATAATAGGCAGGCATTGTAGTGCCGAAAGGCGACTCCCACATCACATCGCCCGCTCTCCCCATGAGCTCCTGTATCTCCTTCGAGGCAAGTTCGGTCATCTTCTGGACCCCCACAACCGCCATAACATCGTGAAGACCCGATGATACCAGCGACCAGGCGATTCGCAGTCCAACCGCGCTCGACGCGCACGCTGCTTCAACGTTGAAGGTTGGCTTAGGGTTAAGCCCGAGATACTCGGCGACTACACCGGCAGGAGATCGTTGCTTGTCATAGTGTGTTGCTGAGCAGACGACGGAGCCATCGATGACAGATGACTCAATCTCTGCATCGTCCAGTGCGCTACTGTAAGCCTCGAAAGCAAGTTCTCTGAGAGAGGCGTCGTTTCTTTTTCCGAATTTGGATTGGCCTACGCCTACTATCGCTACTCTAGCCATTTACAGGATTCCATAGGTCTAGGGTTTCTTGCCTTAGAAGAATGTTGCTTGGTGGTTGACTAGATTGCTTCCTTTGATTCCGTGTAGAGGAATGTCATTCCGCCGGTGGCGATCTTGAAGCCGTGCCGACCCGAATCCTTGCCAGCTTGAGACGCTATCGCGTTCTTCAGACTGTCCATATTGTCAAACTCGAGTTCCACGACTTGGTAGTACGCCGGTTCGCCCCGTGGCGCGCCTGCAACCTTGTGCACCGTATACTTTCGAAGACCTGGCATGCTCTTCGCGATCGGAACGTGATCCTCCCAGTATTGTTTGTCGAACAGCTCGGGATCAGTTGGCTTGCCAAATAGAACTATGATCTTGGCAGTCATATTGATCTCCTAGAAGCTAGTCGCGATGGTCTCGTTCTTCTTAACCTGTACTTCCACCCCCTCGACGCCAAGTTCAGGAATCGCTGGGACCTTGACCCCCATGCTCTCGATCTCTCCTCTCTTCTTTTCAATCGCTTGCCTCCAGTACCTTACCTTTTCTTCCATGGTCAAGACGCCGAGCCCCGCGTTTCTCGCGATCTCCTCGACCTCTTGGTCCACCTGGTCAAAGTCCGAGGGCAGGTGCCAGAAAGTTGCTTGGTGTTGGTAGAGGAGCGGTGAGAGAAAGATGAATCCCTGCTTCATCTGCCGAGTCACTGTCAGCTTCTGCTCTTCAGTGAACTCCTGAGCCATTGCTCGCAGAAGGGCCATTGTCGCAACCAGGTGACGTGTCTCGTCTCGGGTAATGTTCTGGAACGACTGCCGGTAGATTTCGAGCTTGCTGGTCTGACGCATTGCGTTGAAGATAGTCTCGGCCCCTATCTCCGCGAAGAAGAATCCTGCGAACAACAGTTCTGGAGTTAGATAATCCCAGGCGCCTTTGAACCCTTCCCAGTATCGTCTGCCCTCCTCATAGAGGGCCTCGATGTTTCTCAGTGCTTTTTGTTCAAAATCTGATTGGGGCTTGTACCCATAGGGCCAGTTCGGACATAGTTTGTTGCAGGCTCGCCTACAGACCTCGTCGTGACGGCACTCATCGTATGTGATGGATGCGAGCATTTTTTTGGTCGGATCTTCGAGGTTCAACTCTGCTGCTCTGACCATTCCGAAGCCGAATGCTCCTATCCCCGATTTTTCGAAGAGTGCAAGTTTGGACATCCAGTATGCTTGTGCGATGCGCTCCTTCGGATCAAAGTTCTTTGCGTCCAACTGGTCCCATGGAAAGCTTGCCGGGTTCCAGTGTTGCGCGAACGAGAGATCGAATGCCTTGAACATCTGCTCGTTCTTGATCGTCCAGTTTCCTGGAAAGATGTTCAGTTCTGGAGTCTTGTTCTTCGGCGGCTTAGGCATTGAGTGTTCTGCCTGCGAACTTTTTCAATTTTACTTAAACATGTGAGTTTGGATCCGGTAGTCAACTGCCTGAGAATTTGGGCTGTCGTTTCTCTAAGAAGGCGCTCACCGCTTCGAGATGATCCTTCGTCTTGCCGGCAATGTCTTGGTTTTGGGCCTCGTATTCAAGCGCCTCAGAGAGTTCGAGTCTGCCCGCTTGGTTGACGACTCTCTTCGAAAGCCCTAGGGCTCTCGTAGGACCGGTTGCAAGTTTAGCCGCAAGTTCGTCCACTGTCTTGTCAAGGTCTGCCGGTGGTACGGTCTTGTTAACGAGTCCGAGTGTTTCGGCCTCCTTGGCTGAAACCGTTCTTCCAGTCATGATGAGTTCTAGGGCTCGTCCCGGACCGATTGCCCTTGTGAGGAAGTAACTACTGCCGGAGTCTGGTACTAAGCCTACTCCGACGAAGGCTTGTTTGAAGCCTGCCTCCTCGGAGGCAATTCGGATGTCGCAGGCGAGGGCGATGCTCGCCCCGCTGCCTGCGGCGATTCCATTGACTCTTGCGATGATGGGCTTCTCCATGGTGCGGATGCGGATGATGATCGGATGGTACTTCTTTCGGAGATGGTCTCCTAGAGGGGGATGTGATCCTCCAGCGTATCTCTCTTTCAGCCCCGAGACGTCTTCTCCAGAGCTGAATGCTCGTCCGGCTCCAGTGATGATGAGGCATCGGGTCTCCGGGTCTTTCTCCGCTTGCTTTAGTGCCGCGTACAATTCTTCTCCCATCTGATCATTGAGGGCGTTGAGGGCTTGTGGTCGGTTGAGTGTGATCCTTGTGATCTGGTTTTTCTTCTCTACGATGATGGTATCGTAGCCCATTCTATCGTCCCTTGAAATTGGCGGGTCGCTTTTCTGTAAAGGCTTTCATTCCTTCTTTCATGTCTTCGGTTGAGAATAGTAGGTAGAAGTTTCTCCGTTCGAATTGAAGTCCTTCGTCGAGGGGTGTGTCGAATGATTTCAGGACCGCTTCCTTGGCCAGTCGGACGGCGACTGGGGCTTTTTGGGCGATTTGTAGTGCTAGCTTTCTAGCCTCTTCGAAGTAAGCTTCTACTGGGACTACCCTGTTGACGAGTCCATGCTTCTCAGCCTCCCTGGCCGTGATCGGCTGGCCGGTTAGGATCATCTCCATCGCACGGAACTTTCCTATTGTTCTTGTCAGTCGCTGCGTTCCTCCTGCGCCTGGCATTATTCCTATGTTGATTTCTGGTTGTCCAAACCTCGCCGTCTCTGAGGCGATGATTATGTCGCAGTTCATAGCGAGTTCACAGCCTCCACCGAGCGTATGGCCGCTGACTGCTCCAATGATCGGTTTGGCGATCTTCTTCAGACGATCCCAGAGAGCGAACTTGTTCTCGTTGATGAGATCGACAGGTGTAGCTTCAGAGAGTTCCTTGATGTCTGCTCCCGCGGAGAACGCGTCGTCGCTGCCTGTCAGAATGTTGACTCGGATCCTCTCGTCGTTGTCAAAGGCCTCTAGTGCGTCGACGACTTCGCGGAGGAGTTCGAAGTTCAGTGCGTTGAGGACCTTAGGCCGGTTGAGACGGATAATTCCGAGAGGAGGGTGGGCCTCCACAAGGATGTTATTGTAGGTCAAAGCCGCGACTCAATTGAGCGGCCATTTGTTCATGTGTTAAAAGAGTTCGGCGGCCGGATTCCTCTCTTCCTATGAAGGGAAGGCCCGCCAGGAAGGAGGGTTCAACGTCAGATAATCCGGATTTGGGCTTGATTCGAAGTTCTGGCGCATTTTCAAAGGTTGATGCTCTATTCTGAGTAACCGGAAACGAGAGGGAACCCGAAGGAAAGCGAGCAGGATCTGTTGTATGTCCAGATTTTCCGGACAAAAATCTTGCGGAGATCTTCTAGTTCGGCCGAATCGATTTAGCGTACTCGTAGTAGCCGCCTTTGCTTCCGGCTCTTCGGGACGGGTCTCCGAGATAGCCGTTGTTCACCATTTCTCTAAGGGTCTTTGGCGGGATCCATTTCTCGTCGCCGGTCTGTTGATGGAGCGCTTCCAGATTACGGAGTCTCGTGTCGAGTCCTACTATGTCCGCGACTTCGAAGGGTCCCATTGAATGACCGTATCCCAGTTTCATTGCTAGATCGATGTCCCTTATGGTAGCGACTCCCTCTTCGAAGAGCCGAGATGCCTCGACGTAGAGTGTGAGGCCGAGCCGGTTAGCCACGAACCCAGGTTCGTCCAGAACTGTGATTGGGGTCTTGCCTATCATCTGAACAATTCTGGAAGCTTGCTCCACCGAGTCTTGGGAGGTCTGTTCTCCTTTGACTATCTCGACTAGCTTCGTAACTTGTGCAGGGTTGAAGAAATGCATTCCCACTACTCGTTCCTTCCTGTCAACCCCTAAGGCTATTTTCGAAATTCCAAGTGTAGAGGTGTTGGACCCCAGCAGCGCAGTCCTGGGACTAATGGAGTCTATCATGTGCAAGACTTTCTGTTTTAGCAGAAAGTTCTCGAAAACGGCCTCTATCACTAGATCTGAATCTAGGCATGCTTCCTCGATGGTGGGAGCTACTTTGATGAGTTGAAGTGCCCGGGCTCCCTCTTCTGCGGTCAGTTTGCCCTTCGCAATTGCTGACCTGATTCCAAAGGGTCCGTTCGATATTTCGTCGATGCCGGTTGTTAGAGCCTGTTTGCTCTCGTCCGTGACGGCTACTTCATGTCCGTGCTGGGCGAAGACTTGGGCGATCTGTCGACCCATCATTCCGAATCCTACGACTGCGACCTTCATTCTCTTCCCTTGTAGAGACTCCGAAGCCCCCACTCATATGGACAAGTAGACAGGTCTTGTCTTGGGAGATGAGCTTGTAGGGGCACTTGTTTCACCCGCGGGAAGGCATTTCCGTGACTCTTAATACTGTACTTCTACCGAGCCGTTTTTTCGAATGAATCGCCGTCCTCCAAAGCTTCCTCGATACGAAGATGCTCATTCGTGTTTATTGTCAATAAGCCGCAAGCGCTCGTCCCTTCGCTTCCGTCCTGCTTCCCATCGGCTCTTCTCTTCCCGAGTCTCTGGAATAACGTCGGGGACTTCGGTAGGCCGTCCCGCATCGTCAAGCGCGACATAGGTGAGATAACAAGAACCGGTGTGCGTGACCTTACCGGTCTTTAGGTCCTCAGCTTCGATTCTCACTCCCACCTCCATTGATGTCTTACCGCAGTAGTTGACCGAGGCCTTGAGGGTGAGAAGGTTTCCGACGAAGACCGGGTTATAGAAGTCCATACGGTCTATGCTAGCGGTCACAGTGTTCATCCGCGCATGTCGGAGAGCGGTGACTCCTGCTGCAACATCAACCTGCTTGAGGATTGTGCCTCCGTGAACATTGCCCATAGGATTAGCATCACTTGGAAGCATCTGGGTTGAAATTATCGTCTTCGATTCCCCGATAGTCTTCGATGGTCTCATGTACGGAGAGAAGCCGTAGAGTCTCGAACTTTAGCTTTCGCCAATGCGAAAAAAACGAGCGCAAAGGGACTAATTTCTATTTACTGCTTTGCCTTCTCAAGCATGACCTCGTCGTTTTCGCACTCCACTCAGACCCATATCATGCTCTTTGCGTTCTTGTCGTTGATTTCTTCTTGAGCCTTATTGAAATGTTCGGGAAATTTGTCAGTCCCCAAAAGGCATGTGACAAGGAGGCTGGTCTGGATCTCCTGAAAAAGTTCGAATCGTTGCCTGTAAAGGAATCTCGTGAATTCGGCTTCTCGCTAGTAGAGACTGCTATGATCCTTCAGGTGATGGTAGATCATGAGAGGAGCCTCAACGAGATGGACAAGTCACTCAAGGCCCTTGGCCACTGAACGCGTGTTAGCTGGAGACGCGAGAAGTTCACACCCTCCGTGAGTTGACGGCCGGCCATTTTCAATGGTGGGGCCGGTGGGATTTGAACCCACGACATCCGCCGAGTCTGTCGTCTACGGGTATCCTCACGCGCTCCCGAATTTCCTCATCCCGCCCAAATGTGGGCATCGGCATACCCGACGCTATATTCTGGAGCCCGTCGTCATTCCTCTCTAGGACCCGTTCCGCTTGAACGAGCCTGGCTAGACTACGGCCCCTCCGATACTGTCGAAGGTGGGCCCCACCGAGGCGACGGTCGGAAATTGTCAGTATAAAGATACTGGCGGAGTGGCAGAAAAACCCGGCATAGTCCCAGATACGCGGACGAATTCTATTCTTCTTTCTGGGCGATGTAGGTCTTTGTCTCTGGCACATACCAGCGAGTCGTTTCCCGGAATCTGTGCCAAAAGTCATGGAAGGCGGAGAGGTCTCGGGACTCCACGAGGATCATGCCGTTGTATGTAGTGCCCCAGATGTGCGCGTACTCGGATACTATTGCAACATCCTTGGGCAATTTCTTCTTGAATTCTTCCCAGCCGGTTGCAGCCTTTTTCTTGTCCGCCTCAGTCAAGGGTCGGACCCTGTAAAAGATTAGGAAAGCGAATATCATGGGTTTGCGCCTTGCACAGTTCCGAACATGGATGGATTAATCTGGTTTTCGGCACATCCCTCGCTCCACACTATTCTTTACGGTTCCCCGTCGGAGTAACATCCCTCTTTTCTTAGAGAGCTTCCACTAGCCCCTCAGTGATGATGACTCCGAACCACTAGGGATACTTTTGAGGAAACTGTTCTTACTATTGTTCCTCGCCCTATCGGCTCTCTCTGTTCTACCCGTCATTCCAAACCAGTCGAACAGCAGACCCCCAGCAGTTCTGAATTCCGGTCCTTCAGGTCAGACAGATTATCCATGGACCATGTTCCATTACGACCAACTCCGCGATGGAGTCACTCCGGCTTCCGGGCCAGCCTCACCAAATCTCATGTGGAGCTATACAACAGGCAACATTGTCTATCCATCGCCGATCATAACAGACGGCTACGTCTTCATACCATCATACGACGGTACATTGTATGCCCTAGACGAGTATACTGGATCCCTCATCTGGTCTTTCGCAACGGGCGGAAACGTCTTCGCGACACCTGCTATCGCCAACGGGGTTGTGTATGTCGCCTCAAAAAATGGATACGTTTACGCGCTCAACGAGCAGACAGGGTCGGTGATTTGGAGCCTAGCAAATGACAATCTGACCCCAGTCACATCATCGCCTGTGATCGCCGATGGCATGCTTTTCTACGGAACGTTCGAATCTCCAAGCGCCGGATTTTCAGAAGTCATCGCTGTCAACGCTCAGACCGGCTCGGTGGTTTGGAAATATGATGTGCTGTCCGAATATGTCGAAGGTGGAGCTTCTGTCAGCGATGGCCGAGTCTTCATCGGGGTCGGAGTTCCCAATCCTGCATTTGTTATCGCGCTAAACGAAACCTCTGGAGCCTCCCTCTGGAGCTACAATACGGGAGTATCATCGTCGGTCTCTACGACTCCCGCGGTCGCATATGGGAAATTATTCGTAGGCTTGGATAGTACATCGGTGATTGCGCTAAACCAAACAACTGGTGGACTTATCTGGTCTTTCCCAACTCCAGGCGGGTCAAACGCGACCTCGCCAGCGATCAATAACGGAGTAGTATACTTTGGTACTGGCGGAAGAATAGTCTATGCGCTGAATGCTACGACAGGTGCTCAAATCTGGACGCGAACGACGGGGGGAGCAGTCACTTCCTCTCCGGCCATAGCCTTAGGTTCCAATTCTTTGTATGTTGGATCGAATGATCGCTATCTCTACGCGTTGAACCTGGTTACCGGCGCCGTATTGTGGAGGTACCTGACCGGCGGGCAGGTTTCATCATCGCCCGCTGTCGCCAATGGTCGGGTATTCTTCGGATCAAAAGACCACAGAGTCTACGCCCTTGGCGCCATTGAGCCCAAACTCTACGACACCATTGCGTCAAACTCTAACGCTCTTGAGCCGGGACAGAACGCGACGATCACGATTACCGTTAGAAACAATACCTCACCACAATCAGCTGCGAATCTGACTCTCACATCGCTAAATGGTGGGACTTTGTCTCAACCCGTTTCGATAGGGGCTGGAAATTATCAAGCTAACTTTACAGCGCCCATGGTCTCTTCAACTACGCTTATTGTCATTCAAATCACTGCCAGCATGACGGGATATCTCAGTGCCACGAATGAGACGAGCATTACTGTGAATCCATTTCCGACACTCACAGTTACGGTGTCCCCGAAACCATCCTCTATCACTCCTGGTGGCGAAATTACCCTCATGATTAGAGTCACCAATGGAACCTTGCTGATCTCTGGTGCCTCGTTGCAGCTCTCCTCCACTGCGGGGGGAAGCTTCTATTCCGTTACCGATTCTGGTAATGGTAACTATACTGCGATTTTCAGCACTCCTCTTCAGGCTTCAGATCCTGTAGTGACTGTTCGGGCTTCCAAGCCCGATTTCACTAGTGGGCAAGGACAGACGACTGTGGCTGTCAACGGGGTTCCAAATCTGACAACTCTCAAAGTCGCCGGAACCTCGTTCTTCCTTCTGGTAGCCGTGGGCGTGGTCATCTTTCTATTGCTTCTTGCCGTAATTGTTCGGAAGAGGAAGACGGAGTACCGTTATCCACCGGCTAACGACGCTTTCAGCTACTAGTTTCCGGGAAGGCTTAACTATCCGTTTTCTCTGCCCGGTCTTGGGGTTGGCGGCCATAGCTGGGAGCTAGGACCCGTACCCATTTCGAACACGGAAGTGAATCTCCCAGGCGATCATGATGGTAGTGTGGTGCGAAAGCCCATGCGAAAACCTGACCGCTGCCAACTCCATTATGCTCCTATTCCGCGGTCCTAGTTTTTGTTTTTTAACCGTTGAGTTGTGAAGCTGATTTTGCACTCTATCAATCTTTATAATGCCGCATCGATAAGTATCAACTAGAACTCGTTGCTGACTGTTGTCCCGCTGGATATTTGGAGCGACCTCTTCGGCAACGTAGGCAACATTTTCCAGATCGCATTCACTCTGTTGTTCATCGCTCTCTTTCTCGGTTTCGGTCAGAAGCTGCAGATGCGCCAGTACATGTGGGACATTGAGCGAGGACTCCGACGATTAGACGTTTTGAGGGGACAAGCGAAGGATTTGACGTTGAAGACGTTGAAGGAGATCGGCAAACCAACAGTAGATCCGATGCCTCAGCTAAACGTGTTGATGGAGCAGTTTTTGATCACACCTGTCGATATGGACCCGTCAGGAATTGTAAGCAAATTCGACCATCTCCTTGATGTCCATGAGATGAAGTTCAAAGAGGATATTCACCGGATTGCACCAAGTGCCGACTCTGCTCAGCTGAACAATCTCTCGAACCTGGTTGAGGCGTCGTGGGCCCTCAACACGATCTACCGTATCATCCGCCACTTCTACTTGCTCGGGAAGAAAACGAACAGTATTTTCATCATCATACAACTACAAGCGCTCTTACCCATGATTATGCAGGAGTCCGAGGCGTATTTGGGGGCAGCGAAGGCGTTTGCTGAGGGCCAGCCGATCGGTGATGGCATCGGACCCCTCGTAGCTTCGAGACTGATGAAGGACCGCTCTCAGAGGCAGGTGGGGAAGGACGTGGTTGTTGCTGAGACTACTATCGAAGACCGGCGGATTATTGCTCTGAAGGCTGAAGGTCCGGGAGGCAATGTCGGCAAACCGGGCGACACGATAAGATCGTTGATTGAAGAGAATGCGGGGAAGGTGTCGATGGTCGTTATGATTGATGCGGCCCTCAAGTTTGAGGGGGAGAACTCAGGCGAGGTCAGCGAGGGCATCGGTGCAGCCATTGGCGGAATCGGGACTGAACGATTCAAAATCGAGCAAGAGGCAACTAAGAACAAGATTCCTGTCTACGCGGTAATTGTGAAGGAGTCTATTCTTGAGGCTATTACGCCCATGAAGAAGGAGATTCTTGAGGCGGGAGAGAAGGTAATCGAGCGAGTAAAGACCCTGATCGTGGAACGTAGCAAACCCGGCGATACGGTTATAGTGGCCGGGATTGGCAACACGATCGGCATAGGCCAGTAGGGCTCAAGGAAAAAGTGGCATCGCCGAAACCCCGCAGCGGACCCTCAATCTTACTGACGGTACTCTACTTAGCATTCGCCATCATTGGACTCTACGCATTGTACGGGCTCGTCCAGTCCGGAACCGGGTCCGCAATTATCGAACTGCTCTATCTCGCTGTAGCTACGCTAGCCTTGGGTTTCGTCGCTTTTTCACTGATGAGACTACGGCGAAACTATGCACTGCTGAATCCGACTCCAAACCGGGTCTTCGAGATTGTGAAATGCCCCCAATGCAGTTTCAAACAGATCAAGAACTTCGCCTTGGGCGACTATGTGACTAAAGGCCTGGGACTATGCACACAGTGCAACGCGGCGAATCTGTTCATCGACGGGATCTACGGCGAAGGTCCACGCCGAAAATAGAAATAGTTCATACGCTAGCGCCTCTATTCTGAGCTATTGGTTTGAAAATATGGAATGAGATTCGGCTCGAAACGCCGGCTCTCCGGTTCAATCGCTCTTATATGTTGTTGCTGTGCTACTGGAGTCTGGGACTGACTTTCTTCGGAAGGAGTAGCATGGGAATCAGTAGGGAGAGGCTAATGGCTGCCCCGCCTAACCAGGCTTGGAAATAGCCGAATGAGTTGGCGAGGTAGGAGAAGACGAGTGGTGGCCAGAATGAGCATGCGAGGCTGATGGCGTTGATCCAAGCGACTGCGAGACTATCATACTCTTTCTCGAACGCGTTCAAGTCTTTCGCGGCTGCGATTCCTGTTGTTGGCCCGATGCCAAACATGAATCCTGCGAGAAGCACGCCTGGAGTGATGAAGAGAATGCTCGGTGCGGCGCATAGAACGAGTGACGTGCTGATTGCGAAGCCTGTTGCAGTCATCAGGAGCCTCAGTCTTCTAGTCTTATCGTAGAGCATTCCACCCAAATGAGCTGAAAATATCGGCACGACGACAACCGCAGAGGCGATGAGCCCCGCGATGGCCGCAGCTTCTCCGAAGCTCTTCTCCAGATAGTACGGCATGAAGCTGAAGACTAGGATGTTTCCCATGTTGGGACTGAGAAGACTCAAACCGATCATGATGAGATTCTTCTCCTTCAACAAGTTAGCAAATTTTTCAAGCGATAGATTGAACCGTTGCTCGTCTTTAGGAATGAACAGAGCTAGGACTATTCCTCCTAGGAGTAGAAGGATTCCGCTCAGCGCAACGCTCACGCGCCAGCCAGCCACGGAACCTAGCAGGGTCCAGCCGAAGAGTCCCAGTAGACCGCCAACACCAAAGCTCGACTGGACGATTCCAGCTCCAGAACCTGAGCGTCCCCCTCTCACTCTGGTGATGATCACAATTGAAGGCGCGAAAACAAATGCGAGTCCAGCCCCCGTAACGAATCTAAGGATTTCAATGTCTATGAGACGTGAAGAAAACGAAACACATAGTTCCGCCACAAACGCAACCAACAATCCGGTTAGTAGAACTCTCCTGGGACCCCACCTTGCGGCTAGTATTCCCCCAGGTATCTGCAACAGACCAATGCCGACAAAAAATGCAGATGTCAGAGTTCCAAGCCCGGAGACTCCTCCCTGAAGGTCGGGCCCCATCAGATAGTAGAGTGAACCGATGTTGAACCAGCTGACCGAGTAAACTATAGTGACAAGAATGATGGACGCGATAGCCACTTTTCCTCCCCGGCTTGACAAGGCAGAAGTGGGAGGCGTGCTATCGTTAGCGTGTTAAACTATTCTTAGCCGCTAACAGAAAGGAAGAAGATGTTTCAGTTGACACTCGCCGTAGACGCTACGATCCTCAAACTGCTGGTCGTGCCACCTTTCATTGCCGGGGTGAGCCTTGCGGGACGACGCTGGGGACCCAACATCGGTGGCTGGCTAATCGGGCTTCCACTCAACGCCAGCGTAATAGTATTCTTCATCGCCCTAGACCAGGGTGATATATTCGCAGCTAGAACCGCTCAAGCCTCGCTCCTCGGAACCGTTTCTGTGGCGCTCTTCTGTCTCGCGTATGCTAGAGTCTCACCCTTGCTGGGAGAATGGTATTGGACATTGACCGTCGCCTGGCTCGTATTCTTTGCCTCAACATGGGGTCTTGAAGGAGTCAATGTTCCTGTAATCGTAGGTTTTCCAATCGTCGCAGTATCGCTCTTTGTCGTTAGACTTCTAATGCCCAAACCCGAAGGCAAAGTGCTGGCTGACGCTAGCAAGAAACTGTCGAACAAACGGTTTCCAAAGTGGGACATTCCCCTGAGGATGATAACTGCCACGGCACTGGTCTTCGCAATAACTGAGACTGCGTTGGAACTCGGTCCCCAACTGAGCGGTCTACTATCGCTTTTCCCCGTCTACACGACCATAATGGCGAGCTTCACACAACATCTCGAAGGAGAAGTAGCCGCGATCAGACTCTTGCGCGGACTTGTAACAGGGCTCTTCACTTTCGCCACTTTCTTCCTCGTGCTTGGAACAACCATCGAGCCTTTTGGAATAGGGGCCTCATTCGGGCTTGCACTAATGGTCAGTCTAACGCTACACTTCTGTACACTCAAGTTGATGAGAGTTAGCAGTCCGACCTAGCCGCATCTATTCTGGGATTCGGAAGGTCTAGCCCACTCGGCGTCCTCCTTGAAACACTGCTGCGATTAGCCTCAACGAACTAATGTTCTCCAGCGGATTCCCATCGAGTAAGACCAAGTCCGCGATCTTTCCTTTTTCGATGGTGCCCCGATCTGGTTCGCCGATAAGCTTGGCCGCAATGGATGTTCCAGCCATGAGAGCGTCTCTCGGGTCCATTCCAGACTCAACCATTAGCTCAGCTTCTCTTGCGATGCGACCGTGACGGGCGGCTCCGCCTCCTGCATCTGTTCCCAGTGCGATCCTCACCCCCATCGTGATCGCCCTTGAAACTGCTTTACGTGAAGAGTCGCGAAGATCTCCAGCCCGCTTCTTCCGATTTTCAGGCCAACCCACAGTTCGTGCGTAGTGTAGCATTGCGTCCCAGACGGACATGGTTGGGACGAGATACGTACCGTTGTTCGTCATTGCTTGGAGATCAGCTGGTTCGAGAAACATTCCATGCTCGAGTGAATCCACCCCGGCTCGTGCGGCTATGTGGCAGCTCGCGGGATCATTAGCATGGCATGCGATTTTGAACTTGGCCCTGTGCGCTTCTTCCACGGCTACTGCGAGGAGTTTGTCGTCGAACGGAATCTCGGGCGAGTTTTCTGGGCGGGCATTTTCGTTCCAGGGAGCGAGTGCCACCTTGATCAGATCTGCTCCGGCCTCGATCTCTGCCTTGATGGCAGCGCGTAATTCGCCTGATTCTCCGAAGTGCCTCGCGAATGCGACGTATGTTCCACGGTGAGCAATCCATGTCCCCGCGGCGTGTATGTTTGGAGCCCTTATCTCTCCGGCATGAGCAGCTTGAGCGAGTCGAATATTGACAGAATGAGGAGCACCGACATCGCGGGCAGTTGTAACACCACTTCGCAAACTAGTTTCAGCCAGTTCGACAGCGCGAATCGTGAGCTCGGGCAGTGGGTCGGTGAACCTTGCGATCCAGTCGGGTCCACCCGGACTGCTATAATGAACGTGGCAGTCCATGAGGCCAGGAATTAAGGTCCGGGCTCTACCGTCGATGACACGAACATTAGACCGGTTGCCTTGCCATTCGGACGCGGCTCCAATCCAGTAGATTCGTCCATCGCGGACCTCTACGGATCTTCGTGGTTGGATAGGTGAGTCAGTCCCGTCCCAGAGCTGAACCTCATCGACCAGAAAATCCAATTCTATCCCATCCTCGATACTTTCTTCGCCTATTAGCAGGCTTGTCTATTTGGCTAGAAAACGCATCGTCCAAGAAGAGATTCGCCCGTCCACGCAAACTAACCCGCACGCATATCGCTAACCTGCTGGTTGGAGCCTATGGTCCTGTGAGTATGGTGCTGTTGTCGCGTTCTACTAGAACGGTATGTTCTGATTGGGCGACAGGGCTGCTCGTCTGTTCTACGAGAACCGGATAAGAGCTGACACATTTGTGTTTTATCAAATCAATGAGTGCCTTCTTTACCGTCTCCCTCTCGAAAGCACCCCCCAGCCATCTAGATGCGAAAGGCAAAGTGGAGAAGTTGGCCTGGATGTACTCTAGTACCTTCTTCGATTCATCGAATGTTGGTCCTTTGGGCTTAACGAATCTGTAGATGTAGGCGCTGGACCCGTTCACGACTACACCCGCCGCGTTCGACAAGGTCACAAATGGCTCTATAGCGTAGATTTCTCCTTCCTCGATCTTTGCCCCATTTAGGCCCGAAACGTTCGGGACAGATTTTCCGGCATGAATTGTAAACCGTTCAATTTTGTGGCCCGTAAGATTGCTTATTGGACGGAGACCGAACTTCTGAATTGACGACTGAATCACCCTTCCAATTTCCGAAAGTTTGACACCGGGTCTGAACGCACGAATCGCATTGGCTAACGCTTCATCAGACGCTTGAACCAACGGCTGAAACTTAGGCTCGAAACAGACAGTAACGGACGTGTCCGTCACATAGCCATCAATCTGGACCCCAAAGTCGATCTTAGCTAGACAACCCCCGGGAATAGTCAACGCGTCCCCGGGAGGTGAAGTGTAGTGCGCCGCCACCTCGTTAATCCCGACATTGACCGGGAAGGCGGGCTTGCCTCCATGGTCCCGCATCTTCTGCTCCAGCTCTTCACAGATCTTGATCGCGGGCACGCCGGGCTTCGCAATCGACGGAACCTCCTTCCTTAGCCGCGCAACTATCTCCCCAGATTTCCTGAAAGACTCGAGAGGTTGAGCGTCAAACAATAGACGTCATCACAGAAATGCTTGTTCAGTTGAAGTTAAAGTATAGTTGCAAGGAGAGTCATTTTCATGAAAACTCACTTTGGTTGAGTTCTTCATGAACGTACGAATCTTGCGCGGCAGTTATAGGGGCAACGGACCTATCATGAATCGATAAGATTTGGAAGCCTCTCTTGCCAGTCTAGTCGCTCCCGAAGAAAAGCTGGCACTCATCCACAGGGTCCTGATGGCGGACAAAGAGTGTCCTAAAGAGTACGCCATCCTCGTGACCGACAAGCGGTCAATCTTCGTTCGACAACCGAAGACCCGGAACGGCTGGACCCTTCGACAAGAGATGAGGTTCGGAACTGCGCTCGTGACGGATGTTGAGCCAAAGAGTCTCAAGGACTATGAAGATACAAACTCGGAATCGCTTGCAGCTGATCGCGAGAACCTTGTCATTCCGCATGGGATGGTCGTCTCATTGGAAATGAGGGCAGATACTCCAAAGCGTCGTCGCCGCGATTTCTTTGTCTGGTGGGTGATGAAGAGACAAAAGGAAATCTTTCAAGTCTATAACTTCGATCTGGAATATCGTACTGACCAAAACACGGCGATCCTCAAGTTCTACGCCGTTCCGATAGGCGTCTACTTCAAACCCCGAAGAATGTACCAGACAAGAGAGACGATCTTACGAGAGTACGCGGGCGACATTCTGGACACCTATCGGACGGTACTTCCGGCTTCGATCGTCTCTTCAGAGTGTCAAACCGCCAAGATTCCAGCATCAACAGGATTCGTTGCATGGTCCAAGCGATTATTCTAACTTAGGTCTCGTTCTACCGTTCGAAAGCGCGACGAAAGTCGGCGCGAGCCTACTGCCGCCCAGCAAAGCAAAAACTTCCTAACGATTTCCTGAAAGAGCTTCGGAAGAATGAGGAAGCCGAGGCATTCTTCAAGCTCTAAACAAGGCAGGCGTCTACAGGCCAGTGTTTAGACTTGAGAATACTCAGAGCGAGGAGAGGCGAAAAGTTCCACTCTTGAACGGGGACTCTACTTTGGGACGAATTGTTTATTAAGGCGCCGCTTAATTAAGCAAGCAGTGAATCTATGTCTCTGCTGTCCGATAATCTTCCGAGTCAAGAAATGTTCAGCGCACTTGCGGACCCGACCAGACGCTCCATCATAGAGCTTCTAGCGACAAACGGTCAGATGACCGCCTCTGACATCTACTCGAACTTCGACGTAACACCACCCGCAGTCTCGCAACACCTCAAGGTCCTGCGCGAGGCGAATCTTGTCCAGCTCGCGAAGAGTGCTCAGAAGCATCTCTACAGCCTAAATCCAAAGAGGATGCATGACTTGGAAGATTGGGTCAAGCAGACCACAGAGCATTGGGAAGAACGCTTCGACAGACTCGACACCTTACTCGAAGCGGAGAAACGAAAAATCGAGAAACGGAGATGACTACATGTCAAAGAACAAGACCAGGGTCATCGTTGAGCCAGGCAAACAAGAATTCTTCATAATCAGAGAGTTCGATGCGCCGCGGGAACTAGTCTTCAAAGCATTCACTGATCCCAAACTCTACGTTCAGTGGCTCGGACCCCGACGAATGAAAATGGAACTGGAGAAATTC
>Ga0070732_10000318_pt1 | contig 33184 bp, 22 predicted proteins | sample Coa_R1_5_FD_66449 | JGI IMG/M metagenome (GOLD analysis project Ga0070732, IMG submission 66449) | Surface soil microbial communities from Centralia Pennsylvania, which are recovering from an underground coalmine fire - Coalmine... | ecosystem: Environmental > Terrestrial > Soil > Unclassified ... | reverse complement strand
TGAGCGGGTGAACACGGCATCTAGCTTTGTGATACAAAGTATCCGTGCCCCTGATGAACCTCTTCGAGCCGCTGTTCCTGCTCTTGGTCCTCGTGACCGTCGCGACCGCGATCACCGCCGCAGCCTTCGCCGTCCGAGGCCAAATCCGACGGGCCGGCCGGATCGGACGACGATGGCTCATCGGCGCAGCCGCGTACTTCGCGGTCGTCATCGCGGTCTCGATCGTCAGCCCACAGCGCGTGTATGCCGTGATGGATCCGCAGTGCTTCGACGACTGGTGCATCACAGTTGTCGGGGCGCGGTGGATGGAGGCGCCCCCTGGGGGCCGCTATGAGGTCACGCTCCGGCTGTCGAGTCGGGCGCAGCGCGTGCCGATGGGCGAAAAGGGGACCGTCGTGTACCTGACTGACGCAAGCGGGCGCCGCTACGACCCGCTCGCGGACCCCACCGACGTGCCGCTCGACACGATCCTGCAACCCGGCCAGTCCGTGATCGCCACGCGCCGGTTTGACGTGCCGCGGGAGGCGACCAACCTCGGCCTCGTGTATACGCACGAAGGCGGGTTCCCAATCGGCTGGCTCATCATCACCGAGGGCGGCTGGTTTCAGAAGCCGCCGATCGTTCGCCTCGATTGACGACGGGCGCTGATCTCGGTGCCAGTAGTCTAGCGACGAGCCCACACCCACGTCACCGCGGCGAGCGCCATCGTCGCCGCGAGAATCGTGAAGTCGACCGAGCCCATCTGCGTCAGGAGCACCACGCAGAACGCCACGCCAAGCGCCGGTATCAAGTCGCCCAGTGGCGTGCGGAACACCGCCGCGCCGGGGTCGCGCCGCCGGAACACCGGAAGCGCCCCGCACGTGACGCCATACGTGAAGAGACGCGCCACCGCCGAGAGGCTCGCGTTCCATTCGAAACTGCCCGAGAGCGCGAGCACCCAGCCCAATCCCGCGTAGCAAAGAATCGACACGTACGGCGTGCGAAAGCGCGGATGCACCCTGGCGAAGAAGCCCGGGAAATCGCCGCGCTCGCCGAGCGCAAACGTCAGCCGCGGCGTGCCCAGCATTGTCGCCGCAAACCAGCCCCAGACCGAGACCATCGCGCCGACCGCCATGAGCCACACCCCAGGGACGCCAAGGAAACCGCTCGCGGCGGTGGCCAATGGCTGATCGGTGGCGGTGCCGGCGGAGACGGTGCCCTGAAAGACGACCTGAATGAGCAAGTACAGGATGGTCACGAGGCTCATCCCAGCGAGGAGGGCGAAGGGCGCGTCGCGTGCCGGATCGCGCATCTCGCTTGCCGGGAGCACGGCGTTGTCGAACCCGCCGAACGCGAACACGAGCAGCAGCACGGCTCGAAACCAGTGGCCCTGGCCCGCCGGCGGCCACGAGGCGACTGTCGCCGGGTGGATGAAGAAGAGACCGACGCCAACGAAGACGAGCAACGGCACGAGCTTCGCCGCGACCAGCACGTTGCTGGTGGTCGCGCCCTGCTTGACCCCGCGGATGTTGACGATGGCCGGGATCGCAAAGAGCACGGTGATGACCGCCCAACGGACGGGCGCGATCCCGACTGGTGCCCAGATCGTTCCCAGATACGCCACGAACAGGTTGGCGTTGGCCCCTGTGGCGGAGATTCGCATGAGCCACGTAATCCAGCCGACCTGGAGGCCCACGAAGGGCCCGAAGGCCTCGCGGGCATATAGATAAGGACCGCCGGCCGAACGGAATTGCGCGCTGACTTCGGCGAACGAGAGCACGAGGACGCCGATGCCCGCCGCCGCAGCGAGGTAGCCGACGAAGCTCGACGCGCCGAGCAATTGGGCGACGAGCATCGGCAGGCCGAAAATGCCTCCGCCAACGACCGTGTTGACCACGAGGGTCGCAAGATCCCAACGGCCGAGCGTGGGGACGAGCCCTGATGGCGCCGGCGACCGGGACACTAGCCGCCGAGCTGCCGAATCTTCTCGGCGGCCCGCTCTTCGACGTTGCGATACAGGCTGTGACCGTGCGCGTCGATCGCCACGACCAGTGGCCCGAAATTCCTGACCCGGAATTTCCAGAGGCACTCGGGCATGAGGTCCTCCCACCAGACGTCTTCGATCGCTTCGATCTGGGCGGTCTCGAGCGCCGCGGCGCCGCCGACGATCGCGAGGTACACACCGCCGAACTTCTCCAGCGCCTCGACGCTCGGCTGGAGGAGACCGCCCTTGCCCACAATCGCTCGGACCTGGTAGCGCTCGAGGAGACCGGGCACGAACCGATCCATGCGCGTGCTGGTCGTGGTGCCGATCGACACCTTCTGGTACGTGCCATCGGCCCGCTTCTTCACTCCCGGCGCCGTGTGCAGACACACGGAGCCATTGAGGTTCGGCGGCGGCGCGATGCCTTCATCGAAAATGCGAATCTGCGTCGCATCTCGAATGCCGAACACCGTGCCGTTCACGAGGACGGTGTCCTCGAGTCTGAGCTTGCGGACGTCGGCCTCGCTGAGCGGGGGTTCCAGAAGATGTTCCGCCATACTAGGTCCAGGTCACCGTGCCGTCTCGAGCGACGACGACCGCAGCCCGCTCGCCGCGCCAGCATTGGATGTTGACGGCCACAGGGTTCTGGCTGATGTGCGTGTGCGCCCACTCGATGTTGACCGCCATGGCGGTGGTGCTGCCGCCCAGCCCCTGCGGGCCAATGCCCGTGTCGTTGATCTTCGCCAGAAGGTCCTCCTCGAGCGTTGCCACGTCGGGATCGGGGTTGCGGCTGCCGATGCGCCGAAACGTGCTGGCGTCCTTCGCGAGGGCCATCGCAACGTCGGATGTGCCTCCAAGCCCAATCCCGACAATCATTGGCGGGCACGGGCGCGCGCCAGACTCGAAGATGCACTGCAGGACGAATCGCTTGATGCCCTGAAGGCCTTCCGAGGGGTTCAGCATCTTGAGAAAGCTCATGTTCTCCGAGCCGGAACCCTTGGGCGCCATCTGAATCTCGATGTGATCGGAGTCCGGCGCCACATCGAGCGTGATGACGGGAATGCCACGTCCCGTGTTGGTCCCCGTGTTCTTTCGAGTCAACGGATGTACCGTGTTCGACCGCAGCGGGCGTTCGGCGGTGGCGCGCGCGCACCCGTTCCGCAGACTTTCCTTCAGCCGCGGGATGTCGACGTCCAGGTTGCCGCCCACGACCACCTTGAACACGGGAAGGCCAGTGTCCTGGCACACCAGGGTCTGCTGTTCGTCGGCGACCCGAATGTTGTCGAGAATTACCAGCATGATCCGGCCGGCGGTCGTGTGGCCGTCTCGTTGCTCCGCCTCCAACCCGCGCCGGAGTCCAGCGCGCACGTCGGGCGGGATGTCCTGAAGCGCCTTGAGGTAGAGATCGCGAGCCACTGTCTCGAGCGTGTCGTACAACGGATCGCTTGGCGGGAGCGGCGAGCGTGGAGTCATCGAAGTCATTTGCCTCAGGCCTGTGCGGTCGAGAGTTCGGGCGGCACGACGCGGGTGAAGGCAATCGGCCGGAATGACATCGTCATGCCGCCGTGGCCATCTGAAGCCAGGCGGATTCGCTTGAGCCACTGCGGGTCGGGCGCCGGCATGTCGGATCGGTAGTGCGCGCCGCGGCTCTCTCGCCGGACGAGGGCCGATCGCGTGACCATCTCCGCCACGATGGTCAGGTTGATGAGATTGATCGCCTCTCCCCATTCGAGATTGAACGCCGGCCCGCCAGGCGCCTTCAGACGGTGCGTCTTCTCCCCGACCGCCCCGAGCCCGGCGAGGGCCTCTTCGAGGCCGTGTTCGTGTCGGACGATGCCGACTTTGTCCCACATCAGGGATTCGAGCTCGGCGCGCACGGCAAAAGCGCTCTCGCCCTTCAATGGGGCAATGGGTGAATCGGCGAGAAAACGGGACCATTCCCCGACACGTTGCCGGATCTGAGCCTCCGACACGTGGGACCACTGACCGGAGGCGACATATTCGGCCATAGAGTCGCCGGCGCGCGCGCCATAGACGATGGAATCTGCCACGCCGTTCCCGCCGAGCCGGTTGGCGCCGTGGACGCCGGCGGCGTCTTCTCCCGCAGCAAAGAGCCCTTCGAGGTTCGTGTGGCCATTCACGTCAATCTCGAGCCCGCCCATCTGATAGTGCGCACTCGGCGATACGTCAACCGGTCCGTGGACGAGATCGAAGCCATGGGTCCGGCATCGTTCCACCATGCCCGGGAAGTTCGTCAGCAGGAACTCCTCGCCGAGGTGGCTCGCATCGATCCGCACGCCGCCAGGCTCGGTGCCGCGCCCGGCCATGATTTCGAGATAGCTCGCCCGAGAGACGACGTCCCGCGTGGCCCGCTCCATTCGAGCGGGGTCATATCGGGACATGTAGCGCTCGGACCGTCCGTTGAGAAGATGTGCGCCCGCTCCGCGCAAGCCTTCTTCGAGGAGTCCGCCCGTGGCAATCGAACGGCCCACCAGCAGGCCCGTGGGATGGAACTGGACCATCTCCATGTCCGCAAACGCCGCGCCGGCACGCCACGCCATCGCCATGCCATCGCCCGACTTCTCGAGCGACGGCGACGAGATTCTGTACATCGTCGCGCCGCCGCCCGTGGCGATGAGCGTCGCCTTCGAGCGGACGACGAGGAACGCGCCCGTGCGGATGTCGAGGACCAGGGCGCCAGCCACACGATCGCCGGAGACCAGCAGATCCAGCCCGCGCGCATCCTCCACGACGGTGATGTCCGCTTCGAGGATGTAGTCGCGCAGGTTCGACATGATCTCGATGCCGGTCAGATCGCCGCGATGCACGGTGCGACTGAAAGACTGGCCGGCAAACGGCTTTTGATGAATCGTGCCGTCGTCGTTGCGGTCGAAGAGGCAGCCCAGTCGGTTCTCGAGCTCGAGAAGGCGCTTGGGCGCGTCCTCGACGAGCGTCCAGGCCAGCTCCTGGTCGTTGAGATAGGCGCCGCCCGCGAGCGTGTCCCGGAAGTGCATCTCCAGGGAGTCGGCCGGCGCGAGGACGGCGTTGTAGCCGCCCTGCACCATGCGGGTGCAGCCGCTCTGTCCGAGCAGGCCCTTCACGACGATCACGATCTTCAGCCGCGGATTGCGCTCGTGCGCGTGGACGGCCGCCAGCACTCCGGCGCCGCCCGCGCCGAAGATGAGGATGTCCGCGTCCAGGGAGTCCAGCGTCATAGCCGGCTGAAAGCCCTGATGCCCACCCACGCCCAGATGACGCCGATGATCGCCAACCCCACATTCACGGCGCGGAGCGTGCGTGGTCCCAGGCGGCCCCAATCCAGAATGATGTTTCGCAGGCCGCTGAGCCCGTGGACGAGCGCCACGACCAGAAACCCGATGTCGATCGCCTGCCAGGTCGGGTTCGAGATTCGCGACGCGATCGTCTCAAACGTCAGATCGCCACGCCGCAGGGGCGCCGTCATGAAATGCTCGACCCAGAAATGCGCCGAGAGCAGGACCAGCAGCAGGCCGCCAGTGACACGCTGAAAGTACCATTCCAGAGCATTCCAGGACATCACCCGGCCCCGAGGACGGCGAACAAGAACATGGGAATCGCGCCGGCGAGAAACACGGCGAGCCCCAGGCCGACGGTCAGGGTCCAGAACAACTGTCGCTGCCTGCCGCCGCCGAGGCCCAGATCCAGGAGCGTGATGCGGATGCCGTTCGACGCGTGCAGCACCACCACGCCGAGGAGGCCGATCTCGAGACACTTGAAGAACGGACTGCTGAACGTCGCGATCGCTTCGTTGAACGCCGCGGGGCCCTGGCTGAGCTTGCTGATCGTGTGCACGTGCAGGAAGAGGTAGAAGAGCAGGAGGACCCCGGTCACGCGCTGGAGGGCCCACGCGACCATGCCGCTGAATGTCCAGCGATACTTTGCGACGACCTCACGGAGGGACGGCGTCACACGGTGAGCGCCTTTCCGGGCCGGACCAGGGCCCGCTTGAGACGCACGATCGAGTCCGTCAGATCGATGTGGCGCGGACAGACTGCCGTGCAATTGAACTGGGTGTGGCAGCGCCAGACGCCGTCGCTGTGGTCGAGCACCTTCCGGCGGTCGGCGCCGGCGGCGTCACGGGGATCGAGGATGCGAAGGAGCGCCTTGTTGATCGCGGCGGGGCCCAGATACCGGGCGTTCATGCCCGTGATCGAGCACGCTGCGTAGCAGGCCCCGCAGGTGATGCAGTCGCGCTTGGTGGCCGTGAGCTGCCGGAACGTGGAATCCTTCCCGATCACCGCCAAGGTGGGCGCGTCGGCGCGCGTGGGACGAAAGGCCGGCCGCGCGCGGCGCCACTGCGCGAAGAATGGCGCCAGCGACACCGCGAGGTCCTTGATGACGGGGTAGTGCGGCAGCGGCTCGACGGTGACGACGTCCGAGTCGAGAGTCTTCACGAGGGTCGAGCACAGCAGGCGCGGGATCCGATTCACATGGGCGGCGCACGTCCCGCACATGCCCACCCGGCACGAACACCGGAAACCGATGGACCCGTCCGCCTCGCGCTGCACGCGGATGAGCGCGTCGAGCACGGTCATCCGTTCGTCGAGCGCCACGCGGAACTCGCTGAACGCGCGGCCGTCGTGCGCCGGATGGCGCGCGATCCGAAGGGTGATGTTCAGGCTTGCTAGATTACCCTCATTCTCTGAGCGCCACCAACGGATCGACGCGGCTGGCGCGGAGGGCAGGGAGGAAGCTGGCGAGAGCGGCGACGGCGACGAGCGCCGCCGACGCGGCGATGAAGCTGAGCGGATCGCGCGCGCTGCCGAAGAGCAGCGACTGGATCAGCTGTGAGACGCCCAACGCGCCGGCCACGCCGAGGGCGACGCCGGCGCCGACGAGCGTGAGGCCCTGCTGGAGGACGAGCCGCAGGACGGCCCTCGGGCCGGCACCGAGCGCCATGCGCAGGCCGATCTCCTGCGTGCGCTGCCCGACCGAATACGCCATCACGCCATAGAGACCCACGCACGCGAGCGCGAGCGCCAAAACGCCGAAAACGGCGAGGAGTTCGGCGCCGAGATTCACCGCCCAGAGCGACTGATCGATCACGTCGCGCACCCGTTGCGGGCTCTGGATCGGCACGTTCGAATCGAACTGCCGGATCTCGCGCTGCACGGGCCCGAGAAGAGCGGCGGGGTCGCCGCCGGCGGCGCGCACGTAGAGCACCATTGCGTCGTTCGGGCTCTGGCGCAGTGGGTAGTACGCGGCCGTCTGGGGCGCTTCGCCGAGCGTGACGTACTTGACCGTCTTGACCACGCCGACGACCTCGCGATAGTCGCGGTCGGTATAGAAGCGGAAACGCCTGCCGATCGCCGACTGTGTGGGCCAGAACTTGCGCGCCATCGTGTCGTTGATGATCGCGACCGGCACGGACCCCATGCGGTCGGCCGCGGTGAAGTCGCGGCCCTCGAGGAGCCGAATGCCAGTTGTCTCGAAGTAGCCGGCGTCGACCGCATTGACCAGCGTCAGGATGCCAGCCATCTGCTTGTCCTGCTCGTGCCCTTCGATGAAGATGCTGCGCGAGAGACCGCCGAAGAGCGGCAGATTCGACGACCACGACACACTCCGGACGCCCGGCAGCGCGCCCACGCGGGCCGACACAGCCTGAAAGAACTGCTGCGAGTGGTCGGGATCGTATCCGCCCTGGCCGGGGCTCACCAGCATGAGCCCGACATGATCCGTGTCGAAGCCCGGATCGATCGCGGCGGCCGCCCGGCTGCTACGAAGGAAAAGCGCGGCCGTGATCAGCGCAACGAGCGAGAAGGCGACCTGGGTGATGATGAGCAGGTTGCCGAGACCAAAGCGCCGGCGCCGCCGCCCGGCCGCCCGGCTCTGGTCCTTGATCGCCGTCACGACGTCGGCGCGCGACGAGGCGAGCGCGGGCACGAGGCCGAACACCAGGCCCGTCGCCATCGAGACGAGCAGCGCGAAGACCAGCACGCGCGCATCGAGTTGCGGGTCGACGAAGTTCAGCGCGAAAAACGGCGGGCGCGTGGACCAGATCAGATTCCGCGTCCAGAGCGCCACGACGAGACCCAAGGCGCCGCCCATCAGGCCGAGAATCACGCTCTCGGTCATGAGCTGCCGGACCAGCCTCCGGCGGCTGGCGCCGAGCGCGAGGCGCACCGCGATCTCCTGCCGGCGGCTCGTGGCGCGCGCGAGCAGCAGGTTGGCGACGTTCGAACAGGCGATGAGCAGCACGAGGCTGACAATCGTCATCAGCACGGCGGTCCCGGCGACGAGGCCCTCCCGCAAGCCCGGGAAGATCGTCGCCTCCGTCAGCGGGCGAAGCGCCGTGGATCGACCCTCGTTCGGCTCCGGGTACGCCTGCTCGAGCGCCTTCGCAATCCCGGTCAGGTTGGCGCGCGCCTGATCGATCGTGACGCCTGGCTTGAGCCGTCCGGCCAGATTGAAGAGGAGCGCTCGACGCTCCTTGATCCAGTCTTGGAGGTTCGCGGGCAGGATCTGCCCATACATCGTCATCGGCACCCAGCCGTCCGGCCCGAAGAGCGAGTTCACGCCGTGGAAGCCATCCGGGCCGACGCCAACGACCGTGAAGGGCGTGCCATTCAAGGCGATCGTCCGACCGATGACATCGGGCGATCCGCCGAATCGACGCTGCCAGAGGCTGTTGGAGAGCACCAGGACCGGCGAACCGCCGGGCACCCGGTCGTCGTCTGGTCCAAAGAATCGACCGCGCGCCGGCCGGACACCGAGCACCTCGAAGTAGTTGCCCGTCACCATTTCGCAGAACAGCTGCTCCGGCGCCGAGCCAATCGAGGCGCTCACCGGATTCGGGAAGGAGTAGGCCGCCAGCCCCGTGAAGACCGTGCTGGTGTCGCGAAAGTCCTTGTAGTTCGGGAAGGAGACCTGGTTCAAATTGCCGAACGGCGAGCTGTTCTTCGCGTCGACCGTGTACACCGCCACGAGCTCGGAGGCCCGGTCGACGGGCAGCGGATTGAGAAAGAGGGTGTTGATGAGCGTGAAGATCGCCGTGTTGACGCCGATGCCGAGCGCGAGCGAGAGGACGGCCGCCGCCGTAAAGGCCGGCGATCGGCGAAAGGTGCGCAGGGCGAACTGGACGTCCCGCCAGAGCCGTTCCATAGGAGGACCTCGCTGTGTCTACTCCTACGTCCCTCTGTCGCGAAAGGTTCGCTCGAGACCTACTCGGATCTCAGAACCCCCGATGGGCTCAGCCGGCACGCGCGCCAGGCCGGAATCATCGTCGCGAGGAGGACGACACCGGCCACGACCACGATGGCGCCGGTCAGCATCAGCGGGTCGGAGGCGCGAATCGCGTAGATCTGGCTCGACACGACCCGGCCCGACAGATAAGCCAGGCCCAAGCCGATCGCGGTGCCCATCGCGGAGAGGACGATGCCCTGTTTCAGAACCAGGCTGAACACGCTCGCGGGCGTCGCCCCGAGCGCCAACCGTGTGGCCATTTCGTTCCGCCGCTGAGACACCGCATAGGCGACGACGCCGTAGATTCCGACCGCCGCCAAGAGAATGGCCGCGCCGCCGAAGATCAGCATGAGGGTCATCCCGAGTTCCTGACGGCTGATGGTGCCCGACACCAGAGCGGTCGCCAACTGGAATTCGACCGCAATTTGCGGATCGAGCCCGTGGATAGTCGAACGAATCGCCGATTGAAGCTGGGCGACGTCCACTCCTGCGGCCTCGACGACCATCGTCTGTCGGCGGGCAGGGTTTTGCGAGAGCGGCGAGTAATACGCGGGCTCGGCTTCGTCGACAACGGTCTTCTGCCTGATGTCGTCGACTACACCGACAATGGTGTTCTGTTGGCGCGGATCGGGGGCCGGATAGCCCGCCGCAAACTGGACGCCAATCGGATCGCGTCCGGCGAGGTATCGCCTCACGAAGGTTCGGTTGACGATGGCGACCGGCTGGGTCGTCAGGCGATCGTCCGGCCCGAAGTCTCGCCCCTCGAGGAGCTTGGTGCCCGTGGTCGCGAAAAAGCCTTGGCTCACGAATCGCTGCCTGGTCCCCATCGGATGCGTCGTGTCGAGGGGCTGTCCCTGGAGTTGCAAGATGAGGGAGGCTTCGGTGGTATTCCGCAGCGGGAAGTTTGAGGTGGCGCCGACGGCCGAGACGCCGACGAGGCCGCGCAGCTCATCGGTCAAGTTGCGTGAGGCGGCGATCACCGCATCAGGGTTCGGGTACTTCGGCCCGAGGTACGACACATCGAATAGCAGCCGTTGGGTGGGCACGAAACCAAGATTCGTGCTCCGGAGATTGGCAAACCCGCGGACCAACCACCCGGCGCCGGCGACCAGCATGATGGCGAGCGCGACCTCCGCCACCGTCATCACGCTCAGCCAGCGCGTCGTCCCGCGCCCGCCGCTGGTCGACCGGCCGGACTCGTTCATGAGAGTGCGGACATCGGTGCCAGCGAGCCGCAGGGCCGGAGCGAAGCCGACGAGCAGGCCGCTGACCACGAGCACGATCAGGGCGAAGAGCAGGACGCGAAGGTCGAAGGTGACCGCGTCGAGCCGGGGCAGCTTCGAGGCGCCGAGGGCCAAGAGGCCCCGCACGCTGAAGTACGCGACGACCACTCCGAGCACCGCCCCTGCCGTCGAGAGCACCACCGACTCGGTGAGCAACTGGCGGACGATGCGGCCCCGGCCCGCACCGAGCGCCACGCGCACGGCCATCTCCCGACCCCGCGCCGCGCCGCGGGCGAGCAGCAGGTTCGTCACGTTCACGCACGCGAGGAGCAGCAAGAGCCCGGTCGCGGCCATCACGATGATCAGGATTGGTCCGAGGTCACCCACGACCGAGGCGACGAGGGACTTGGTGACGTAGACGCGATTCTTGTCGGCTGCCGGGAAATCGCGCTCGAGCCCCTTCATGACGGGCGCCATTTCGCCGTTGACGCGTTCGAGCGGCGTGCCGGGCTTGAGGCGCATATAGCCATCGAAAAAGTGATTGATGTCTTCCGGCGCGAGCCGCTGGCTGAACCAGAAGTCGGCGCCGTGCGGGGTGTCGAAATCCCGCGGGGCCACGCCGGCGACCGTGCTCGAGAACTCGGCAAATCGGATCGGCTTGCCAATGACGGCCGGGTCGGCGTTGTACAACGTCCGCCAGGCGTTGTACGAAATCACGACTACCGGAGGGTTGGGTTGCGGCGGCGTGTTGGGTGGGGGTGGCGGTGGCTGGACGAAGTTCTCGTGCGTGAAGCCCCCAAAGGTCATGGGCAGTCCGAACAGCTCGAAGAAGCCCTCGGTCACACCGTACACCGTCACGTGTTGGGGAGTGCCGTCCGTCCTGAGGAGCGTGAGATCGTTCGACTGGAGCCCAGCCGCCTGCACGATGGACACGCGCGCCTGATTCAGCCGCCAGATCTCGCCGTTCGAGAGCATGCCCGTCGTGACGCGGCCGTCGGTGAGCGCCGTGCGGATGTTGTAGAGGTCCTCAGCGTGCGGGTACGGCAGGGGCTTCAGCAGCACGGCATTGAGCGTGCTGAAGATCGCCGTCGTGGCCCCGATGCCAAGCGCGAGCGTCGCTATCGCGGCCAGCGGAAACGCGGGCGCGCGCCGGAGGCTGCGCAACGCGAACCGAACGTCCTGCAGGAAGGTGCCCACCGGTGCCCCCGTTCGACCGAGACGAATCCGTGCTGTTTGACGAATCCCACGGGCCCAAAGTTTGGGCGGGGTCTGGCCCCGCTGGCGTGAGCCGGGCCTGACCCCCTGAACGCTATTCCGATCGCAGCGCGGTGGTCGGATCCAGACGCGTCGCGCGCCGCGCCGGCAAGTAGCAGGCCACGAAGGCGGCGGCGGTCAGCGCACCGGCCACCGCGCCAAACGTTCTGACGTCCGTCACCGTGACGCCGAAGAGAAGGCCGCGGACGACCTGACCCGCCCCGACCGCGCCGGCCAGGCCCGCGGCGAGTCCTACGGCCACCGGCCCGAGCCCTTGACGGGCGACGAGCCGCCAGACGTCGGCTCGCGTGGCGCCGAGGGCCATCCGCAAGCCGATCTCGCGCGTTCGGCGTGCGACCGACTGCGCGACGACGCCGTAGACGCCAATGCCGGCAAGCAGCACGCCAATCGCGGCGAAGAACAGCACGACCTCCAGCTGGAACCGGCGCTCGGCCACCGATGCGTCGACGAGAGCGTCCATCGCGCGAATGCGAGCAAGCGGGGCGTCCGGCTGTAGTTGGTGAAGCGTCTTTTGCAGCGCGATCTCGACCGCGGCAGGATCGCCCGCCGTCCGAACCGCGAACACGCTCGGCGACCGCAGGCGCTGCCAGAAGGGCAGGTACACGGTCGGGCTGGGGGCCTTCTGAAGGCTCGCGCCGTGAACGTCGCCGACGATGCCGACGACGTCGATGAGGGGCGACTCCGAGCCGCCGAGTTGAAAGGCGTGGCCGATGGGATCGATTCCGGGCCAGATGCGCGCAGCCGTCGTTGCCGAGATCACCGCGACCGGGTGAGCGCCGTCCGTGTCCTGAATCAGCCGACCTCGAAGGAGGGGAATGCCGATGGCGTCGAAGTAGCCTGGGCTGACCGAGCGGTAGTCGACGGTCGGCCAGTCGTCGGGCCCCATCGCGCCGTCGGCAGCATGAAGCCCGTTGTTGCCGCCCTCGCCCGAAAGCGGCAGCTTGTTGGTGAGACCAAGGGCCGTCACGCCCGGCAGGGCCCTGACGGCCTCGAGCACGCGGCGGTCGAACGCGATCTGACCCTCGGCCGGCGCGTTGACGCCGGCCGACGTGATGATCACGCGATCGGCCACGATGCCCGTGTCGACGCGCATGAGACGTACGAAGCTCGAGAGGAGCAGGCCGGCGACGACGAGCGAGGCGGCAGAGAGCGCAACCTCGGCTGACACGAGCAACCGGCTGACCCGGCCGCCCGAGATGCCGTCGCCGACCGACCGGGCGCCGTCGGCGAGTGCCGGACGCGCGGCCTCGCGCGACAGACGTCGCGCCGGCAGGGCGCCCACGACGACCGTCGTCGCGAGCGTCACGAAGCTGGCGAAGATCCAGGCCGGGGCGTCGATGCCGATGCGATTGAGGTGCGGCAATCCAAGTGGGGCTGTGAGGAGCACCGCATGAACCGCCCAGGTCGCAGTCGCGAAACCGAGGGATGACCCCGCGACTGCCACGAGGAGCGTCTCGGTCAGCAGTTGTCTCGCGAGTCGGCCGGCGCTCGCGCCGAGGGCGGCCCGCACCGCGAACTCCCGACGGCGGCCGACGGACCGCGACAGCAGGAGGTTCGAGAGATTCACACACACGATGAGAAGCACGGCAGCGACTGCTCCGAGAAGCACGATGAGGCCATCGCGCGCCCGGGATCCCGCCTGGGCCTGGAGCGGCCGCACGATGGCATGGAGCGCCTCGTGCTCGCCAGCGGATCGCGCGATGTCACCTTCGATGATCTCGAGATCGGCGCGCGCCTGCGCGACCGTGACGCCCGGCTTCATCCGCCCGAGACACCCGTAGTCGAACTCGGTCATCAGGAACTCGTCCGAAGGTGTGATGACTAGCGGCCGCCAGAAATCCGAGGCGGCCGAGTCGTCGAACACCGGCGACTGCAGTTCGCTTTGGCGGGGGACTTCGACGCCAGCCGGGAGTACGCCGACGACCCCATAGCTTCTGCCTGCGATGACGATTCGCCGGCCGACGATGCCCGGGTCGGCGCTGAAGCGGTTGACCCAGAGTGCATGGCTGATGACCACGACGTCGTCGTGTCCGGGCCGTTCGTCATCGGCGACGAGCAGCCGGCCGACCTCGGCCCGGAGACCGAGCGCACCGAAGAAGTTGCCTGAGACGAGGCCGCCGGCGACGCTGATCGGGTCGCCGCCGGTTGAGAGGACGCCCCCCGCGGTCGCGACGAGCGCCAGCTCGTCGAACGCCTTGCTGCGCTCGCGCCACCGGACGAAGTCGTAGGCCGCGACTTCCAGTTCCGGCGAAATGCTCGCGAACTTCGGGACGTTCTCCTGAATCGCCACCAGCCGGTCGGGCCTGCCGTAGGGCAATGGCTTCAGCAGCACGTCGTCGGCTACCGTGAACATCGCCGTCGTCGAGCCGACCCCGAGCGCGAGGGTGAGGAGCGCGACGGCCGTGAAGCCGGGCGCGTGCGCCAGCCGGCGGAAGGCGTAGCGCAAGTCCGAAGCGAGTTCGCCAAGGACGAGGACGCGGGGTTTCGAGTTCCCGGTGTCCGGCGGCTGGCTGGAGCCCGAGGCGGTGATGGGCAGCGCGAGGCCGCGAGCGCGCGCAGCGATCACGTCGCGGAGAAGGCGTGCGGCGACGACCAGGACGCCGCGGAAGCCGCGCGTCTGCCAGGCACGCTCGACCGCCTCGTCCACGAAGGCCTCGACGTCAGCGCTGCGCGCCTCGATCGATCGTGGATACCACGCGGCGATCAGGCGCCCGATGAGGCGTCCCGCACGGATCGGCCACGGCTGACGGCTCATGGTCGGCTCCGGGAAATCAGGGATTTGCCCCGGGCCAGGCCGACGAGTCCCGCGAGTCGATGTGCCTCGGCCTTCGCGACCTCACGTCCGAGCGGCGTCAGCCGGAAGTACCGGCGCCGGTCGTCGCCGGGCCTCGGCTCCGTCTCGGCGACCAGACCGGCTTTCGTCATGCGCACCAGCGTGCCGTAGAGCGTGCCCGGACCCAAGTGAACGTCGCCGCGTGTGGCCTCGGCGACCTCGCGGGCGATGCCGTAGCCATGCCGGTCTTCGTCGGCGAGCGCCAGAAGGATGTGAAAGACGGCAGCGGTCAGGGGCAGAAAGGAGCGCGCGTCCGGTCGAGGCGGCATGGACCTCCCAGCTACATCCGCGACGGATGTAATGGGTTGGACGAAGCCTGCCGCCCGGAGGTTGGTATGGTGACACTGACCGGACCGGCCTTAGGCTAAAGGGGTTCGAAGGGCACCGCGGGGTGTCTGGGATGCGTCAAACGCTGATTCTGCGTTCGGCCGGCTGGTTCCTGGCCGGGTGGATTGCCTGGGCCGGCGCGCCGGGGCACGTGACCGCCGCCTCGCCGTCAGAGGCTGACGTCTTGCGCCCGACGGGCGCTCTGCCGGCGGGCATCGCCGCGACGTTTCTCGACCCGATGGCGTTTATCGAGACGTCAACGGGCGAGGCCATCGTGCTCGACCAGAAGGCGAGCACCGTCTACGCCATCGACTTGGCCCGGAAGGTCGTGCGCCGACTGGTCGAGGCCGGGTCGGACGAGCGCGGGTTGATGACGCCCGGCGCGCTAGCGCTCGGCCCGGACGACCTCTTTGCCGTCGCCGACGCGGTGCATGGCGTCGAACGGATTCAGTACTTCAGCACGCAGGGCACACGGATCGGCGGGTTCTATTTGCCCGATCGGCCCGGCCTGCGCGTCTCGATCAACGGCGTCGCGATCAGCGGCATTGGATCCATCCAATTCGCGTCTCGGAGCTTCTTCGTCAACGTGCCGTCGCGCGGCAGGCTCGTCAGCGAGCTGAACGTCGACGGGCAGACGTTGCGCCAGTTCGGTCTGCCGCGTCCGACCGGACAGGCGCCCGATCCGGATCTCGAGGCGCTCCTCAATGTCGGCCTGCCGTTGATCAATCCAGCAGGTGGGTTCTACTTCGTGTTTCAGACGGGCGTGCCGCTCTTCCGGAAGTATGACGCCTCGGGCGAGCTCCTCTTCGAACGGCACATCGAGGGCCCGGAGCTCGACGCCGAGATTTCGGCGCTGCCGACCGAGTGGCGCCCCCGGGCGCCGGGCGAAGGCCGCATGCCGATAGCCAACCCGCTCGTGCGGACGGCGGCCGTCGACCGACTCGGCCGGCTGTGGATCGCGTTGAACGTGCCTTACACGTACGTCTACGATGCGCAGGGCAACAAGGTCCGAACGGTGCAATTCGACGCGACGGGCCCGATCGTGACTCGCAGCCTGTTCTTCGCGGATCGTGACCGAGTACTCGTCACGCCCGGGTGCTACGAGTTCGCCTCGAAGTAGGGAACGATTGAGTAGGGAACAGCGAGCAGCGAGCAGGGAGCAGCGAGCCATGACGATCCAGATCACGTACTGCGTCCAGTGAAACTACCGTCCGCAGGCCGCCAGTTTGGCGGCTGAGATCCGGCAGAAGACTGGCGCCGACGTCGCGCTCGTCGAGGGCCGCGGGGGCGTCTTCGATGTCGTCGCCAACGGCAAGCTGGTCTTTTCGAAGAAGACCGAGCGGCGTTTTCCGACGCCGGAGGAGATCCTCCGGGCGCTGCCGGGGTGACTATCGATCGAAGGACTCCCGCCTCGACGCGTCGGTCAGCCTCACGAGAAAGCGCGCCGGGTCCGACCAGAACTGGCGCTTGAGTTCTTCGAGCGTCGTGGCGCCGCCGTAGCTCACCGCCGAGCACAGGTGTTTGAGCATGTCGTGGAGCACGGCGCGCACGGGGCCACGCGCCGGCACGCTCACTTCGAGGCCCTCGGCGCCCAGGGCCTCGATCTCGCGCGGATCGACATCTTCGAGATCGAGCCGATCGCGGACCGCGGCGACCGACGCCATGCCCCGGAACACCTTGAACGGCACCGGCACGAGCTTCTGCGACTCGGGGACGAGCACGGGCTTCAGCACGATGTCGCCGGGCGTCTCCTGCGTGCCCGCGAGCGCGCTGCCGAGCATCACGGTGTCGCCGCCGAAGAGCAGCGCCTGCGCGATGCTGCCGTCGCGCTTGATGCCGCCGTCGGCGATGAGAGGCACGGCTTCGCCCACCGCCATACGACATTGCACGAGGGCCTCGACCTGGGGCACGCCGAAGTTCGTGCTGAGGCGCGTCGTGCAGCCGCCGCCGGGACCGATGCCGACCTTGATGGCGTCGACCCCGCGGTCGAGGAGGAACCGGGCGCCCTCGGCCGTCGCGATGTTGCCCGCCACGAGGTCGACGCCGTCGAACCGCTTCCGGAGCTCCTCAATCGCCCGGGCCATCACGAGGGAGTGGCCGTGCGCGATGTCGATGACCAGGACATCGGCGCCGGCGCGGACGACCTCCGACGCGCGCTCGAGGTAGTCCCCGGTCGCGCCGACGGCGGCCGCGACGCGCAGGCGGCCATGCTCGTCTCGCGTCGCAAACGGATGCTCGCGATGCTTGAGAAGGTCCTTCGCCGTGATGAGACCGATGAGGGTGCCATCGGCCGTCACGAGCGGCAACTTCTTGATCTTCTTCCCGGCCATCAGCCGCTCGGCCTCCCCGAGCACGAGGGGGCCCACGTGCACCACGAGCGCGCCCCGCGGCGTCATGCGATCCGCGACCAGGGCCGTGCCGCTGGCAAACCGCACGTCCCGCTCGGTGAGCAGGCCCTCCAGCCGGTGGTCGCGGCCGATCACCATGAGCGTGCCGACGCCCGTCCGATCCATCAGGCCAAGGGCGTCGGCCACGGTCCGGTCGGCGCCGATCGTGTGGGGGTCGGCGATGACCCCGTGCTGCGTGCGCTTGACGGCCTGGATCTCGACGACCTGCGGCTGGATGTCCCCGGCGCGAAAGCCACGATCGATGACGCCGAGGCCGCCCTCCTCGGCAAGCACCGTCGCCATCGCAGCCCGCGTGACGGTGTCCATGTTGGCGGAGACCAGAGGCCGCTTGAGCGGGACGTGGCGCGAAAACCGCGTCGCGAGGTCGATCGCGTTGGGGTCCCGGCTCGGGACAACGCCCAGCTGCGGCGTGAGGAGAAAGTCGTCGAACGTGCAGCCGCGGACGAATTCGACCAGGTCCATCGTCGATACGGTACACCGAGCCGGGCGCGATCGCGACGACGCGGCCCGCGTCCGGACGACCCCTTGAAGTGCGAGGGGTCGGCGTGTAGACTGACCCCTAGGAGCATTAGGGATATGCCGCCGATACCGCAGGGCACCGTCGATCTGCTGATCCTGCGCACGCTGGCGCGCGGTCCGCTCCATGGCTACGCGATCGCGCGCTGGATCGAAGACACCACCGACGATGTCCTGAGCGTGGAGGAGGGCTCCCTGTATCCCGCGCTCTACCGCATGGAGCGCCGCCGGTGGATTGCCGCAAGCTGGGGGACGTCCGATCTCGGGAAACAGGTCAAGACGTACGCGCTCACGGCCAGGGGCCGCGCGCATCTGCGCGTGCGCACCGCCGAGTGGGGCGACCTGACCGGTGCGGTCGCCAAGATCCTCCGCGCCCGCTGAGGCCAGGACCGTGTCGCGACATCAAGACGTGGAGGCCGAGCTCGCCGCGCATGTCGAACTGCAGGTGCGCCGCTACGTCGAGGCCGGGATGGATCCGGCCGAGGCGCGCCGGCGCGCGCTCGCGCGCCTCGGCGACCTCGACGCCGCCCGGCGCCAGTGCCGCCGGATTTCCGACCACATGGAGCAGGACATAGTGCGATCCGCCTGGTGGGCTGACGTGACGACCGACCTCGTGCACACGCTGCGGCGGCTGCGCCGCACGCCCCTCTTCACGGTGACCGCGCTCGCCACGATGGCGCTCGGCATCGGCGCGAACGTGGCGATCTTCAGCGTCGTCAGCGCCGTCCTCCTGAAGAGCGTGCCTTATCCCAACGCGGACCGGCTCGTGCTCATATGGAACGCCTACGGACCCGGCCCCTTGGCCCACGCCTCCGTCTCGGGTCCGGAGTTTTCGGACTTCCGCGATGAGTCGCACGCCTTCGAGAGCCTCGCGGCATTCGCCGATCAGCCCTCCACGCTGGAGGGGGAGTGTGCGGCTGGAGACTGCGAGCCGGAGCGAATCACCGGCTACGTCGTGTCCCCGAACATCATGGACGTGCTCGGCGCCACGCCGGCGCTCGGCCGGCCGTTCGCTCCCGCCGACGGCGTGATGGGCGCGCCGAAAGTGATCATCCTGAGCGATGCGCTCTGGCGGCGGCGCTTCGGCGCCGACCCGGCCATCATTGGCCGGATGATCACGGTGAATGCGATTCCGCGCAGCGTGATTGGCGTCGCGCCGGCCGCGGCGCGTTTCCCGGATGCGGCCGTCGCGTACATGCCCAATCCGGCGGACCTGTGGATTCCCAAGAGCTGGGAGCAGGAGCCGCCCGCCGATCGCGGCAATCAGGTGCTCGCCGTGCTCGGACGCACGCGGTCCGGCGTTTCGATCGCGCAGGCCCAGTCCGACCTCGACGTCATCGCGGATCACTTCCGCCGCGCCTGGCCGAGCCGCTACGCCAGCGCGGGCAGCCGCTGGCACATAGAGGTCATGCCCCTCCGTGACCAGATCGTCGGCGACGTGAAGCGGCCGCTGCTGATCCTCCAAGCGGCGGTCGGCCTGGTGCTGCTCATCGCCTGTGCGAACGTGGCGAACCTGCTGCTGGCGCGCGGCACGGCGCGCCGGCGCGAGTTGGCGGTCCGCAGCGCTCTCGGCGCGAGCCGCGCTCGCCTCGCCCGGCCGCTCCTGCTCGAAGCCTCGGTCGTCGCCGTGGCAGGCGCCGCACTTGGCGTCGGGGTGGCCCTCGCCGGGATTCGCGGCCTGGTGAGCCTCGACCCTGGCAATATTCCGAACCTGGCCGCTGCGGGAGTGGACGGGGGCGCGTTGCTCTTCTGCGCCGCGCTGACCCTGGCCACCGCGCTCATCGTCGGCTGGCTGCCAGCGCTGCGCTACTCCCGGTACTCGAAGACCGATCCGCAGTCCGTCCTGTCCGACGGAAGTCGCGGCACGGAAAGCGCCCCGGCGCGTCGGCGCCTCCGGAGCCTGCTCGTCATGGGCGAAGTCATGATGGCTGCCATCGTGCTCGTCGGCGCAGGGCTCGTGGTCCGGAGCTTCGCGGAGCTCTCGCGCGTCGAAACGGGATTCGATCCGTCGGAGACCACCGCGGCGCAACTGTCGCTGCCGCAGGCGCGCTACGATGAGACGCCGAAGATCGCCGCGTTTCATTCCGAGCTGGTCGCTCGTCTGGCCGCGCTGCCTGGGGTGATCGTCGCGTCGGCGGGATACCCGCTGCCAATGAGCGGCCACGGCTGGAGCGGCACGCTCGGCGTCGAAGACCGTCCCGAGGTCGATGGGCAACCCGAGCCGCATGCGGCCTACGCCGTCGCGATGCCCAATTACTTTGCGACGCTGCACATCCCCCTGCGCGAAGGGCGCGACTTCACGACGGCCGACGATGCCCGCGCGCCAGGCGTCGCGATCGTGGACGAGGCACTGGCCCGCTTCTACTGGCCGGGTCGGAGCGCGATCGGCCGCCACATCGCCCAAGGTGGCTGGCCCTCGAACCACCACTGGCTCACGATCGTCGGCGTCGTCGGCCATGTGCGCATGGCGGGCCCGAAGGCGGACAGCGAGCCGCAGGTGTACATGCCGGCCCTCCAGCGCGGCGAGACGACGCTCTATTACATGGCGCGGATCGCGCACGGCGACCCGGGACAGCTGACGTCCGCGATGCGAGCCGCCGTTCGCTCGGTCGATCCGACGCTGGCCGTCACGGCCCTGACGACGGTCCCCGAGCTGGCAGACCGCGTCGTGGCCCGCGATCGCTTCAACATGCTGCTGTTGTCGACCTTCGGTGCCGTTGCGCTGACGCTCGCCGCCGTGGGTCTCTACGGCGTGATGGCGTTCCTGGTCGCTGACCGAACCCGCGAGATCGGCATTCGCCTCGCGCTCGGCGGCGCACCGCGGCGCCTGCTGGGGGCGGTGATCGGAGAGGGCGTGATGCTGGGCGGCTGCGGCGTCGCCGCTGGTCTCGTGTGTGCGGCGCTCCTGTCGCATGCGATGACCGGGCTGCTGTTTGGCGTCCGGCCTGGCGACCCGGCCACCTATGTTGGAAGCGCCGCGCTCCTCCTCCTGGTCGCCGTTGCCGCGTCGTTCGTGCCTGCACGCCGGGCGATGCGCGTCGACCCCGTGACGGCCTTGCGTAATTGACCGGTTCCCGTCAGAACACCGAGGACCGCGCCGATCCGCCAACAGCGCAGGACCGGCGCTTGTCGGGCACGATGACGATCATCATCGTCGGCAGCCCGCACTCGTACGACTTCGCGTACGGGCGTCCCGGCGGGGCGCAGACGGCCGCCAACCCCCAAGCGAGAGCGCGCTGGCGAGGCCTTTGCAACGGACCCCGCCTTTGGCATCATTCGCCTGTCAGGAGCGCCGGCCATGAGCGACTGTCTTTGCAGCAATCGTCTTCGCCCTGGTGACTTGCAGAATTCGCGACGGCTGTTCCTGGCCCGCTGCGGCCTGGGACTGGGTTCGCTCGGCTTGGCCAGCTTGCTCTCCGAGGACCTCCTCGCTGCGATTGGCAACGAGGCCAATGCCGCGCAGGCGGCCGCAGTACCGGGGGGACTCGTCAAAGCGACGCACTTCCCGGCGAAGGCCACCCACGTCATTCACATTTTTGCGCAGGGCGCACCTTCGCATGTGGACACGTGGGATCCGAAACCTGAATTGGCGAAGTTCAACGATCAGGCGCTGCCAGGACTGAACGGCGTCGCGATGGCCTCGCCGTTCAAGTTCTCGAAACATGGCCAATCGGGGATTGAAGTCAGTGAGGTGTTTTCAGCCATCGCAGATCACGTCGACGAACTCGCGGTGATCCGCTCTATGCAGACGGACATCCCGGCCCATGACGTGGCGACGGTGATGATGAATACCGGTTCGCGGCAGCCGCGCCCGAGCGTCGGCGCGTGGGCCCTCTATGGGTTGGGAAGCACGAATCAGAACATGCCGGGCTTCATCTCGCTGCGGCCGAGCGGCGGCCTGCCGCCCGGCGGGTCCCTCAACTGGGGGTCGGCGTTCCTGCCCGGCGATCTGCAGGCGATGGCCCTCAACACGGCGTCGCCCACGGTCGACGGGATGATTCCCAACATCCGCAACGAGTATTTCGGCCGTGACGAACAGCGCCGCGAGCTCGACCTGGTCCAGCGGCTGAACACGATTCACAGCCAGAACCTGCAGCAGGATCCGCAGCTCGAGGCGCGCATCGAGTCCTTCGAGATGGCGTATCGGATGCAGATCGAGGCGACCGACGCCTTCGATCTCTCGAAGGAGCCGCAGAGTGTCCGCGCGCTGTATGGCGACACCCCGCAGGGACGCCAGCTGCTCATCGCGAGACGCCTCGTCGAGCGCGGCGTCCGGTTCATTCAGGTCTGGGCAGGCGGCTGGGACCATCACGAGGACATCGAAGACCGCTTGCCGGCGAGCGCCGCGGAAATCGATCAACCGGCGGCGGCGCTTCTCACCGACTTGAAGCAGCACGGCCTGCTCGACAGCACTTTGGTCATCTGGGGCGGCGAGTTCGGCCGGACGGTGACGCGCGATCGGAACGGCAACGACAACCCCGGCCGCGATCACAACAACAAGGCGTTCAGCGTGTGGCTCGCCGGCGGCGGTGTGAAGGGCGGGACCGTCTATGGCGCGACCGACCCGTTCGGCGCGGCGGCCGTCACGAACCCGGTCCACGTCCACGATCTGCACGCGACGATCCTGCGCCTCCTGGGCTTCGACCACACGAGGCTGACCTACAAGTACAACGGTCGTGAGTTCCGTCTCACCGACAACTTCGGCAACGTCGTGAACGGGGTGATCGCGTGAAGACTGGCGAGCATCGCGGCGCGTGTGAGCGGCGTGGGGCGAGGGGGCCCCGCGAGCGACGCGCGCCAGGCGGGGTGCAGGGGTCCCCGCCGATCAAACGAAAACGCACGGCGCCCGTGGTCTGGACCGTGGCCGGCGCCGCATGCCTGTGGTTCAGTGCCTTCACGCTGACACAGGCGCGTCCGGTCGGGGCGTCGTCGCCTCCAGCGCTGGCGCAAAGCCCGGTGGCAAACCCGGCGGCCAGCCAGGCCCCAAGTGCGCCAAGTAAAGATCAGCTCGACTTCTTCGAGAGCCGGATCCGGCCGATCTTCACAGCGAAGTGCTATCAGTGCCACAGCGGATCGGTCAACCCGCCGAAGGGCAACCTCGAGCTCGATTGGCAGGGCGGCTGGCAGACGGGCGGGGACTCCGGTCCCGCCGTCGTGCCCGGCGACCCGGACAAGAGCCTGATCATTCACGCGGTGCGGTATACGGACCCGAGCCTGCACATGCCGCCGAGCGGCAAGTTGTCGGACGCCGAGATTAGCGACCTCATTGCCTGGGTCCGCATGGGCGCGCCCGATCCGCGCACGACCCGTCCGGTGGCGGGCGTCGCCTCCTACGGTGGTCGCGGCAAAGAGCACTGGGCCTTCAAGCCGGTCACGAAGCCCTCGCTGCCGGCCGTGAAGAACACCGCCTGGATCAAGAACGACATCGATCGCTTCGTCGAGGCCAAACTCGAAGCGAGCGGCATGACGGGCAACGAGATGGCCGACAAGCGCACGCTCATCCGTCGGGCGTACTTCGATCTCATCGGGCTGCCGCCGACGCCGGAAGCCGTGCAGGCGTTCGTCGACGATTCGTCGCCTGACGCATTCGAGAAGGTCGTGGACGGCCTGCTCGCGTCGCCGCGCTACGGCGAGCGCTGGGGGCGTCACTGGCTCGACGTCGCGCGCTATGCCGATACCAAAGGACAGAACGATCGGCGACGCGAGAGCACACTCTATCCGTACGCGTGGACGTATCGTGACTACGTCATCAAGGCATTCAACGATGACGAGCCGTACGACCAGTTCATCCGCGAACAGCTGGCCGCCGACCGCCTGAGCGGCGGAAAGCCGTCGCCGACGCTCGCCGCTCTCGGGTTCCTCACCCTGGGCGATCACTTCAACGGCAATCAGGCGGACATCATCAACGATCGGATCGACGTCACATCGAAGGCCTTCCTGGGACTGACCGTCTCCTGCGCGCGCTGCCACGATCACAAGTTCGATCCGATTCCGACCGCTGACTACTACTCGCTGTACGGCGTCCTTGCCAGCTCGATCGAACCCAAGGAGAAGCCGATCATCGCGCCTCCGAGCGCCGCGTACGCCGACTATCAGATCAAACGGCGCGCCATGGACGATCGGGTGGAGGCCATGTTCGAGCAAAACCTCAAACAGGTGTTCGGCGACTACCAGCGCCTGGGCGCCGTGTACTTGCTCGCGACCTCCATGGGCCAGGGCGAGCGCGCCGCGTACCTGAAGAAGAATGATGCGCCGCAAGAGCCCTTGACCAACTGGGTGCAGTTCATTCACAACGGGGGCCGGCCCGCGATCGCGATCTTTGGCGTGTGGAATGCGCTCGCCCGCATTCCCGCCGGCCAATTCGGCATGCGGTCCAAGCGTGTCCTCGACAATCAGTACGAGAAGGATCGCGCGGCCGTCCTCAGCCCGGTGGTTCTCGAAGCGTTCCGCGGCAAGTCGCTTCGGTCGCTGGCCGACGCCGCGGCGATCTATGCGAAGCTGTTTGCGCGGACCGACGCCGAGTGGGACGCCGCGTTTTCCACGGTCGTGGGCGACGCCGCGCTCCGGTACTTGCCCCTGCGGAACCGGGCTCAGTACTTCCAGCTGCGCGAACAGAGCGACATGCTCGAGCTGGTGGACGCCGGGGCGCCCGCGCGCGCCAACGCGCTCGTGGATAGTCCGACCCCGAAGGATTCGCCCATCTTCATTCGCGGCCAGGTGGAGACACCGGGCGACATCGTGCCGCGCCGTTTCCTCGACGTGCTGTCAGGCCCGAACCGGCCGGTCTTTCACAACGGCAGCGGACGGCTCGAACTCGCGAACGCGATCGCCAGCAAGTCGAATCCGATCACGGCCCGTGTGATGGTGAACCGGATCTGGCAGCATCACTTCGGTGATGGCTTCGTCAGCACCCCCGATGACCTCGGCAATCAGTCCTCACCGCCGACCAACCAGGAACTGCTCGACTGGCTCGCGACGCGGTTCATGGCCGACAACTGGTCGGTGAAGAAGCTGCACAAGCTGATCCTGATGTCCGCGACGTGGCAGCAGAGCAGTCGGAACAACCCCGCCTTCGCCGAAATCGATCCGTTCAATCAGCTGCTGTGGCGCCAGAACCTGCGCCGGCTCGAGTTCGAGCCGCTGCGGGACTCGATTCTCAGCATCGGCGGCGGACTGGACCTCACGATGGGGGGCCATCCCGTGACGCTCGAGGAGGCCCCGCGCCTGCCCCAAGCGCGCGCCGCCGGCGCGGGTGCTGGCGCGGCGGCTGGCCGCCCGGCCGGTCCCGCGCAGGGGATGGCCGCCGCGCAGGCGGGCCTGGTCATGTCGATCAGCCCTCGGCGCTCGGTGTACGGATTCGTCGATCGCGCGGACCTGGCGAACGTGCTGACGACCTTCGACTTTGCCAGTCCGAACACGCCGACCGGCAAGCGCTACACGACCATCGTGCCGCCGCAGGCGCTGTTCCTGATGAACAGCCCGCTCGTCATCGAGCAGGTCCGACGCGTGGTCAATCGCGACGCCTTCCAGAACGCGTCGTCAGACGATGCCCGAATCAAGTATCTCTATGAGTTGTTCTTCCAGCGGCTGCCGAGTGACACCGAACTCGGCCTCGGCCGAGACTTCGTCGAGAAGTTTCGAGCGAGTCCGCCGCCGCCCCCCGCAAACCCGACCGGCGGACGGGTGGGCGCGGCCGGGCGCGCGGCCGGACCGGGCGGCGCCGGGCGCGGCGCCGCGCCAGGCCGCGGTCGGGCCGCCGCGCCGGTACGCGTCCCGCTCACGGGTTGGCAGGAGTTTGCGCATGCGCTCCTCCTGACGAACGAAGCCGCGTTCGTACACTGAAATGGCTACTTCTTCAGCGCCCGCGCGATCGCCGCCTCCGCGAGCGGCGCCATGACCGCATACCCTTTCGTGGTTGGATGAAGATCGTCGGCGCTGAAGTCGGCGCCCATGAACCCGGTGGCGTCGACGAGCGCGGAGAAGTAATCGAGGTACACGTCGCCATGGGCGCCGGCATAGGCCGCGAGCCAGGTGTTGACGGCCCGAATGCGGTCCATCGGACGTTGCGTGGTCTGTGGAATCGCATTGGCGTTCGCGACATGGTAGGCGCTCACCGGCGTGAGGCTGGCGAGAACGACCGCGATGCCGTTCGCGTGCGCCAGCTCGCTCATCGACGCCAGATAACCCTCAATCTCCTCATTCGACTCGGGACCCGTGGCGCCGACGATGTCGTTGGTGCCCCCGAGGATGACGACCGCCCCGGGGTGAAGATCAATGACATCGGCGCGAAAGCGCAGGAGCATTTGTGGGGTCGTTTGACCGCTGATTCCGCGGTCGACATAGGGCTGGCCGGAGAAGAACCCTCCAAATCTCGGCTGCTGCCAGAAGTCGGTGATCGAGTCGCCCATGAACACGACCCGTGTGCCCGTCGTGGCGCGATCCGCCTCGCGATACCGTGCGAGGTTCGCCCAGTCGCGCAGTCGCACGTCATTGGCCGAGACGCGCGTGAGTGCCGCGGCCAGCTCGGCACAGTTGGGGACGACGCCTTGGGCTGGAGCCTGCGCGGCCGTCGTCGCCTGGGCCCGTGCCCGCGCGGCGCCCTGTCCCACGACGAACGCCGCCACGACCACAATCGACACCGCACGGCCAGCGAAGAGACGACAGACGACGCTCATGGGGAACCTCCCTGGTGCGAGCTAGTGTAGAGCCGGGTCGCCGCGAGGCGTGCCCGATCTGAGACGTGGCGCGTCTTGACCTGGGGAGCCCAGTGATATACTTTGCTCACCAAGGTATAAGCGTGCCGGCGCCCAAGAGACCCGTCCCGTGATCGATGACCTGCGTCTCGGCTTCCGCATGCTGCGAAAAAGCCCGGGGTTCGCCGTCCTGGCCATCGGCTGCCTGGTCCTGGGCATCGGCGCCAACGCGGCGGTGTTCAGCTGGATTGAAGGCATCCTGTTGCGTCCCTATCCGCTCGTCGCGGACCAGGATCGCCTGTTCGCCATCGCCGGCACGACGAAGGGCGCCTCGACGACTGACGACATGTCGTGGCAGGACTTCCTCGATCTCCGGCGCGGCTCGACGCTCGTCCAGGACTTCATTGCCGAGAAGATTACCGGCACAACGCTGACCATCGGCGACCGGGCCGTGCGTGTGCCCGGCAGCGTCGTGTCGGCCAACTACTTCGACGCCATCGGCGTCCACCCGACGCTGGGGCGCGGGTTTCTGCCGGGCGAGGACGAGGGGTACAACGCGCATCCGGTGGCCGTCGTGAGCTACGACACCTGGCACGACCGCTTTCAAGGCGACCCCGCAATCGTCGGCAAGACCCAACTCCTGAACGGTCTGCCGTTCACGATTGTCGGCGTGGCGCCCAAAGGCTTCTACGGTACGTTCGTCGGCTACGCGTTCCAGTTCTGGGTGCCGGCCTCGATGCAGGCGCAATTTGCGGCCGGCGTCTACAAGCTCGACGACCGCGGCGCGCGCTGGATTGAAGGATACGTGCGCCTGAAGCCGGGCGTCACGATGACGCAAGCGCAAGCGGAGCTCTCGGCCATCGCGTCGCGGCTCGAGGTGACCTATCCGACGACGAACAAGGGATACGGCGTGAGGCTGTACCCGCTGTGGGCGACGCCGTTCAACAACGCCGGCGCCCTGCTGCCCACCCTCGGCGTCGCGCTCGTCGTCGTGCTGGCCGTGCTGCTCATCGCGTGCGCGAACGTCGCCAACTTGCTCCTGGTGCGCGCCTTCACGCGCCAGCAGGAAATGACGGTGCGATTGTCGCTCGGGGCGGCCCGGAGCCGGCTCGTCAGGCAACTCCTGACCGAGGGCGCGATCATGGCCGTGCTGGCCACGATGGGCGGCCTGCTCCTCGCGCATTGGCTGGAGAACAGCCTGGCGAGCCTCGTGCCGCCGCGAGGCGGCGTCGTGCTGCGCCTCGACGGCAACCTGGACTGGCGCGTGATGGTCCTCAGCGCCGCCGTGAGCTTGGGCGCGACGGTGCTCTTCGGCCTGGCCCCGGCGCTCGTCACGAGCTCAATTGATCTGGCCGGTACACTTCGCTCGCAGTCTGGATCCGTCGTGGGCCATCGGGGTCGCGCGTGGGTCCGATCCGGCCTGGTACTCGTCCAGGTGTCCCTGAGCTTCGTCCTTCTGGCCGGCGCCGGCCTCCTCATGAAGAGCCTGCTGCAGGTGCGCGAGACGAGCCCGGGGTTCTCGACGCGCGGCGTGCTCACGACCAACATCGATCTCTTCACGGCGGGGTACGACCGCACGCGCGCGCGCGTCTTTCAGGATCAGTTGATCGACCGGCTCGAGGCAAGCGGAGTCGTGGACTCGGCGGCCTTCTCCCGCCTGGTGCCGTTCACGTACAGCAGCTATGGATCGGCCGCCATCGCGGTGGACGGGTTCAATGTCCTCGCCGACCAGCAACCCACCGCCGCGTTCAATCAGATCGGACCGGACTACCTCAAGACGATGGGGATCCCGCTGGTATCCGGCCGGGACTTCGTCCGCGCCGACGACGAGACGGCCCCGTTCGTCGTGATCATCGATGAGACGATGGCCAACGTGTATTGGCATGGCTCGGATCCGGTCGGGCGTCATCTGCGAGTCAACGGCCGGGACGCCACAGTCGTGGGGGTCGCTCGCACCGCCAAATACCGGAACCTCTTCGAGGCGGCGCAGCCGTTTTTCTATAGCCCGCTGCGGCAGGACACCTCGGCGACCGGTACGACGTTCGCAGGCCTGGAACTGCGCACGCCGCAGAGCCCGACGGCGATCACGGCCCGCCTGGTCCGCGAGATCCGTGCGATCGACCCGACCGTGGCGCCCATGGAGGTGATCACGATGCAGGACCAGGTCGACCGCACGACCGCGCCGCAGCGGATCGCCATCACGATGCTCGGCGGATTTGGCGCCCTCGCGCTGCTGCTCGCCGGGGTCGGCCTGTACGGCGTCATGGCCTCCACGGTCGCTCAGAGCGCGCGCGAACTGGCGCTCCGGATGGCCCTCGGCGCGACCGGCCTGGATCTGCTCCAGTTGGTCATGTCCCAAGGCCTCGGCCTCATGGCGATCGGGCTCGCCGCGGGTCTCGCCGCCGCGTTCGGCCTCACGCGACTCCTCGGCTACCTCCTGTACCAGGTCAGCCCTCGCGACCCGCTGGCTTTTGGCTCGGCGGCGCTGGTCATCGGCGTGGTCTCGATCGTGGCCTGCGGGATCCCGGCCTGGCGCGCCGCCCGCACGGATCCGCTGCGCGCCCTCCGGACCTGACCGACCACGAGCCAAGCGACCGCCAGTAGATGATCGGTTGCCGCGTTGTCAAGAAGGTTCCCTTCGTGAACAGAGCTCACGGCCGCGATCGCTGAGGATCAGAAGATGAGAAGATGAGGACATGAAGAAGGCCGGCGCGAGTGAGGGCCAGTCGGCATCGGAGCTCATCTCGAGACGAATCGCCGAACTCGGGGACTGGCGCGGGAACACGCTCCGCCGAATGCGCCAGCTCATCCAGGCCGCCGACCCGGACGTCGTCGAGGAGTGGAAGTGGGTCAAACCCACTAGACCGGGCACGCCGGTTTGGTCGCACGGCGGCATCATTTGCACGGGCGAATCCTACAAGGATGTCGTGAAGCTGACCTTCGCCAAAGGCGCGGCTCTGAAGGATCCGGCCCGTCTCTTCAACTCGAGTCTCGACGGCAATACCCGCCGCGCGATCGACATCCGCGAGGGAGAGGCGGTTGACGCGGCCGCCTTCCAGGCGCTCGTTCGCCAAGCGGTCGCCCTCAACCGGGCAGGCAAGTCGAAACCTTCGAAGAAAACGAAGTCCTAGGGGCCCGAGCCGGCCTCCAGACCGTCGGAGACGGCGGATCGTCGATGGAAGGTTGGTCCTCGGCGTCTCTCGTCGAGCGAACGCGCGCCTGCGGCGTCGAACGAATTGGTAGGATCAAGCCGTTTGATCGGAGGTCATGCCCACCATGGAGGCCGTCCGTCCTCTCCTGCCGGTCGTGCTCATCGGCAGCGTGCTCGTCGCGATCGCGCAGGGGCAGGGCAGCCTGCCGGGTCTCACGGCACCGGCCGACCGGCTTCCAAAGGGCTGCAGACTGGTGCCGAACTCGGAGTTTGAGTCCGTGGTGACGCACCCGCAGCCGGGCGTTACGGTCACTCTGGAGCGGCCGTCCTGCGCCTCGCCTGGGTGCCCGATCGACTTCACGAGCAATCCGTGGCAGGGCACAGACCCCAGGGCGCTCGGGTGGCTCAAGTACGCCATCGGATTGGGCGCTCGGTCCGAGGTTCCCGTGGATCAGGTCCTGTCAACTGGCTCAGGCGGTTCGAGACCGGTCATCGACGCACCCCGATCGACCGCCGAGGCCGAGACCGAATTGGGCCGACAGCAGCAGGCAGAGCGGCAACAGGAGCAGGCATGGACGGCGGAACTCCTCGCCGAGGCCCAGGGCCTGGCGGAGGGCTATTCGGCTGTGTACCGGCAGATCGACGGCGCTGATCTCGAGGTTCGAGCGCTCCGCATTCGCCCGGACGCCAGCCCGCGGCCGACGTTTCCGCAGCGGCCCAACGTCGTCGCGATCGGATCGGACGTCGTCGCAGCCGTGATTCCAGACTCCGGCCCCTGCGCCGCGGCCCTCACGGCATTCCTGAAGCAGGTCCATCGCTAGCGAGCGCGCGAGTTATCATGCTCGCGGACACTCTCGCCCAGCCCCAGGCGCCGAAACCCAGCAGGTATCCACGCAGTTGGTCACGCGGCCGGGTGTCACGGCCGGCACCGTCGGCTACATGGCGCCCCAGCAGGTCGGGGGGAAGCCGGCCGACAAGGCGCGCTGACGAGACACGGATTCGCGTCGACCCAGATTCGACCCCGGAGGTCCTATGCGTCAGTCCATTCGCCGTCAGTTCCTGTTCCTGCGGGCGTACGCCGTCGCGACCTCGCTCATCGTCGTCATGTTCAGCGTGGCCGCATTCCGGCAGGCGTCGAAGCCGCAGAATCTCGGCGAGATCACCGTCGAACGCCTCAATGTCGTCGATGCCAACGGCACGTTGCGTCTGGTGATCGCGAACAAGGATCGCATGCATCCCGGCGTCATGGACGGCAAGACCATCGACCGGCCGCGGCCAGTGGCTGGCCTGATCTTCTTCAACGACGAGGGGGATGAAGTTGGCGGCCTCACCTACACGGGACAGGAACGAGACGGCGTGCGACGGGCGGATGCCGGCCTGATGTTCGATCAGCTCAAGCAGGATCAAACGATCGGCTTCAGCTACACGGAGTCCGGCGGCCGGAGAGCGGCGGGCTTCCAGGTGTGGGATCGGGCGGACACCCACTTGAGTGACGTCATCGAGCAGCTGAACGCCGCCAAGAAGATTCAGGATCCCGCCGCGCGCGACGCCGCGGTGGCGAAAGTCAGGGCCACGGCGCCGCCAGGCCCGCGACGGGTGTTCGTCGGCAAGAACGCGGATGGCGCCTCGACCGTTTCCCTAGCGGACGCGGCCGGCAAGCCGCGTCTGCGCCTCACGGTTGACGCGGCCGGCGACGCCCGTATCGAGTTTCTCGACGACACCGGCAAAGTGGTGCAGCGCCTGCCGCAAGGGAAATGAAACCGTTCAGAACGCTGATCCCAACGCGACTGGAGACCTCCAGGGCCGGCTGGGACCTATAGTTCGTCGCCCCTGATGCCGCCGACGACGGGCATTTCCCTTGGTCCCTACCAGATCCTCGCGCCGCTCGGCGCGGGGGCATGGGCGAGGGGGCTTCGGTAGCCCACGCCGGTTGATTCCGGCGCACGCCTCGACAACCCTGCGGCCAAGGGCTCCGTCAAAAGTCGGATGCGGGCGTTCGAGGGTATATTTATAATGCTATGTATTGGAAATCAGCTTCGGGAAAGCGGCCGATGACCGGGCCGCCTCCAGGCTGGGAACGGCTGTTCCGGCGGTTGTTGCCGCCAGAACAGCGCGATGCCGCCATCGGCGATGCCGCCGAGGACCTGGCGGCCCGAGTGAGACGGTTCGGACCGGACGACGCGCGTCGCTGGTACCGGCGCCAGGTCTTGAGATCGGTACCGCCTGCGCTCGCGCGGGCCCTGAGACCCTCGCCACGCCGAGGCGGTCCGATAGAAGGGAGAGCAGGTGTGATCGACCGATGGAGCCTCGACCTCAAGATAGCCGCCCGGACGCTCGTGCGCCAGCCGACGTTCACGGTGATCGCCCTCGTCACGCTCGCCGTCGGGATCGGCGCCACCACCGCGCTGTTCAGCGTCTATCGCGCGGTCTTCCTCGAGCCGATTCCGTTGCCGGAACCCGATCGCCTCCTCTTCGTGATGGAGCAGGCCAGCTTCGGCTGTTGCGGGCCCGCCTCAGGGCCCGACTACACGGATTGGGTCGTGCGAGCGCGCGCGTTCTCGGGCATCGGCATCATCAGTCCGCACAGCTTCACGCTCACCGGCGGCGGTGATGCCGAGCTCGTCGATGGGACGGCGGCGTCGGCCAGTGTGTTCGACTTCCTCGGCGTGAAGCCGCTCCTCGGCCGCACGTTCACGACGATGGATCAGGCCGACCCGTCGGCCGTCATCCTGAGCTATGGCCTGTGGCTGCGGCGCTTCGGCGGCCGGCACGACGTGATCGGCGCCACGCTCGAGATGGACGAGTCACCGTACAGGATTGTCGGCGTCATGCCCGAGTCATTCGACGTCCCATCGCCGTGGGCTGGCACGCGGCACTACCAGCTCTACACGCCGTTCAAGAACGCCTGGCTCTCGGGCAACCGCGGCAGCCACAGCTATCCTGTCGTCGCACAGCTGCGTCCGGGCGCGACGCTTGAAATGGCTCAAGACGACATGAACCGGATCATGCGCCAACTCGGGAAGGAATACCCTGAGACGAACGCCGACCGAAGCGTCAAGGTCTTCACCGCGCACGAGTACATGTTCGGCGACATCGGACGGGAACTCGCGCTGATTCTGGGCGCGGCCTGCCTGGTGCTGCTCATCGCCTGCGGGAACATCGCGGGACTGCAGCTGGCGCGGGCGACCGCGCGCGAAGCCGAATTGGCCGTCCGCTCGGCTCTTGGCGCGACGCCCGGGGCCCTCGTTCGCCTGCTGCTCGCCGAAAGTCTGCTCGTGGCGGCTTTCGGCGGCTTGGCTGGCATGGTCGTCTCGCTGCTCGCCGTCGCGGGGCTGCGCGCGATTCTGCCCGCGACGATTCCGCGCGTCGATCAGGTGCAGGTGGACGGCCCGACGCTCGGGTTCGCGCTCGGCGCGACGGCCGTGACCGCGCTCGCATTTGGCGTCTTGCCGGCATTCGTCGCGTCTCGCCGCCGCCCCGCCGGCGGGCTCGGAACGCGAGGGGGCGGGGACCTCACGCCGCACAAGGAGCGCCTGCGCGACGCGTTCATTGTCGTGCAGATTGCGCTCGGGCT
>Ga0070732_10000317_pt1 | contig 33192 bp, 36 predicted proteins | sample Coa_R1_5_FD_66449 | JGI IMG/M metagenome (GOLD analysis project Ga0070732, IMG submission 66449) | Surface soil microbial communities from Centralia Pennsylvania, which are recovering from an underground coalmine fire - Coalmine... | ecosystem: Environmental > Terrestrial > Soil > Unclassified ... | reverse complement strand
GACCACGATGAAAGTCAGGTTGTTCGGGACGTAACGCGATTTGTAATACTGCATCACCTGCTCCTGGGTGAGCTGGTTGTAAATTTCCATCTCGCCGATCACCGGGAGTCGATAGGGGTGCCTTTGATAAGCGGTCGCAAACATCAACAAGCTGGCCATCCGATCGGGATCGTCGTAACCCATCGCGAACTCGCGCCGAATGACTTCCTGCTCCTTGTTGTATTCCTCCGGCGGCAAAGTGGAGTTCATCATCGCGTCGGACAGAATGTTCAGCGCGCTTTCGACACCATCTTTCGGGACGTCGATCCAAAAAACGGTGCGATCGAACGAAGTATAGGCGTTGATGTAGCCACCGACGTCCTGAATCTTTTGCGCAATCTCGCTGGCCTTCTGAGTCTTCGTGCCTTTGAACAGCATGTGCTCCAAAATATGCGAGAGACCGGCACCGAGTTTGTCGTCTTCGAAAATACTGCCAGTGCCGCACCATGCCTGCACGCTGGCGACAGGCGCGCTCCGATCTTCCTTTACAATTAAGGTCAGACCGTCGGGCAGGACCCATTTCTTCGCGCTATTAGGGGGAAAGGTGATTTCGGCAGAATGATTCGTTTGGTTAGTCACAGTAGAATTCGTCTGGTCAGACTGAGAACGATGCACGGATGCAGCTTGTAAATTTACGATAGTTAAAGCGAATGCGGAAACGAGTCCCGCTAACTTTACGCGATACACAAATTGATGCTTCTTTGATTCCCTACCTGCCGCGAACGTTCGATCAGGAGACCTTTGGCGCGGGCAGCCCTGGACGAGGCTCGATTTTTTGCTCAGGGGCGAACGGTTTCACAAACGCTTCCTGGAAATCGTAAATGTTTTTGAAATCTTCGATCGAATCCTCGTCGGTTTTTCCAAAGATTCCCGAGCCGATGAGATTGAAAACCATGTGGCCGATGTCCTCCGTCGAATGAATTCCCCAGCTGTCGAACACGGTAACAACCATCGGCCCAAATTCTTTCAGCGCGTACTGGCGAATGCCGTGGAGCAATTCCGGTCCGGAGACATGACGCACAGTCGTGCCTTTGACTTTCTTTTGCTGTTTGGTCGTGAAATCGAGCGCGTCCCGCAGGAAACCGTAAGCTTCGCGTTGATAACGCGGATCGCTCGTCACGATTGAGTCAAGAGCTTCGGCAAATCCAATCTTCTGCATTAATGAAAAGGCGCGGTTTTTAACCGCGCCAGTAAGTGTAATGGGCAACCTCGCTCTCGGCAACTCTCGCGAACAACGAAGTTGATCACGGAAACGGCCGCCGGGTTTGAACCAGCGGTCGTTCGTTGTTTTTGATTAATAATTCGCGTACTGCCGCAATCCCATCGCGTTCAACGTGTCATTCGATAGCTCGCCGCTGATGCGAAGACCATGCTTGGTCTGAAATCGCACGATCGCGTGCCGCGTTTCAGGCCCGAGGACGCCGTCGATCTGTCCATGATAGAAACCTTCTTGGGTCAAACGGTCCTGAGCTCCGGCAACCGTCGAATTGGCCGACTGATTGTTGTAACTACTGTCGCCATTCTGGGAGCCGGATTGATCATCGTAACCGTTTTGATCGGCGGGCTGGCTGTCGTAAACGCCGGAATCCCCGTAACCTTGATCGTATCCGTTTCCGTAGTTGTAGCCGTACCCGTATCCGTAGGGATAGCCGTATCCGTAACCGTAGTACGGATAATCCCACCACCAAGGCCACCAGGGCGAGAACCCAACATCAAAGGCGAACCAGGAGCCACCGATGAAGCACCAATTATGGCCGTGCCACCAATGAGAATGGTTATGGCTCCAATTTGAGTGCCAGTTTCCTGCATGTTGGGCGACCACGTGATTCTTCCAGTTGGGCGCGAGGCGGCCTTGCGCGTTGCGAAATTGGCCGGAACCAAAGCGCTGGCTATTGAGCGCATGGTTATTCGAGGCGAAACCGTTTCGATTGGCGCCGATCCGCGGATTGTTCGCCGAATGATTGAACCGGTTTGCCTGGAAATTTCCCTGGGCGAGCCGCTGGGCGCCGAAGTTCGAATTCACCGACTGAGGGTGATAACGCATCACGTTCGGAGAACGCATTCCATATGAGGAAAAGCGTTGCCCTGAGTACATCATACGATTGCCGCCAAAGCTTCGCGCTGGCATCGAACTGAACGATGGACTGACACCGCGTCCCGCGCCCGAGCGACCCGAGACGAAATTTCCGCCGCTGCCGCCATGATGACCGTTGCCGGCTTGCACAGGAGCAACCAGACCGATGACGGCCAGCAGGCTGGCGATAAACAATTTAGCATCCATTTTTGAATTCCTTTGGGTTGAGGTTGTACTCATTAAACAGCGTCCCTGAGCTATTGTTGCACAGTAACTTAGCATGTCCGATCCGACTTTGGGCATATTGGGCCGCCGAAAAGGTCAAAACTCCATCTCCATCGCATCCAGATAGACCGAAAGAGCGTCCTTTCGTCGCGGTTTTTGAACCTCGATCGACGTCGTCGCCTGCAAGTAATTGTCGAAGATTCCGCTCGGGGTTTCGAGTTTCGCCGCTTCAAACCAATTCAGATAATCTTCGACGTCGTTCATCCGCGCTGCGAGCCTCGTATGCAACGATCTCAGTTCCGCGAGGCGCTTCTCAATTCCGCGCTTTCGGCCAAGAACAACCTCATCGGCGGCCCGCTGATAATCCTGGACAATTGGGCGCAGGATGGGATTCGCTCGAGTCGCGAGCAACAGCAATTGCTGGCTGAACTCCTGCAAGGTCCGCCGCTGAGTCGGATTCGGTTTCGCGTGCGAAAAACTTTCCAGCGAAACAGATTCCTGACCGCCATCTCTGGAAGGGAAATTCGTTTGCAGCAATTCGTTTAGTTTTTCGTCCGTTTGCGAAAAGCTCAGAAGATCCTTGTCCGCTCCGGTCTTTAAATCAGCGATCTTCGTTTTCCAAGCTCTGCCAAAGTCACCAAGTTCGGGAAATGCAGCGCGCAAATCGGCGATCGGATCGTTGGTAGCAAACGCCAAATTGTCGATATAGTGCCCCAGACGCGAACGTCCATTTGGGCTGTCCATCAACATCTGGACCAAAACGAAGGAATAGGCGCGATAAATCTGCCGGGTCGAAGAATCCAACGTTTCCAGGCGCTGATTTAAAAATTCCGTCAAACTAATCTCGCGGGCCGGAGTTGAGAGTACACCCACCAATTCAGTGCGATCTTTATTCGGCGCCGAAGCCAGCAAACCGTTTACCAGCCACCCCGGCGGCTCGACGTAAACGTCTCCGGCGACTACTCCAGTTTGACTCCGATAAATCATTTCTATGACGATCACCCTGGCGAGCGCTCGCTCGATTGTCAGCGGATCGGTTTTTGCCGAAACCGCGAGATTCAGCTGCAGCTTTGCTCCGGTTTCAGTCTGGCTGAAGCGGAGGTCGGTAGCTGGAACCTCCGGGAGATTCACCGCCCGCGATTGCAAATTGACCACCACCGCAATCCTCCACGCGTCGCGACGTTTCAGAACAGACAGGAAATTTGCCTTGATCCGTTCGGCCACTTCCGACAAGGCGCCGCGAGTCGCATCATCGGCGCCGTAAACGATGAATTGGCCCGACGGACTTACAGTATGCTCAGAGAATTCGAAACCACGGCCGGCTACTGGGCAAAACGCGAAAAGCGACGCGAAAAAGATCCGGCTGAGCCGAGTTTTCACAAACAGTTGTGCTCAGATTAGTTGCGCAACAACGGCATTGGCGAGGCCGATTTTTCCTCAGAAAAAGTGAAACTCTCAGGACGGATTACGTCCAATATTTAGACCGGACGGCACAATCAGAGGTCCGGTTTTTCGGAACATGGTCTCCGCTACTAAAGGATGACCAAAACCACTTTTTTTGGTTGGTTGGCCGGCGCGTTCGAAAGGACCGCCGGCCTTCTTCTATCCACGCGCCGGCGGAGCGATCGTGACGCTGCCGTCGTGAAAGGTCACGCTGCCCATTTTTGACAGTAGTTTGCGCTCATGATCCAGCGCCGACCAAACGTCGGCGTAAATCACATCGGCATATTTCAGGAGCGCGGGATGAATGGGAAGCCGCCCAATCCAGCCGCCGGTCCTTACGGCTGAAATTTTTCCGGCGTTCAAATCCATGCGAAACGAGGACTGGCTGTAAAGAGGATATCCGAAGAACAATCGTTCCCAGCCGATTACGCAATAACCTTCTTTGAAGACAACGGCCGCGCGCCCAAAATCGAGGAACGGCTTGTTCAATAGTCTTTTTTTCGTGGTGAGGCGATAAGCCAGATATCCGTTGATGTCTTGCTGCGAGTAATTCAATTCCGCCGATCGCTGAGGTGCGCTTTCCAGCTGGAGATCGATTTGCATCATTCCAACGTTTTTCACCGGTTCCGGAAATTCCGGCGGCAGGACCATTTGAACCAAACCGGCCGTCGCCGCAGCCGCTAACAGCAGCTTGCTGGCAGTAAAGAAATTCTGGCGAGTGCGACTCGGACCCGACAGCATCTTTCGCAGGCGCCGGTGAGTTTCCGCCGGATCTTCGGCTTTCTTTGTCGCAACGACTGCAGAACGATCCAGCCGTTCGCCGCAGTTGTGACAGTAAATTCGCTCGGCCTCGTTCTCGTGCCGGCATTCCGCGCAGATTATTTTTGTGATCGTGTCTGTCGTCATGCCGCTGAATCTTTCTTCGGCTTGGTTGTTGGAGACGAATCTGACTTTGATTCCTTACCGCCGGACGATTTGTCACCGCTCGGGCTCGCCGGCGCTTCCTTCTTGGCCGCTTCTTTGTAGGCCTTGCTGCGATAATCGGTGGTGTAAAATCCCGATCCTTTAAAAATGATTCCGGCGCCCGTCCCGAGCAATCTTTTTACCCTGCCATGGCCCCATTTTGGAAGCCGGCAAAGTTCTTTGGGGCACTGAGTGAACGGTTTATCGCGCATCGATTGGAATGCTTCGAAGTTCTGATGGCATTTTTCGCAGTGATATTCGTAAGTTGGCATGGCGGGAGTAATCCCCGCGAAAGTCTGCTTAGCCAAAGCACAATTCAAGCCGCGCTCTGCAGCTAATTTCTCCGGAATTCTTGTGGTCAGGTCCCTTGACTTTGACTGTCTTCCCGGTAGAGGGTTCGACCGAAAATTTTTTATGCGTTCCTCATTTTATCTCTCCCTCTTAATCGTCGCTGCCGCAGCCTTTTTCGTCACCAGCTGCCAGGAGGACATCCGCTATTCGGGTCAAACCCAGTACCTCGGCGGAACCTACGGAAATCAGCCAACTTCCAATGCGCCGGTCGACAACGTTTCCTACTGGGACGGCGATCATATCGGCGGAAAACCAACGATCAAAATCAGCATCAAGGAACAGCGCGCCTACTTCTATAAGAATGGAATGCTGGTTGGGATTTCGCAGCTCTCCACCGGACGGGAAGGAAAAAATACGCCGATTGGCCATTTTTCCGTCGTCAATAAAGACAGGAACCACGCTTCCAGCATGTATGGCGACTTCGTGGATAAAAGCGATCAGGTCGTGAAACCGAACGTCGCCGTCAGTGATCCGAAACCGCCCGGCACGCATTTTAAAGGCGCGCCGATGCCTTATTACATGCAAATCGCCCCGGGGTTCGGGCTCCATGCCGGATATCTTCCGGGCTATCCCGCTTCGCACGGCTGCATTCGGATGCCGGAGTTCATGGCTGAGGATTTTTTCAAATCGGTTTCTGTCGGAACGCCGGTCACAATCACGAATTAAATCTCGCGCGCAGGCACGTGAGGTCGATCGAGCAGTTCCTTGCTCGATGTTATGAATTGGCAAAGCCGCATTAATCGTCAGCGCCGCGGAGCGGCCGATCCACTTTGATGGATCGCGTGATTTCATCGAACATTGCTGGTGGAAAAGCCGCTCACTACTCACCTCATTGAGCGCGTTGCGCAATCGGCACCGATTGCGCGCAAGCTGGACGAGATACGGGCAGCTCGGGCGCCGGTAAAATTTTCACACGTCATCGAGCCGGCGCGGGCATTTCTCGCCGCAGTGATCGCCCGGCACGCCAGCAAGACAGTGTGGATCCTCTGTCGAAGCGTGCGCGCTCAGGATTCCGTCTTCGAGACTTTGCTAAACTGGCTGCCTGAGGCGCAGTTTCTGCCCGAAGCCGAATTCGCGGCAGTCGAAAATGTGTTGCCGGATCCGGAAATCGCGGCCGAGCGGCTCGCCCTTCTCGCCACGATCGATGGCGAAGCCGGCCCGCATGTGATCGTCACCACCCGCGCCAGTCTGGATCAACCCGCTCCGAAACGCGGTGCCGTTCCGGGAGCTACTTTGAAGATTAAACGCGGTGCCGGCACAACCATGGAGCGCCTTCTGGAAAAATTGAGCGCCTCCGGATACGAACGCGTACCCCAAGTCACTACTCGCGGGCAGTTCGCCGTTCGTGGCGGCATCGTCGACCTTTATTCCTGGCAGGCTCCGCTGCCGGTTCGCATCGAGTTCTTTGGCGACAACGTTGAATCTCTCCGCGAATTCGATGTCGATACTCAGACGTCTGTCCGCGACCTGCGCAAAGTCGATATCCTTCTCGGCGCGGCCGAAGACAAGACCGGCAGCGTTCGCGATTACGTCGGCAAAGACGATGCCATCATCGATCTGGATCCGGACGAAAATTCAGAGGCCCGGATTCAAATCAGCGAAAACTGGATCGAAGAGGGCCCCGAAGATTTCAGCGGCGCGTTTCAGGATTGCAACATAGGCGAATTCGCGGTTGGCGATTTTCTGCTGGCGGAGGCCAAACGCGATCAATTCATCAAACACCTGAATGAATGGCGAAAAGATCAGGCGCGCGTCGTAGTTTATTTTCAAACGGAAGGCGAGATCGAGCGGTTCCGTGAACTCATTACCGCCGAAGCGCTTCAGAATATCGATCTGGTCCTCGGCACGCTGGCCCGCGGTTTTTGTTTTCCGGCTGCAAATCTTGTCATTTTGTCCGCGGCCGAATTATTCGGCCGTTTTGCGCCTCACGCCCGGCGCCGGCTTTATCATGCCGAGCGTCACCGCGCTCAAATCGACTTCAGCGAGCTGAACGAAGGCGATTTGGTCGTTCATCTCGAACATGGCGTCGGTCGTTTTCTTGGGCTTTCAAAAATCCCGACCTCTACAAATGGAGAGCAAGAGGTCCTCACGCTTGAATTTGCCGAGGAAGCCAGACTCTACGTTCCACTCGAACAAGCATATCTCGTTTCGCGTTACGTCGGAGTCGGCAAACGCTCGCCGGGCCTGAGTTCGCTGGCGGATGCAAAATGGGCCCGCGCCAAACGGAGCGCCGCTGCGTCTATTTTCGATTACGCCGGCAAAATGCTCGCCGTTCAGGCCGAGCGCGAAACGGTTCCCGGTTACGCGTTCGGCCCCGACACCAAATGGCAGCGCGAATTCGAACATTCATTTCCATTTCGGGAAACGCCCGACCAGATGCGGGCGATCATCGACTCAAAGATCGACATGGAACGTCCGCGACCGATGGACCGTCTGATTTGCGGCGACGTTGGCTTCGGCAAAACCGAGGTTGCGATTCGCGCCGCATTTAAATCGGTGATGGACGGCAAACAGGTCGTGGTCCTCGCGCCTACGACCGTGCTCGCCCAGCAGCATTTCGAAGTTTTTCGCCAGCGCATGCTGGATTACCCAGTGCGAATCGAAATGCTCAGCCGTTTCCGATCGCAAGGTGAACAACGCAAAATCATCGAGCTGCTTCGGGAGGGCGGCGTCGATATCGTAATCGGCACCCATCGTCTGATTTCAGGCGACGTCGTCTTTAAAGATCTCGGCCTCGTCGTTATCGACGAAGAGCAACGCTTCGGTGTCCTCCACAAAGAAAAATTCAAGGAACTCTTCCAACTCGTCGACGTGCTCACCCTTTCCGCGACGCCAATTCCACGTACGCTCTATCTTTCGCTCGTTGGCGTGAAAGACATGTCGACCATCGAAACTCCGCCGCTCAATCGGTTACCGGTCGAGACGATCGTCTGCGGTTACGACGAACGAATCATCCGCGACGCGATCAATCGAGAGCTCGAGCGCCAGGGCCAGGTTTATTTTCTGCACAACCGCGTCCAGTCGATCGAGCGCGTCCGCGAGAAGATTGTCGATCTCGTGCCCGGCGCGCGGGTCGAAATCGGCCACGGGCAAATGCACGCCGACGAGCTTGAAGAAATCATGGCCCGCTTTGTCGCCGGAAAAATCGACGTGCTCGTTTGCACCACGATCATTGAGAGCGGCCTCGACATCCCAAACGCGAACACAATCATCATCGACCGCGCAGACCGCTTCGGGCTGGCCGATCTTTACCAACTGCGCGGCCGCGTCGGGCGGGCCGAGCACAAAGCTTACGCGTATCTTCTGTTGCCCCGCGAAATGATGACCGTCGGCGCCGCCCGCAAACGCATTAATGCGATCAAGCAATACAGTTCGCTCGGGGCCGGCTTTCGCATCGCCATGCGCGATCTCGAAATTCGCGGCGCGGGCAGCATTCTCGGCACGGCCCAGAGTGGACACATCGTCGCAATCGGTTTCGATTTGTATTGCCAGCTGCTCAAGCAGGCAGTCGCGCAGTTGAAAGGCCGAAAGTTTCGCCCGCGGTTGGACGTCGATCTTAGTCTCGATTTTGTGGCAACCAATGAAGCCGAATTCGTGCAACCCGGGCCCGAGCAACGCGTTCCCGCATTCGTGCCGTCGAGCTACATCAGCGATACCGCGTTGCGGATCAAAGCTTATCGCGAAGTGGCCGAGATCAGCACGCGCGATCACTCTGACCGGGTTCGGAAGGAATGGCGGGATCGGTTCGGGAAGTTTCCGCCCGCGGTCGAGAACTTGTTCCTCCTGGCGGAAATCAAACTGGCGGCGGCAAAGGCCGGCGTCTCCAGGGTGGAAACCAAGGAGCGCAAGCTCATGCTGACCCGTCGAGGTGATTTTGTACTTGTGGACGGCAAATTCCCTCGTTTAGTTGCAAAACCCCCGCACCTCAGCGAGGTCCTGGAACTAACCAAGAAATTTACATGATCCGCCCAATTTTTGTCGGACTGATCGCCGCCAGCTTCATTGGCGGAGGTATTTACGCCGCGCAACCCGAGGCCGAAGTCGTCGACGGCGTCGCCGCGGTGGTGAACGGCGAAGTCATTACCTATTCGCAAGTCCGCGGATTGGTCGGACCTCGCGAGAAGCTATTGCGCGCCCAGTTCAGCGGAGAGGACCTGATTAAGAAAATCAAAGAGACACGCGAGCTTGCCCTTCAGGATTTAATCGACCGCCAGCTGATCCTTCAGGCGTTCAAGGGAGAAAAGTTCGAGATTCCCGATCACTTCGTGGAAGACCGGATGCACGATATTATCCGGACTGATTTTGGCGGCGATCGCAACACCTTCATCAAGACGCTCGAAGCCCAGAATTACACCATGGGCGAGTTCAAGAAGATGGAGATGGAAAAAATGATCGTCCAGGCGATGCGGAGCAAGAACGTGAAGATGGACTTGGTCGCTTCGCCCGCGAAGGTGGAGGAATATTACAAAGCTCACCGCGAAGAATTCACCAGCAAGGAGCAAATCAAGCTCCGACTGATCATGATTCCAAGTCACGCCAGTGACGGCGAAGCCGCCGCCCAAAAAGCGATGGCGGAGGAAATTTTCACCAAACTACAGCACGGGGCCGAGTTTGATCGAATGGCCCAGCTTTATTCCGAAGACAGTACCCGGGAAAATGGCGGCGATTGGGGCTGGGTTGATCGCAAGACCCTGGCCGGTCCGCTTGAGAAAGCCGCTTTCGATCTCGAACCCGGCAAAATCAGCAACATTCTCGAGTTCAGCGGCAACTACTACATTCTCAAAGTCGAAGACAAACACGGCGGCGAAATTAAATCGCTGGCCGACGCACGCCCGGATATCGAAAAGAAGCTGATGCACGAAGAAGCCCAGCATCTTCAGGAAAAGTGGCTCGCCAGTCTGCGATCGAAGGCCTACATCAAGACTTTCTAATTGTTCGATCGACAAATCGACAACGTTCTCTTGCACGCCTGTCCCCTGTAGCCTTGGCGAAGGCGGATCCTCTCTCGCGTCGGGCAATTGACCGCAATCGCTGGTTTGTTGAAGATGCGCCATGCGACCGCGGATAGGAATCACGCTCGGAGATTGCGCCGGCATTGGGCCGGAGGTTGTCGACGCTGCGCTGAAATCCGGGCGCGTTCCCGAGTCCGCCGAATATGTCGTGATCGGTCGCCAGCCGAACTGCCAACCGGGGGCGCCGTCGATCGAAACCGCACGCGCTGCGGCAGCAGCTCTTGAGGAAGCGGTCACCCGCGCGCGACGTGGCGAACTGAATGCCGTCGTGACCGGCCCCATTCACAAAGCGCGGATGTACGAAGCCGGATTCAAGTTTCCGGGCCAAACCGAATTCTTTGCCGAGCGCTGTGGCGTGAAAAACTTCGCGATGTGTCTCACCGGCGGCAAACTCACGGTCGCGCTGGTCACCTGCCACATTCCGCTCGCGAAAGTTCCGAGTGCTCTCAAACAAACCGAAATCGTTCGTGTCGGTATGTTACTTCTTGAGTTCGTTCGCCGCAGGAAAAACTCGACCGAAGAAATCGGCCAAGTTTCAAAACCGCTAAAGAGTCGGGATGTTCGAATCGCTGTCGCCGGACTGAATCCTCATGCCGGCGAGTCCGGAGAAATCGGCCGCGAAGAAATCGAAATCATCGCGCCCGCGATCTCTGAGCTTTCCGCAATCCAAAATCCGCAATCCGCAATTTTTTCAGGTCCCCATTCCCCCGATACCGTCTTCCATCGCGCGATCGACGGTGAATTCGATGCCGTCCTTTGCATGTATCACGACCAAGGCTTGATCCCGCTCAAGCTCCACGGATTTCATGATGGCGTGAATACGACCCTCGGCCTTCCGTTTCCGCGCACCAGCCCTGACCACGGCACCGCATTCGAGATCGCCGGCAAAGGAATCGCCAAACCCGACAGCATGATCGCGGCCATCAATCTTGCCGTCGAATTGGCGGCGGCGAAATGACGAAATCCGAATATCGAATCCCGAAACAATGTTGAAAGCTCGAATGATAAAAAGGCATCCTGTCAGGGTGAACCTATTCCAATTTGCTCATTCGGATTCGTTTCGATATTCGGATTTCGAATTTCGATATTGGAATGGAATCCCGCGATTAACAAAATGAAACGCTCTCACCTCGCGTTGCTAATCGCCGTCGCCATGGTTTTCATCTGGTCGGGAATTAACCCCCACGACCGCCTTACCTGGTACCTTGAAGTTTTTCCAGGTGTCCTCGGCCTGATCGTTCTCGGTGTGACCTATCGCAGATTTCAATTCACCACGTTGGTTTACACATTGATCGCGATTCACATCTGCATTCTTTGCGTCGGCGGACATTGGACCTACGCGCGCGAACCCGTTTTCAACTGGCTCAAGGAAGTTTTCCATTGGAGCCGCAATCATTACGATCGTCTCGGCCACTTCGCCCAGGGTTTTGTGCCGGCGTTGATTGCGCGCGAAATGTTTATCCGGCTCAACATTCTCAATCGGAAACGCTGGCAACCGTTCCTCATTATTTCGATCTGCCTGGCGATTAGCTGCACCTACGAATTCATCGAATGGTGGAGCGCCTTGATCGGCGGCGCGGCCTCCACCGAGTTTCTCGGAACCCAGGGCGACGTTTGGGATACTCAGGAAGACATGTTCATGTGCCTCGTCGGCGCCACTTGCGCGCTGTTGTTCATGCGGCCATGGCAGAATCGGCAACTCACAAGTCTAGCAAATGAAACTACGATGGGGTAATGCCGTGTCGTAACCCGCGATTACTTCACCTCTAGAAAAATATCGAAACCCGAATACCGAATGCCGAAACAATCTCGAACTCCGAATGGCCGAAACTTTCCGGGAACGCTGACCGATTCGAATTTCGATATTCGGATTTGTTTCGGATTTTATCCGCGCTCAAACGCATGAGCACGAGCACGACAACAAAATATCTCTCGGTCTTCAACATTGGCCTCCAGAACACCTTCGTTTATCGCTGGAATTATTTTTTGCGTGCGGCGTTCGGCTTGATTCCACTCGCTGGCACCGTTTTTCTTTGGAACGCGGTCTTCAAAGAGCGGGGCAGCGGGGTCCACGGCTACGATTACGCCTCGATGATCTATTATTACCTGCTGACGATCCTGGTCAGCAACCTGGTCACGCCGACCGAAGACGAATGGCAAATCGCGGCGGACATTCGCGAAGGCCAGATCAATGCGCTCCTGACCAAGCCGATGAGTTATCTCAGCTATCGGTTCAGCATTTTTTGCAGCGGACGGCTCGTTTACACTTTCGTCACCCTGCCGCCGATCGCGCTGATTTTCTTTTATTTCAGAAGCTACGTCACGCTCCCGCACGATCCGGCGACTTACATGCTCGCGATTCTGTCAACGATGATGGCCGCGTTTATCCAGTTCTTCATTACCTACTCGCTCGCGATGATGGCATTTTGGATTTTGGAGATCACGACCATCGTGTTCATCGTTTACTCGTTCGAATATTTCCTCGGTGGCCAAATGTTTCCGATCGACATCATGCCCGTCAGCGTTCAGGCGGCGTTGAAATGGATGCCTTTCTATTATGAGCTGTTCTGCCCGGTCGCGATTTTTCAACAGCGCTTAAAAGGCGCCGATCTCTGGCAGGCCCTCGCGATCCAGACCGGTTGGCTGTTTCTCACCTGGGCGGTCGCGCGATTCATGTGGCACCGCGGTTTGCGCCATTACCAAGCCGTCGGAGGCTAGTGCCTGAATTATTTCGTCGGCCGCGAACCAGCGCGCTCAGTCGGACTGCTTCTGCTTACCGCGCGAAATGACGCGCCATTTACGTTTGGCAAGATCCCAGCCAAGTAATGCTCCGTCGTTCTCGTCCAATCCTCCCGTCGCCGAAACTTGCAGTTCGTCGCCTTTCCAGCCCTTGATCGATGCATCGGTTACGTACGATTCATCAACCTTTCCTTTTGGGTGCAGTAATCGAGCCAATTCCGAGCGCAGTAATTTTTGCAGTCCGACCTTATGCTCCCAGATCCACACCGTGGACGAACGGCGATCCAATAAAACCGAAAGCGCTATCGCTTCTTTGCTCGGATGCCAAACCGCCTGATCGTCGCTGATGGGCTCATTGCCAAATGCGCATACAAGCATGTCCATGTCCCCGTTCTCCGCTCGGGGCCAGCCCAGCAGTTCCTCGGTCTCCGTCGTGGTATCGATCAAGCACGGCAATCCGTAACGCTCGTAAATCACCCAGCGGCCGTTCGGACTCTTGGAAAACATTTTTGAATCGTATTGCCGCGTGAGAAGACCGATCGCGCGATCGGCCATGTTCTTTTCCATTTCAAAATCCATTTCAGGCTTTTGATTTTGAGCGAGCGCCTTGGTGTAATCGGCGGTTTTGTCTTTTGGAATCTGCCACCAGCGACTGCCGATTGCGCGCGCGGCGAGTCTTCGGATCGAATCGCCTTGGTCTGTCAGAAGCGAAAGCATCGTTTCGGGAATTCTGGAATCGAGCGAGGTCAGAAGTTGCCGCACTCCTTCAATGCGCGCATCCGGGTCGGCATTTTTTATTTGCCCCAGCGCGATAGCGACGTTGTCACCGGCCGAGCCTGTAATGCCGAACGCAACCAGCGCAATTCCGCCGACCGCGCAACATCTCGAAAAAAGTTCTTTCGTCCTCATGTTCAAGTTGTTGCGAGGGTAGGAGCTTTGCCTGGTACAGACAAGCTCCGTGTGAAACGAAGGCTTCTACTTCGTTGTCGGCAATCCAACGGCCTTCCAGGTTTTGAAGCCGCCAGCCATCGAGCGAACGTTCTTGTAACCCATCTTTTGCAAAGTCTCGGCAGCAAGCGCGGACCGGCCGCCACCGCCGCAATGACAAATGATCTCGGTATTGCGGTCGGGGAATTTGTCTTCGATCTCGAGTTCGATCGTGCCGCGGCTCATGTGGACCGCGTCGGGAATATGATCTTCGTCGAACTCATCCTTCTCGCGGACGTCAACGATCACCGCGTCGCGACTTTTGGCTTTAGCCGCGGCATCGGTCGGCGAAATTTCGGTGATCTTCTTTTTCGCCTCCGCGACCAAATCCCGATAACCCTTTTGTTCAGCCATACAGAATTCTGCTGGACAGGATTAACAAGATTAAAAGGATTTCAAACCGTTCTTCGGACCCAATCCAAAAAAACCTGTGAATCCTGTCTATTAATTCCGTCAGGATTTTGCGTGGCGGATCCGTTTTGACGCAACCCATTCGTCCCAACTCGAATCGTAATCGGTGTAATGAATCAGATGAATGCCCTCCTCCACCTTCAATACCCTCGCGGGATACCATTTCTTTTTCCAAAGCACTTCGATTTCGCTACCCACCGCGTATTGCACTGGCTTGATGGGACGCAACTTGTCCGGGGTGACCCACAGATCGTCGCCCGCGCTGTAGCCGATGTAATGCACTTTTAATTTCTCGCCGCTCTCCTCAACCACTCGCACTGGCCACCAATCGGCGTGCCATTGGATTTGACCGCGTTCGCCTACTCGCGGGCTTTTGAGCGTTGAAGCGCGCGCGAGGACCATTTGCTGATCGAATCCGCCGGTGGTGGCGAAAGTTGAAAGCTGTTCCTCGCCTAACGCCATGTCGGCGTGCGCGTGCGCCGCGAATTCTGCCAGCGTGATCACGCCGTCGTGATTGAGATCGACATATCCGGCCCCGCGCAACGCATCGAGCAATGCTTCAGTAAACGTCCAATGCCCGGTCGAGCTTTCGCTGGCTGAAGATGAAGTCACACACGCGTAAGCCGGGGAACCTTCCGAATTTGCGATCGCGCGCGCAGCTTGCCCGGAGTAACAACAATCAATGAACCAGAGCACGCGCTGACCTGAAGAGTTCGCGCTGATTGTTTTCGGAATCGAATTCACTGACCAACCCGCAACGTCTTCGTCGCCGGCGTCGTAGGAAGCGAGATGAACGTCCTGGCCTTTGTCGGATTTCGAACCGTGACCCGCATAATAAACAATGAGCAGATCGTTCTGGCCGATCTTTTTCAACTCGCTTCTGAACGCCGCATCGATCCGTTTCTGAGTTCCATTTTCATCTTGCAAGTAAACGATGTGGTCCGCCGGAACACCGTGTTGTTTGAAAAAATCAACCAGCTCGGCATCGCGCCGTTCCTTGACCGGAAACGAACCGAACATCTCGCTGTGTTTCCAATGCAAAACACCGACCGCGAAAATCCAGGTGTGGGTCGGGTCCCAGCCAGGTTCCTTTCCCGCAGCGCTCGCGTTCGAAAGCAAGGCCGCGCCCAAAAGAACGGCACAAAACAGTCGGTTCACGACACCCACTTTAACCGAGGATTATGCGGATTAACAAGAAACTCGAAATCCGAAGCACGAAGCTCGAAACAAACCCGAACGACCAAAATTCAAATACGTCTAATCCGCTTTTAATATTCGGACTTCGAATTTCGGATTTGTTTCGGATTTCGAGATTCGGGTTTCGGATTTTATTCGTATCTCAGGGCTTCGATCGGATCGAGGGCGGCGGCTTTGCGCGCGGGATAGAACCCAAAGAAAATTCCGACCGCGGCGCTGAACATGAAAGCAATGATTATCGAGCTGAGCGAAATGAGCGTCGGCCAATGCGCATAGCTGGACAAAATCTGCGAGGCGCCGATTCCGCAAAGAATCCCGATGATTCCGCCAACCGAGCTGAGCGCCACCGCCTCGATCAAGAACTGCATCAGAATATCGCTTCCGTGCGCTCCGACTGCCATGCGGGTTCCGATCTCCCGCGTTCGTTCGGTAACGGAAACCAGCATGATGTTCATGATGCCGATTCCGCCGACTACCAGCGACACGCCCGCAATTGAACCGAGCAAAACCGTCATCACCGCGGTGGTGGCGGTCGCAGCATCTGCGATTTCCTGTTGGTTGCGCACGGTGAAATCGTCATCGCGTCCGGGTCGAATGTTGTGACGCTGTCGCAACAGCGCGATGATCTGCTGTTGCGCAGCGTTGATCTGACTACCGTCACCGACCTGAACATTGACGTTGCGTAACGTGGTTCCGCCGACGACGCGCTTCATCGCGCTGGTGTAGGGCATGATGACGATATCGTCCTGGTCGACGCCCTGGGTGCTTAAACCTTTCGGCGTCAAAACGCCCATCACCGTGAACGGCACATTCTTGATCCGTAAAATCTGACCGACCGGATCCTCGTTGCCGTAAATTTGCGAGGCGGTCGTCTTGCCGATCACACAAACTTTGTTCGCACTGCGCACATCCTGATCGGTGTAGGGCAAGCCATCCGCGAGCGGCCATTGACGGATGTCGAAATAATCGGCCGACTCGCCATAAATTCGGGTAAACCAGTTCTGATTTCCGGCGGCGACTTGCGTGGTAGAAACAATTTCCTCGCTGACTGCGATGACACCAGGCACTTCGCGGCGAATCGCTTCCGCGTCCTCGATTTTCAATGTGCCGGCGCTGCCCCAACCGGTCCGAATTCCGCTCGAAGTGGTGCTTCCTGAAAAAATCAGGATCACGTTTTGACCCAAACTGGCAATCTGCGCTTCGACCTGCGCTTTGGCGCCGTTGCCAATGCCAACCATCGCGATGACCGCAGCTACGCCGATGATGATGCCGAGCGCGGTCAAGACGGAACGCATCTTGTTACGGCGCAGCGCGCGGAGGGCGATGTTTAGTGTCGATCCAACTTTCATAATAAGTGGCGAGTGACCGGTGACGAGTGGCGAGATTCTTTCATGACGAGGCCTCCGAATCGATGGGGCCGATGTTTTGCAACTCGGTTGGGGCGTCGAGTCGTTGGGTAACGCCAAAGTCTTTCAGAATGACCCCGTCACGCATCACGACGTTGCGTTTCGCAAAAGACGCGATGTCGGGCTCGTGCGTTACCATGATGATGGTGATGCCGCGATTATTCAGCTGTTGGAAAATTCCCATGATTTCGACGCTGGTCCGGCTGTCGAGATTTCCAGTCGGTTCGTCGGCGAGGACGACTTCGGGATCGTTCACCAAAGCGCGGGCAATCGCGACCCGCTGTTGCTGGCCGCCAGAGAGCTGACTTGGATGATGATCCTCGCGCCCGCCTAGCCCAACCGAGGCCAACACTGCGTCTGCTTTTTCGCGCAATTGCACGTTGGTTAAACTGCGTGTGCCGTAGAGCAATGGCAGCTCTACGTTCTCGCGTGCCGATGTTCGCGGCAGCAAATTAAAACTTTGGAACACGAATCCGAGTTTATGATTGCGAATGTCGGCGAGCTGATCGCGATCCAGCACCGAAACATCGGCGTCGTCCAAAACGTAACTACCGGACGTCGGACGATCGAGACAACCGAGAATGTTCATCAATGTTGACTTGCCGGAGCCGCTCGCACCCATGAGCGCAACAAATTCACCGCGACCAATTTCGAGGGAAACGCCACGCACGGCGTGAACATCAACGTCACCGGTGTGATAGGTTTTATGAACGTCCGCTAGTCGGACAACCGAACCATTGCTCATCTTTGGCCCCTGCGCTTGTTGGTGCCTGATGTCACGGAAATCTGCGTCCACCACTAAACGGGTTGGTTGAGGGCGAACTTGACGCCGATGCGCCCGACGTTAGTTCGGCGGTGATCACGGCATCGCCTTCTTTTAATCCGTCAGTGATCTCGGTCACGATGCCATCGCTGATTCCAGTCTTGATCTGCACTGGTTTTGGACGGCCGTAGGACAAAACATAAACGGTCCGCTCGGGTGTGCGTTGGCGCGCGCCCGTAGGCCGTTGACCGCTACCGCCGCTTCGTGGCGGGCCGCCACCTGGCGGCGACGCCGGCCTCGATTCGGCCGCCTCGGGCGGACGAAATCGCAACGCGGCGTTTTTCAACTGCAACACGTTGTCCTTATGCGCAATGATGACGGAAACGTTTGCGGTCATCCCCGGTTTCAATTTTAACTCCTTATTATCAACTCCGATGACCGTGTCGTAAGTCACGACGTTCTGGACAGTGATCGGCGCGTTTCGGACCTGCACTACTTTTCCGTGGAAGGTGCGCGTCGGAAACGCGTCGACCGTAAAGTCGACATCCTGCCCGACCTCGACCGCACCTACGTCGGCTTCGGCCACGTTCGAGTCGATCTGCATTTTAGTGAGATCGTTCGCGATTTGAAAAATTATGGGCGCCTGCAAACTGGCGGCCACCGTCTGGCCGACATCCACGTTGCGCGAAATTACCACGCCATCGACCGGTGACGTGATCGTGCAATGATCAAGATCGGCTTTCGCTTTATCGAGCGCGCCCTGCTTGATTTTCACGTTCGCTTCTCCCTGGTGCAGCGTCGCGATCGCCTGATCGAGGTCCTGTTGCGACGAATTTTTCTCGGCGAACAGTTTTTGGATGCGGACTGCATTCACTTTCGCAAGCTCAAGCGCGGCCTGCGCGTTGGCGAGATCGCCTTCGGCCTGCGTTACCGTCGCCTGGAACAGCGCCGGATCGATTTGCGCTACGACCTGCCCGGCTTTCACCTGTGAGTTAAAATCGGCAAAAAGCTTCTGAATATTGCCCGAGACCTGACTGCCCACCTGCACATTGGTGACAGGATTCAAAGTGCCGGTGGCGGTCACCAGCTGCGTAATCGGGCCGCGCGTTACCGTCGCGGTCTGATATGTCGCGGAATGAGCCGACGTGCAGCGGCGAATGACGAACAGAACCATGAGCAACGCGACAATGATGACGCCGATGGGAAAAAATCGCTTCATGTAGGATGTAATTTGACTTGAGCTTCAGTTAAAATGACAGGCAGACGTGGTCCGGCGTTACATCGAGATCTACTCCATCATGCTTCGCAACTCGCTCATTCGCGAGATGAGTTTCAAGGCAAATTTCCTTCTCTGGATGCTGGTGGAAGTCCTCTGGTTTGTCGGGCAGATCGTTTTTTTCTCGATCATTTTCGGAAATGTCGACCGCATCGGCGATTGGACAAAATGGGAAGTCGTTTTGCTCGTCGGAACCCACCAAATGATCTCCCAGCTTTTCCAGGCGTTCTTTTTCGTGAACGTGGCCAACATTCCCGAGCTCGTCCGCACCGGAAAACTCGACTCCCTCCTCGTATTGCCGGTCGACAGCCAATTCGCTGTTTCCACCAAACAATTCGGCCTCGACAGTATCGTCAACACGATCGTCGGAGGCGTGGTCGTTGTCTTCTCGTTAACCAAACTCGGCTACGTCCCGAGTCCGACGTCAATCGTGCTCTATTTGATCGCAATCTGTTTTGGCGTGGCGGTGCATTATTCGATCATGCTAAGCCTGGCCGCGGTCAGTTTTTGGATCGTGCGGGCGCAAGGCCTGGTCTACGGCTACTTCAATTTTCTCAACATCGCGCGCTACCCCGATTCGATCTTCCCGCCCCTGTTCAAATTCATTTTCAGCTGGATCGTTCCCGTGGTGGTGGTTTCGAACGTCCCCGCCAGGGTGCTCGCGAAATCGTTGGGTCAGCCCTGGGGCCTCATGTCGAAGCTCGTCATTGCCTCGACTGTCATCTTCTGCCTGTCCCGCAGTTTTTGGACTTTTGCCCTGAGGCGGTATTCCAGCGCTAGCTCCTGAAAATTCTCACCACGAACGGACACTAATAGACACCAATGAGACAGAGGTCAGTCATTCACCCGGCAATTCGTGTTAATTGGTGTAAATTCGTGTTTAACAGGGTGTTCAGGGCGACAAAATGATGAACAAACCCGCCAGAAATTCGTCAAATCTTCCCTTGCACGAATCAGGAATCGTTCTTAATTAAGCCTCCTTTTTCCGGCGGTCGCCCCAACGACCGCCTTTTGAATTATGGCCACCACAAAAAAGAAAAAAGTTGCCTCTAAGAAAGCGGTCAAAAAGCCGGCCCGGAAGGTATCTGCCAAGACAGCCACCGAGAGTCCGCGCGCCGCGTTGTTGACCGGAAATAACCACGACAAAAAGCTCTCCCCGTTCATTCGTCAGCAAAAGGAAAAGCTTCTTCAACTTCGCGACGCGATGGTCGATTCCATGGCCGGCGTCGCCCAGGACACCCTTCGCTCGCGCGCAGAAGGCAGCGAAGCTTCCGCATTCGGAATGCACCAGGCCGATGCCGGTTCCGATGCCTACGACCGCGATTTTGCCCTGAGCCTGCTTTCACAGGAACAGGACGCCCTTTACGAGATCGATCAGGCCTTGAAGCGGATCGAGCTCGGCACCTATGGCGTTTGCGAAATGTCGGGCAAACCGATTCCGCACGCGCGTTTGGAAGCAATCCCGTTCGCCCGGTTCACGGTGGAATGTCAATCCCAGCTCGAAAAGCAAAATAAACAGTCGCGTGTCCGCCAATCGGTCACCTCGCTGTTCGGTTTGACCGAGGACGAAGGCGGCGATGGCGAAGCGGAGGAATCCGAAGCTACCCCCGCGCCGGAATCGAAGGAGTAACGAATATGGCGCAGGAAATTGTCACTCTCGAATGCACCGAAGCGAAAGCTTTGGGCAAGCCGGTTTCGCGTTACATGACCACGCGTAACAAGAAAAGCCCGCGCACCCAGGGCCGGCTCGAGAAGAAGAAATACAACCCGTTCTTGCGCAAGCACACGCTTCATCGCGAAACCAAATAAATTTTCATGCAACCCAAAACCGCCAAACGCCGTTCCGCATTTCGCCGGGCCAACCGCGCCATGCCCAGGCGCCGGATCGATATCTCGATCGAAGCGATCGATTACAAGAATCCCGACCTGTTGAAAAAATTCGTGACCGAGAGCGGCAAGATTCTGCCGCGCCGCGTCACCGGCATGCCAGCCCATCTCCACCGCAAGATCACCCGCGAAATCAAACGCAGCCGTTCCGTGCTGCTGATGAAGTAGCGCAAGTGCGCTATCTGAATTTGTAGAGGCGCCGGGCCAAGCGCCTGTTTATCAATTTGGCACTTTAGACCTGGTCTGCCCCCGTGTGGCAAATCCATGATCAGGAAAAACTTTCGGCCAACTAGGGGTAGCGTAATCACCGCTACGACGCTCTCGGCCTATTTCGTGTGATAAACCCATTCGCCCGTTTCGGCCGCGTGCAGTTCTGGTTCGCGTTCTGAACGCAGCGCGACCGACAGAAGATAACCTGTATTGTCCAGGTATGCTTTGTAATTCCATGCTCTCCTCCCAACGGTCGGTTGCGGAATTACCTTCACATACTCCGGCACAAGTGCATCGAGGCTCTTGGGAAATGAACCGGTTTTCGTACGGTATTCGTTTAGAGCGTGACGAACGACGTCACCGCGCTTTTTAGTTTCCGTGACCTGGCTTTCGCGCCAGCTATAGCAACCGCCAAAAACGAGCGCCACTGCTCCAAGAGCGAATAATAATATGACTCGTCTCACGCTTTCCGGGTTTTCTTTCCTTCGTCGATCAGCTTCCAGAACTCACGCGTTCCGCCGAGCGCTTGGTCTTCCGAGCCCGGAAGTTTGCTGCGGAAAAGAAAATCGCGAAACGTGTTCTTGTGCAAAACGCGGTGGATGGTGACTCCTTCCGAGGTTTGTTCGAAATAAATCCGGTAATCTTTCGCGCGGTAACGATATAACTTTTTTCCCTCCCGCTCGATCACGCCAAAATGCTTCGCGTCGAGATGATCGAGGTCTTCCGGCAAAATTTGAAATTCCGCCAGAAGATCGAGCTGCATTTTCTTCGGCAACGCCGACATCTCGGCCGCGCTCAGTTCGTTAAAAATTATCTGGAACATGAAGAAGAAGTGACCAGTGACGTGTGACCAGTGACCAGCATTTCTAAATCTAAATCAAACGAAAACGCGCTTCACCCGCTGGCCAACCCGGGTTGTGATCTCCCACGTAATTGTGCCGGCTTTGTCCGCCAGCTCTACACATGGAATTTCCGCATCGCCCTGTTTCCCCATCAACACGACTTCGTCGCCAATTTGAGCGTCCGGAACATGCGAAACATCGATCACCATTAAATCCATCGTAACGCGACCGAGCAATGGACAACGTTTGCCGCGGACCAGCATCTCGGCCCCTACGTTCGATAGATGCCTCGGATAACCGTCGGCGTACCCGGCCGTCAATGTCGCCACCCGCATCGGCTGGGGCGTGATGAAAGTGCGGCCATAACTGATGGAGGCGCCTTTTGGCAAATCGCGAATCAATCCAATTCGCGCCTTCCAGGTCATTGCCGGCTTTAGGATGTCTTGAAATTCCGGAAGCGGCGAAATCCCGTAGAGAATCACTCCCGCGCGAACGACTTCATAAGGCCGCTCGTTGAAGGCAAGGGTTCCAGCGCTTTGCAAAACATGGACTTTGAACTTCGCAGGAACCCGGGCGCGCAATTGATCGACAATTTTCCCAAAACGTACCAACTCGTCCTTGGTGTACTCCGCGTCCTCATTTGAAACCGGCATATGAGTGGAAACGCTGTGAATTTCAATGTTCGTCAAAGCGGTGACGCGCTTGAACACTTCAACCGATTCCCTTTCCACCACCCCCATTCGGCCGTTGCCGGTATCGACTTTGAAATTAATCGAAACCCGACCGTGTTTGGAGAATGCTTCCGCTTCTTCGAATCCGGAGATCGTCGGAATAATTCCATGTTCAACAACACTTGCTCGTTCGTCCGGTAGCGTGGGACTCAACGTGATAATCGGATGTTTCACTTTTTCGCGAAGCCCGAGCGCTTCTTCCAGATTCGCCACGCCGAACAGTTGAACTTCATTGGCCAGCGCCTCGGCCACGCCAAGCATCCCGTGCCCGTAGGCGTTCGCTTTCACTACCGCGAGCATCTCGGCTTTTCCTATGCGCTTCCGTGCAATTTCCGCGTTGTGCCGCAACGCGGTGCGATCAACCTCAGCCCAGCAGCGATAAGTTTGTGTCATTTCTTTGGGATCGTGATGTGCGGTTCGCGCAAATACATTGGCTCGAGCGGCGGCCGCGCAAAATTACGTTCCGCATTGGTCACCAACTGCGCGAGCATTTTCGCAGCCGGATAGCGAAGCTCGGCCTGATCGAACTGTGGAAGTTTCTCGGTAGCAAAAATTGGCATCTTCTTGTCGATCTTAGCCACTTTCTCGCGCAATTCAGGTTCGCTCATCAAGGTTGGCGGCTCGGCCAGATTTCGATCGCAGACCCGCGCGTAAAAATATGAATTACGGCGCGCGTCGCCGATGACGCAGTATTCCGGCGCATCACATTCAATCGCACAGATCGACGGATACCCTACCAGGCGGGATTGCGATGCGATTTGCAGTCCGATTGCGGCGGAGATTGCAATCCTTGTTCCGGCATAAGAACCGGGCCCCAAACCAGTGATAATCGTGTCGCTATTCCCGAATTGCTTCTGCACTTCAGCGAGATATTCGAAGAACGGGCCTGAATTCTTTCGGTCATTCGGCCAGTCGCGCTCGAATTCGATTTTATCGCCGTCGACCAAAGCGATGCTTCCTCGAGCACTGGAAAGTTCGAGCGCGAGCATTTTCATTTGCTTATGATTGCCCGCTTGTCTTCGGCTTTCGTTTCAAACGAAATCCAGCGCGCGTTTTCCGGAATCAGTTCCCGAAACCGGTCGGCCCATTCGATTACCGACACGCCGTTGCCAAAAAAATACTCGTCCAGGCCGAGCCGCTCCGCCGCTTGTTGATCCTCCAGCCGCAGAAAATCGAAGTGGTAAACTGGCAAACGTCCGCCAGAATATTCGTGGATTAGAGTAAACGTCGGACTTGTTACAACGCCACGATCTCCCAAGCCCGCAACCAAACCCTTCACAAATTGCGTCTTGCCGGCACCGAGATCGCCGGTCAGCGCCAGGACGTCGCCGGATTTCACATTTTCCGCGAACCGGCGTCCGAACGATTCGGTTTCGTCCGGGCTATTGGAAATGAATGTAGCCACGAGACAAAGAGGTTTGAGGTTTGATGTTTGATGTAAGATTTCCGATCCGAGTCAGAGCAAGCCTCGGAAAGTTTTCGCGCCAGGTTTTTTGCAAACGCGAACGGTCATGCGGAGAAATGGCGAAAAGAAGCTCGTAATCTTCGCCGTCGGAAATCGCGTTCTCAAGCTTCGCGCCGGCCGCGAGCGGCAATGCGTCTTTATCGAGCTTGAATCCAAGTTTGCTTGCCCGCGCCAGACGTGGAAGATCGGCGCCGAGGCCGTCGCTCAAGTCCATCATTGCGTGAATGCGAAAATTCTTGGTGAGCCAGCGTGATTCTTTAATCCGCGGGACGAACCGAAGATGTTTGCCGCGGAGCGATCCGCCCAGTTTGCCGGTGACGAAAAGATCGTCGCCTTTTTTCGCGCCGGCACGAGAAACGTGCCGGCCCTTCTCCACGAACCCGGAGACGCTGACTGAAATTGTGGCTGGTCCGCACGTTGCGCTGGTCTCGCCCCCGACAATTGCGACGCCGAATTTCGACGCCGCTCGCTTTAAGCCGCGATACAGTTTCTTGACCCAGGAGATCGATCGATCCGCAGGGACAATCAGGGTAATCAATGCGAACTGCGGAACGGCGGAAACCGCCGCGAAATCGCTTAACGCCCGCATCATCGCTTTCCGCCCAATAAGTTCCGGATTGGCGCGTGATTCGAAGTGGATCTTCTCGACGACGCAGTCCGTCTTCAGAACAAGTAAATTTCGGGAGCCACGAAATTGAACGACCGCGCAGTCATCCCCAATAAATTTGCGCGACTCCGGCAAATCGCGCAGGAGCGACGCGAGAAGCGCGTCTTCACCAGCCTGGCTCAGTTTCATTGCTGAAACAGTTGAGGGAAGGCGAGGAAAACAAGCTGAGCAGAATTGAACAGGGCATGCATCGCCATTGAAACAATGATCGAGCCGCTCCACTCGTAGGCAAGAGTGAAGCAGGCCCCGAGCACGAACAATGGCGCAGCGGACGGCAGATGGGTGTGGGCGGCCGCGAAAAGAAGCGCGTTGAAAAGCAGTCCGACGGTGACGCCGAAATAGCGGCGCAGTACGCCATAAATAAAGAACCTAAAAATAAATTCCTCGCAGATCGGCGCAATGACTACGGCCAGGACAATGATCGTCACCCGCTGCTCCATCGACTGGGAGTTGTTAAAAAGATCGACAATCTCCTGCTTGCTCGACTCCCCCCCAAAAAAGGTTTGGGTCAGCCCCTCAGCCACCCCAATCAATGGTGCCGCGGCCAGCAACAACACGACTGCCGTGCTGACCGCACGTTTAAAGCTGGATTTCGAAAATCCGCCAAGGGCGTCAATGTCGAGGCCGCGGAGTTTCAAAACTACTGCAATCAAAAGCACCACGAACAGGCTCAGCAGCAGATTGGCGATGAGATCGCGACTGTTTAACTGGACCGGCGATGTTCGTTCAAAAGAAGCGACAATGTTGAGCATCAGAAACGCGATCAACCCCAACGCGACACACGCTTCGGCCAACCCAAATGTTCGCATCGGCGGCGACGCATCAGGCGCCTCGTCCAGAGAAGGAGCTGCTATTCGAACGCTGATTTGCCGGATCAGGGTTGTGTAAATCGCAAAACCCGCCAGCACCAGCAGGGCGACGAAAATGTTTCCAACTGCGCTGGAAAAAGCACTCGCAAACATTCGTTCGCGAACTACGGAGCGTAGAAGCTCGGCAGAAAGTAGGCGCGTCCGCTTTCGAGACGCGGGACAAGCTCTTTCGGGAGCTGCAATTCGATCTTGGAATCGCCGTTAAACTCGCCGAATGCGCGGAAAATTCGCGCCAGGCTGAAAGGCGGCCCGTATTTCACCACCGTGGCTTCCGGAGCATTGCCGAGCTGCCTTGCTTTTGCGTAGGCGTCTTCGAGCTGGCCAAGCCCGTCGATTAGCTTCGCATTCAGCGCGTCTTTGCCCGACAGAATTCGGCCATCAGCGATCGTGTTGCGCAGCATGTCCGCGGGAAGACTTCGCTCCTTGGACACCACGCCCAGAAACTTGTCGTAAGTCTGCATGACGAAGCTTTGGATCAACTCTTTCTCTTCCGGAGTCATCGGACGCGCGCCATTCAAGATGTCTTTGAACTTGCCGCTTTTAAAGACGACCGATGCCAATCCAATCTTGTTGAACAGCTGCTCGTAATTCAGCGTTTGAATGATAACGCCGATGCTCCCGGTGATCGTCGTCTCGTTGGCCATCAAATATTTTCCGCCACAGGCAACGTAGTAACCTCCGGACGCGGCAAGCGAATCCATGTAAATCACCACCGGTTTGCGCGCCCGGGCCTTGGTCACCGCGTTATAAATCTGATCTGCGGCCGTGACTTCGCCGCCGGGAGAATCGATCTCCAGGACGATCGCTTTGACGTGGCTATCGTCACGCGCCTGTTCCAGCGCCAGCCTCATATCTTCAACCATCGATTCGCTGACGTTGCCCGGAATCGAGCCGCTAATCAGCCCGCGCATCGTGATCAACGCGATCCGGTCTGGAACCAAACGCGCGCCGCGCTGGACCACAACCTCGCGAAATCGCGGAATCGGCTCTTCGAAGTGCGTTCCATTGGCAAATCCGCGCAAGGCGACCAGGGCCAGCATGAAATTGATAAAGACGCTCCCGCACAGAGCCACGAACAGAAATATGCTGAGACAACCGAATTTCCTGTCAGCCATGAGTGTGGGTGAAACTGGAGGAGAACGGGGGCGGGCACAAGCGGTTTTCAAGCGCAACTTGGGAGGCAAAAGGGTGTTACCAGAATGTCACGGAGGAAGCTTTGCGAAGGGATTTGACCGGCTCTAGGATTCAGTGGCAAGGAAGCTGCTCGGGGGGTATGGATAATAGGGGAATTATAGGAATTATGAATAGCAGCGCTCATCTCACCGTCACTGCACCGTCCGCCCGCCGGGTCAAAAAGACCAAGGCCCAAAAGAAACGCGGCCGGCCACGCAACGGCAAAACCGCCAGCCAAACTTACGACGCCACCATGGCCGCCGCCGGTACACTTACCCGCACCAAAGCGCTTTTATTGGCCGCGCTCAAAGTTTGGGAGCTCAAACACCGAATTCACGATCAAGGGAGCTGAGCGTCACCGCTTAGACTCCTCGACCTTGAAGTAAATCTCGCGCGACAGCGATTTCAACCGCGCACCTATTTACGCGCGGGCGCCGTTGCTTTCATTTGCGGCGAAAGTCGGTAATATTTCCCGCCATTTGCGCCCGTAGCTCAGCTGGATAGAGCAACGGATTTCTAATCCGTAGGTCGGGTGTTCGAGTCACCCCGGGCGCGCTCTAACATCCGCATCCACGCATCCCGCTCCTCGGCGGCGAATCATTAGGGTGAAGCGTTTCTCCAGTTTTCTTGTCGGGTTGATTTTCTTCACCTTGTCGGCCGGACAAGTTTTCCCGGCGGAATCGCTGGACGACTCGATTCATTACCTTCTCGACTACGTCGCAAATTCAAACGCGACTTTTATTCGCAACGGCCAAACTCACACGCCGCAGGAAGCGGTCGATCACATCAAAGCGAAGTACGAACATTTCAAAAAAGAAATCAAAACGCCGGAAGATTTCATTCGGCTCTCGGCGAGCAAAAGCTTGCTGACGGGGCAGCCCTATCGGGTTCGGACCGCCGACGGCAAAGAAATGCGGCTCGATGAGTGGTTAACGGATGCCCTGAAGAAACATCGCGCCGAGTAGTTATTGGTAGATGTCCTGCAAGAGATCGATCACAGGTTTTCCCGTCTTAAATAGCGGCGCCAGGATACCCTTCGCGAAATGCTTTTGTGCGGCAGCAATCAGCCGTTGCTTCAAGTCTTCGCGTGGATGACTGGCCGGACCTTGAAGATTCAAGCTCGTCCACAAATAACCAGCGCGCGATTCCGTGAATACTTCTTCACGCGCGCCCGGCAGCGCTTCAACCACATCAGGAGCGGCGCCAATTTTGAATTTGGCGTCGATGTTTTTGTTCTCGATCGTGAATTCCCCTTCGAGGCGGCACAGTCCTTTCGATTCCGCTTCGAATTTTGAAATCTCGAGACGATCGCCCGCCAATCGATAATGAAACCGGAGAATGTCGATCTTCGGCTTCTCAAATTGCGGATGACGCGTGACCGTTGCAATCTGGCCGAGCGCTTTGACGTCATGGACCATCGCGCGCGAAAATGTCAGGTCGCCAGTCGCGTCGACCTTTTCGCCGGGCTCAAACCTCTTTCGCAGATCGCTCTCGGAATCGACCAGGCCATCGAACCGTCCTTTCCAGTACCCAGTAACGAACGGCTCCGCCTGGGTTTGTTTCGTGCTCAAGTGCAATTGCATCGAACCATGCTCGCCGAAATCGAACTGGCCGCTGACCTTAATGTTTCCCGGCTGCCCAAGAGAAAGAAGCGCCGTTTTGACGAACAATTTTGCATCCGACCAATCGAAATGGAGTTCGTCGATCTTCAATTCCGGCCAGCCGGCTTGTTGAAACGTCCCGCCCCGACCAAAAATCTCGAGCCCGTGATCCACGGGAAAAAAACGTGAACTCACACCTTTGAGCCCACCGACATCTTCGGCGGCGGAGCCCCAATAAACGTCGGTCCGATCGATGTCAGTCTCGCGAATGTCGATGTTCACCAGGGATTCGGTTTGTCGCTCGGGACTGAGATTCGGTTCAGCTGGCAGGATTTTTTCCAAATGGGTGGCCGCAGCTTCGCCGTACGCCGCTTCAAGATGCGAGGCCTGCAACTGGGTGATTGTGAATGTGCGCCGCCACAGATTGTTCAGACTACAGTGGGCGTGAAGGTTGGCCGCACTAAGCGCGGTCAGATGATGCGGAGGTTGGCTGCGCGCGAGAATTCCAGCGCTGTGAACAGACATGCCTCGCCGCGCCGGCGGCAGATAACCGCACTCCGAGACGTCCAGCTTCACCGCAGTCTTTTCGGAAATGAATCGAAGAAAATCGTCGGTTCTAATCAATCGATCGACAGTTCGAATCGCGGCAAAATAGACACTGCCCCCAAGCACCAGAACAATTCCGATCGCAATCAATAATTTTCGCGGCCCGCGCATAACACTATTAAATTCGAATGCGCGCTTTGTAACGGCCGTCTATCTCGTCGGTTACGAATGATTAATCGAATGAATGGCGTCCTTTGCAGAAGTTTGTCGCTGGCGGTCGTGCTATTTCTTTCCAGCTGCGCGATCAAGATGGGGAAACAACCAAGAAATGAAGTCCAGTCTCTCTATTCCGCGCGATCTACGGAATTTCGACAAGCCGCCGGAAATTTGCTTGGTCCCGATTTCATTGGCGGAAACAGCATCAGCACTTTGGTTAACGGCGACGAAATCTTTCCGGCGATGCTCAGTGCGATTCGTTCGGCCAAACGCTCGATCAATCTGGAAACGTATATTTTTTGGGACGGCGCAATTGCGAAGCAGTTCACCGCCGCGCTTTCCGAGCGCGCCCGCGCGGGAGTGGCGGTCAATTTGATTCTCGACGCGCAGGGTACGGCAAAGATGGGGATGGAAAACTCGGCCCAATTGAAGAGCGCCGGCGCGCAGATTGTGAAGTATCACAGCGTACTTTGGCCGGATCCGCGCCGTTACAACAATCGCAGTCACCGCAAATTGCTGATCGTCGACGGCACGGTCGCGTTCATTGGCGGGGCAGGAATCGCCGATCTCTGGGCCGGCAACGCCGATTCAACCAAACACTGGCGCGACAATCATTACAAAGTCACTGGTCCCGTAGTAGCGCAGCTTCAGGCCAGCTTTGTCAGCAACTGGCTCAAAACCCGCGGCGATGTTCTCCACGGACCGAAATATTTTCCTCCACTGGAAGACAGCGGCTCATTGCAAGCGCAGACGATCCGAAGCGGCGCGCATTACGAGAATCTCGACTTGATGTACTTGCTGGCGATCGCGGCGGCCAAGAAAAGTCTGCGAATCGAAAACGCCTACTTCCTGCCGGACGACTTAGTTCGCAAAGAATTGGTCAACGCGGCGAAACGCGGCGCAAAGGTCGAGATCATCGTGCCGGGAAATAAAATCGACCAAAAGCTGGTCCGCTCAGCCTCACGACGGCATTGGCCGGAGCTGATCAGCGCCGGGATCAAAATCTACGAATACCAACCGACCATGGTCCACGTAAAGCTGCTGATTGTGGACGACAAGTTCGTCTCAGTCGGTTCGGGCAATTTCGACAATCGCTCGATTCGTTTGAATGACGAAGCCAATCTCGATGTTTTGGATTCAGATTTCGCCGCACAACAAGTTCACCTGTTCGAGCTCGATAAACGCCAATCGCGCGAAATCCCGCTCAATGAAGTCGGCGGATTGCATGTGGAAAATCCGTTCGAGCAGGCCGCGGCGCTGTTTTCGCCGCAGCTCTAATTATTCGAGTTCGCGGACCACGCAGCAACGATTTCCCGCGCCACGCTCGCCAGGATTTTAGATCGCTCGTCATCCGCAACAGACGGCGCGTCAACATAAAGCGCGACAAAGATCCGGACTCCGTTCGGAACATACAGAATCGCAACATCATTCGTTTCGCCCTGACCACTGCGCCCGGTCTTGTCTCCAACCCGCCAATCCCTTGGGACGCCAGCACGAATCAGCGCCTCGCCGGTTTCATTCTTCAGCAACCAGCCTTGCAACAAATTGCGCGATTTCTCTGAGAGAACATCCGTCGTAATCAAACGAACCACATCACCGCACATCGCCCGAGGTGATGTCGTGTCCAATTCTTCGCCGGCTTTCGCTATGTTCAACTCCGGCTCGATCCGATCAAACCGGGTGACATCATCGCCAATCGATCGCGCAAATTTGGTCAATGCCGGCGGGCCGCCAATTGCTTGCAGCAAAAGATTGCCCGCAGTGTTGTCGCTCTGTTCGATCGCCGCTTCGCACAACGCGCCCAACTTCATTCCGCCTTCGGCCAGGTGTTGTTTCGTCACCGGTGCGTAAGCGAGAATGTCCTTTTGCGTGTAGCGGACAAAGCGATCCAGATTTTCGTCGCCGCGATCAACCCGCTGCAATACCGCCGCAGCCGCAAGCAGTTTGAAAGTGCTGCACATTAGAAATCGCTCATTCGGCCGATTCTCGATTCTCCGTCCAGTGGCCGAATCGATCGCGACAAGTCCGATGCGGCATTGTTTCTCGATCTGGGCGATGCGCTTGTCGAGTTGGGGTTCGCTCGCCTTGGCTGAGATCGCAATCTCGAGCGCAAGAACTAACAAAGCGAACCAGCGCACAAGTGAACGTCCTACCAGCGGTGAAACGCCGGATGGCCTTCTTTGACCGCGACGAAAACGCCCCGGCAGGTCGCACAAACTTTTCCGCCGCCGCTCAAGGTCCCCTCAATTGTCGCGCGAACACCGTTTAAATCCACGACGTGGGCGGAAAGCGAAATTGAGCCGATGGTCGGCGTCGGTCGCAATAGTTTGATCGAATATTCAGCCGTCACCGTGCAGGGCGGATGATCTTCGCCCGCGTTTTTCATCAAATGATAAGCCGCGGTCCAATTACAGTGACAATCAAGCAACGCGCCGATGATTCCGCCGTTCAAAACGCCCGGAAAGGCTTCGTATTTTTGCTCGGGCTTCCATTCGGCGACGACTTCGCCGTTTTTTGCAAAGCTGCGAATATGCAGGCCTTCAGGATTCGCCGGTCCACAACCGAAGCAGGCATTGTTCGGCGCGTATTTTTCCTGAAGCGACTGCTCAGCCATATCAACTCTTCCTCTTCGTTTTAATTAAGAGGCAGAAGGAGGTTACTTCGGGGGGCCGGGATATTTTCTCAATTGCGGGCCGACGTAGAGCGAACGCGGACGAATCAATCGGTTGTGATCGTGTTGTTCAACCACGTGCGAGCACCATCCGGCGACGCGCGATGCGGCAAAGAGCGGCGTATTGAGCTCCGGTTTGAATCCCATCATCCAAAACACCGGCGCGGCATAAAGGTCGACGTTCGCGCAAAGACCTTTCTCGCGATCCATGACTTCTTCGAGCTTTTCGCAAATGGCGACCCAATTCTCTTTTCCGGTTCGCTTGCCCAAGTCGCGCGCGATCTCGCGCATCACCGGCACTCGGGAGTCGCCCTCTTTGTAAACGCGATGACCGAATCCCATGATTTTCGCCTTGGCGGCGAGTTGTTTCTTCAACCAGGCTTCAGCGCGATCGGGAGTTCCAATGTCCTCGAGCATCTTCATCGACTCTTCGTTCGCACCGCCGTGCAGTGGACCCTTCAACGTTCCGCACGCGGAAGTGACCGCGGCATAAATATCCGCCAACGTGGACGCGGTCACGCGCGCGGCAAAAGTCGACGCGTTGAATTCGTGATCGGCGTAAAGATTGAAAATCGTGTCCATCATCCGGGTTTTCCAATCTTCCGGGACTTTGCCGTCGAGTTTGTAAAAGAAGTTTGCCGCCTGGCTGAGCTCCGGTTTTTCTGGCAACGGTTTCTGCCCTTGGGAAATGCGGAAGCCATCGGTGATCAAGGTCATCACCTTCGCGATTAAGCGGATCGCTTTCCGCACGTTCGCATCATGCGAGTGATCATTCAGATCCTTGTCGAACGGCGCGAGCATCGAGACGCCGGTCCGGAGCACGTCCATCGGATGGGTGTCCTTCGGCAGTAACTGCATCATTTGCTCGACTTCTTTGGGAAGTGCGCGCTCCGCTGCGATCTGCTGTTTGAAGTCGTTTAATTGTTTCCCGTTTGGCAGTTCCCCGTTAAGCAGCAAATACGCGACCTCTTCGAACGTCGCCTTGTCGCCCATCTCGTGAATGTCGTAACCGCGATACATCAGGCCGGCGTTGGGATCGACCCAGCAAATGGCTGTTTCGCCGGCAATTACTCCGGCTAGCCCGGGGCTATACTCTGGTTTTGCTTCAATAGTCATTGATCTCCATTCACGTTAACAACGATACGCCGTTCGACAAATGCTCAGTCGCGAAAACCTTTCCATTCTTCTGCGGTCGGATCGTAATCGAGCAGCTTGTAAAGTTCCTGCCGGGTCTGCATCTGGTCCATCCAATCGGCTTGCGAGCCAGCTTTTTTGAGCGCGGCGAAGAACTTCTCCGTCGCTTTCATTGAAACACGGAATGCGCTTTGCGGGAAAATGATCATTCGATAACCAAACTCCGCGAGCTGCTTAAAACTCAGCACCGGACTCTTGCCGAACTCGGTCATGTTCGCCATCAACGGCAACTCG
>Ga0070732_10000315_pt1 | contig 33292 bp, 26 predicted proteins | sample Coa_R1_5_FD_66449 | JGI IMG/M metagenome (GOLD analysis project Ga0070732, IMG submission 66449) | Surface soil microbial communities from Centralia Pennsylvania, which are recovering from an underground coalmine fire - Coalmine... | ecosystem: Environmental > Terrestrial > Soil > Unclassified ... | reverse complement strand
CCATCACCGCCACTACCGTTCCCGCCGATGCCGACCCCAACGCTGTCCTTGGTATCGCCAACCCCGACGCCAGTGCCACCGAACCCGTTACCGCCGCTGCCCGCCGTATTGCTGCTCCCACTGCTCCCACCGTTCCCGCCGGCGCCGCCGTTGCCGTTATCACTGCCGCCTGTGCCCGCGCCGATGCCGTTCCCGCCGTTGCCGCCGCCGGAGTTCTCATCCCCGCCGGCTCCGCCCGTGCCCGTGCCGATCCCGTTGCCGTTCTCATCGCCACCGCTGCCGCCCTTCCCACCGTTGCCCGCGTTCCCGGCATCCCCACCATCGCCACCACTGCCATTGCCGCCGATGCCGTTCCCGACACTACCTTCGGCGGCGCCCACACCGCTGCCGACGGATCCGGTCCCGTTCCCGCCGTTGCCCGCCGTATTGCTGCTCCCACTGCTCCCACCGTTCCCGCCGTTGCCGCCATTGCCGTTATCACTGCCGCCCGTGCCCGTGCCGGTGCCGTTCCCGCCGTTGCCGCCGCCGGAGTTCTCATCCCCGCCGGCCCCGCCCGTGCCCGTGCCGATCCCGTTCCCATTCTTGTCCCCACCGCGGCCGCCCCTGCCCCCACTCCCGCCGTTCCCGGCATCCCCACCATCACCGCCACTTCCGTTCCCGCCGATGCCGACACCAACACCACCATCGACGCCCACACCGACGCCGTCGCCGCCAGTCCCATTGCCGCCGGTCCCGGCCGAGTTGCTATTGCCCGTGCTCCCGCCGGTCCCCCCATTCCCGCCGTTGCCGTTGTTGCTGCCCCCCGTGCCCGTGCCGCTCCCGGCCCCGCCGGTTCCGCCGCTCGTGTTCTCGTCCCCACCGGCCCCGCCTGTGCCCGTGCCGATCCCGTTGCCGTTCTCGTCGCCGCCGCTGCCGCCCTTCCCGCCTTTGCCCGCGTTCCCGGCATCCCCACCTTCACCACCACTACCGTCACCGCCGATGCCCACACCGGTGCCGCCGCTGACGCCCACCCCGTCACCCAATCCGCCCTTGCCGTCGCCCCCGTTCCCGGCGGTGTTGGCGCCCCCACTTGTGCCGCCGTTCCCGCCGTTCCCGCCGTTCCCGTTATTGCTGCCGCCGTTGCCTACGCCCGTCCCGGACCCGCCGGTGCCGCCAACGAGGTTCTCGCTCCCGCCGGCCCCACCGCTGCCCGTGCCGATCCCGTTCCCGTTCTCGTCGCCGCCGCTGCCGCCCTTGCCGCCCCTCCCTGCGTTCCCCGCATCCCCACCACCACCGCTAATCCCCGTGCCCCCGACGCCATCGCCGGTCCCCTCATCGCTGAGGCTGGTGCTGCTGCCATCGTTGCTGTTGCCATCGTGGCCGGCGCTGTTGCTATTCCCGCTGCCGCCGCCGCTGCCGCCCGCGCCGCCGTTCCCGTTGTGGCTCCCGCCCGTGCCGGTGCCGTTCCCCGCACCGCCGTTGCCGCCGCCGGAGTTCTCATCTCCGCCGGCCCCGCCGCTGCCCTTTCCGATCCCGTTCCCGTTCTTGTCGCCGCCCTCACCGCCGCCGCCACCCTCGCCGGCGTTCCCGGCAGAGGTCCCGTCGCCGAACGCGGAATTGGCGCCTCCGCTGGTCCCACCGTTACCGCCCGCGCCCCCGTTCCCGTTGGTGCCGCCGCCCGTGCCCTTGCCCGTGCCGCTACCGCCGTTACCGCCAGAGAGGTTATTACTCCCGCCGGCGCCGCCGGTGCCCGTACCGTTGCCGTTCCCGTTCTTGTCGCCAGCCTCGCCGCCGTCCCCGCCGTCGCCACCGTTCCCCGCCGAGCTATCGTTCCCTACGGCTTCGTTGGAGTTTCCCCCGTTCCCGCCACTCCCGCCGACCCCGCCGTTGCTGTTACCACTCCCACCCTGGGCCGTGCCGCTCGCGCCGCCGCCGACGCCACCGGTGGTGTTGAAACTACCCCCGGCACCGCCCGTGCCTGTGGCCGTCCCGTTCCCGCTATTATCGCCACCATCTCCGCCATCGCCCGCGTCGCCACCGTTCCCGGCCCCAGCTCCGTTGTTTTGGCTGCCGCCGTTGCCCGCCGCAGGGCCACCGTTCCCCCCATTCCCATTGTTGTCCCCGCCAGTGCCTGTCGCGGTGGCGCTGGATCCGGTCGACCCGCCGTTAAACGAGCCGCCCGCGCCGCCCGTGGCGGTCCCCGTCCCATTGCCATTGCCGCTGTTCGTGGCGTGCGCTATGGGAACCGCGATCCCGATGTAGAACATCGGCACCGCGAGTGCCAAAAACACCGTCACCAAAAAGTACAATGGACTCCGCACCTTCCGCCGCTTACGATCGCTACCCACGCACTACCACCCCCCCGATTGCCCCACACGCAACTATGGATAGAGCACGATGTCCTGTGGATAACAGAGACAGCGTCCCCCTCACGAATTGGCGCAGAACATGTCCAATTCATGAATAGAGGTTCTTGCTCCCTATTACCTTCCACAATCTAAATATCGGCCTGGGCTCAAACGAAGCCTAATTGGACGTTGATCCTTCGTCGATGGGGACCTATCTGAATGGTGTCATTCGGGATCCTTGGTGAGATCCGTGATGCCGTTTAGGATCGAAGGGCGGTGGACGTTCATTCGATCGACTCCAGTTGTCCTGACGATATGATGACTAGCCATACCACGTCATCGTCTGGGGTCTGTTGGGACTTACATCAGAGAGCTAACGGGGCAATCGAGAATCCGGGTTCTGTGTCTGGCTGGGGGGCCAGGATTCGAACCTGGACTCTCAGATCCAAAGTCTGATGGCCTACCGTTAGCCGACCCCCCATCGGGTCACCGCCATCCTATCGCACCGGCCATCCGCCGACAAGCGCCCAAAGGGGGGTCAGCCAAATACGGAACACGGGCGAAACGGCGTTGGACCACGGGTCGACGTAGCCCCGGAGGGAGCCGTTTATGGCGAGGTGAGCAGAGTTCGGACCGAGCGGAGCCGCGATGGCTACGCCAGCGCCACGGCTTCGATCTCGACCGCGGCGTCCCGCGGAAGCTTGGCCACCTGGACGGTGGACCGCGCCGGAGGGCTTTCTTTGAAATACTCGCCGTAGATCTCGTTCATCGCTCCGAAATCGTTGAGATCGCGCAGGAACACGGTGGTCTTCACCACCTTGTCCATCGAGGACCCGGCGGCCTCGAGGACGGCCTTCAGATTGTCCAGGACCCGCCGGGTCTGAACGCGGACGTCCCCCGGGACCGATTGCCCGGTGCGCGGGTCGAGCGGAATCTGACCGGCTGCGAAGACCATGCCACCGCCCACGACGGCCTGCGAGTAGGGGCCGATGGCCGGAGGAGCCTGTTCGGTTTTGATTACCCGCTTCGTCATTTACCCTCACCTCCACGGGGCTCGCCCAGAAATCAGAATTCCGCACCGCGACGCCGTACGGGCCGAATCGAGGCGGTGGCCCGCTACCGGCCCGGCTTCGACAACAGGGGGGCGGGGGCGATCGCCGCCCGGACGCGGGCGGCAATCACCGCTGCCAGGTAGGCCTTAATCAGATCCGCCCAGACGAACGGCAGGACACCGACCTGAATCGCCCGAGTCAGCGTACGCACCGCCCTCGAGGCCACCAACCCGGCGGCCCCCAACCCGTAGATTACCGCGAGGCCGGCGACCATACCGGCATAGACTCCCCACCGGGCCACCCCCGGGGATCCCACCCGCGCCGCGGCATCGGCGCACCAGCCCACGATCAGCGCGGCCAGCGGGAACGCCCACAGATATCCGGCGGTCGGCCCCACCAGGATCGGCGCCCCCCCGTGCCAACCCGCAAACACCGGCAGCCCCGCCGCGCCGAGCAGCAGGTACACGATCTGGCTCAGCATCCCGCGCCGGGCCCCCAGCACCGCGCCGGCGGCGAGCACGGCGAAGACCTGCATGGTGAAGGGCACCCCCGAAAGCCCGGGGAGGGTCACGCTCACCTGCGCGCAGACGGCGGTAAGCGCGGCAAAAAATGCGATCGCCGTCAGGTCTCGCGTCGCCATCGTCACGTCCTTGCCGGGGGTATCGAGCGGCAGTGCGCCGGAATCTGCGCGCGGCCTCGGTCCCATACCCCAGCCGCACCGGAGAATCCTGCCCAGCGCCGGAAGGGCCGAGAAAGCCGTTGCCCGCGAACGGATCAACCACTCCACCGCCGGGGGGTCAGATCTTGACCTGCACCCCGATCGCGCGGTCGAGTTGGGCCACGGCCACAAAGTACTGGAACGCGGCTTGGATGACGTTGCTGTCCGCCGTGGCGAGGTTCTGTTCGGCGGTGACGACCTCGAGCTGCGTCCCCACCCCCGCCTGGAACCGCACATTCGCGATTCGCAGCGCCTCCCGCGCCGAGGCCTGCGCCGTCTGGGCGGACCTCAACACCTCCGCGGCGTTGCCGAGCGACAGGTAGGCATTCCGCACGTCGAGTTCGACCTGCTGCCGCGTCTGCTCCTCGCCCACCTTCGCCGACTCGAGTTGGGCGCGTGCCGCGTCCACCTTGGCGCGGGTGAGGCCGCCGTCGAGGATCGCGATCGTCAGGACGATGCTGCCGGTGAAGTTCACCGTATTCTTGTTGGTGGGGTCGGACGTCTGAATCTGCGGGCCGGCCTGGACGGAGATGTTCGGCCGCAATCCCGACGCGGCCAGGTCGATCGCCGCCTGGGCCGCCGTTTCGCTCGCCTGGGCCGCCACGATCTCCGGCCGGTTCTGCAGCGCCTGCTGGATCAGGGCGGTCACGTTCTGCGGGACTTGGGGAAGGCCGAGGAGCGCCACGAGTTGAAACGTGCTCGACAAGGGCGCCACCAGGGTCGCCGCCAGCGTCTGCTGGTCCTGCGACAGCACCGTCCGCGCCTGCGTCAGGGTCTGCGCGGATTGCGCGAGCTGCACCTGCGCCTGCAGCAGGTCAAACTGCGGCGAGCTGCCGACCTGCACCCGCGCTTGGGTGACCCGCACGTTTTCCTGCGCGGCGCTGACGGCACGCTGCGCGGCGTCGACGGTGGCGTAGGCGGCCTGCACGGCATAATACGCCTGCCGGACGGACAAGACCACCTGCTGCGCCGCCGTCGTGAACTGGGCCTGGGCCAGCGCGACGTTGGCCTGGGCGATCGCGATCTGGTCCTCCAGGGCGCCGCCCGTGTACAGGGGGTACTTGAGGGTCAGGCCAAACACCCAGCTCGTGGCGGCGGTGCCCCCGAGGCCGGTCGCGCTAAACGCTTGATCGGTGATCCCCGCGCCGGGGATGGAAATGCTGCCGGTCAGCGGCGCGCTGGTACAGCAGAGGGAGGAATCGGTGAAGCTTGCCGATCCCCCTAACGTCACCGCCTTGGCCGCTTCTGCCTCCCGCAGCTGGGCCCGGGCGCTGGCGACGCCGAGGGCCGCCTGGCGCATTTGATAGTTGTTCTGCAGCGCCGTCGTGACGGCATCGGCCAGCGAAAGCGGGCGGGGCCCCTGCGTCGGGACCTGCGGCACGGTCGGGATGGGACCGAGGTCGGGCGCCGGTGGGGGGACCTGTTGGGCGCCCGCCGGGAGCCCCATGAAGAAGAACGCGGACGCGACGATCAGCGCAAGAAGCCGATTTCCCATCCATCACCCTCCTCGAACGAGATCGAGCGTACGCAACCGCTCCCCCGTACGTTTCTTACGACGCGCCCCGTCCCCGCGCCTCCGCCTCGGGAAAATTCGCGGCCGGAGAGGTGGCGGACCGTCCTCGCCCCAGCGAGTGCGGAATCGTCGCCCACCCACGCCGGATGGCCGCAAGCCACCCGGCGATCCGAATCTTCCCCAGATCGTCAAACAGCGAGTACATCACCGGAATCGCCACCAGCGTCAGCAGCAACGACATCGTCTGGCCGCCGATGATCACCGAGCTCATCGCCCGGTTGGTCGCGGCGCCCACCCCGGTCGAGATCGCCAAGGGGATCATCCCGGCGACGAAGGCGATGGTGGTCATCAGGATCGGCCGGAGCCGATCCCGGCTGGCGGCGATGATCGCCGCGTTCCGGTCCAGCCCCTGCGCCCGCAGGTGGTTCGCCCGATCGATCTGGAGAATGGCGTTCTTCTTGACCACCCCGAAGAGGACGAGGATGCCGAGCTGCGACAGAATATTCAGCGATCCGTGCAGGAACAAGATCGACAGCAGCGCAAACGGGACGGTCAGCGGCAGCGAGAGCAGGATCGTCACCGGATGGATCCACGACTCGAACTGGGCAGCCAGCACCAGGTACATGAACACGAACGACATCATAAACGCCTGCATGAACGCCGTGGCCTGGCGCCCCTGCTCCGCGGCCTGTCCGGTAAACGTCATGTCGTACTGCGGGCCCAAGTTCAGGGCGCGGACCTTTCGGTCCAATTGCTGCAGCACGGCCTGCTGCGAGATCCCGGGCAGGAGATTGGCGGTCAGCTCGACCTGGCGGCGGCGGTTGTAGTGGTCGATCTCGCTGGGTCCCGTGCCCCGGCTGACGGTCACGACCTGCTCCAAGCCGACCACGCCTTCGGTCGACGAGAGCACGGGGAGCTGGGCCAGCACCTCCTGGTTCGAGCGGTGGAGCTTGTCGGCCCGGATGTAGATCTTGTACTGCTGGCCCGCTTCGGCGTACTTGGCCCCTTTGGCCTCGACCCCCTGGATCAGCATGTACAGCGCATTCGCCGCGTCCACGGCGTTCACGCCCAGGTCCGCCGCCCGCGCGCGATCCACCTGCATCCCGAGTTGCGGCGCGCCGCTGATCAGCGAGGAGCGGGCATCAACGACCCCCGGGATGGAGTGCAGGATCTTGATGCCGGCGTCGCCGACGCGCGTCAGCACGCTCAGGTCGGGACCGCTCACCACGTAGTCCACCGGCTGGAACCCGCCGCTCCCGAAGTCGGAGACCGCCTCGATCTGGGTCTGCAATCCGAGGTAGGCGTACCGGGGCAGAATCGTGTCACGAACTTTGGCCTCCATCGCCTGCTGGCTGAGCGTGCGCTTGTTGAGGTCGACCATGCGCGCAAAGATCGTGAACCGGTTGGGGGTGTTCTGGGGATCATCACCCACGGTGACGATGGTGTAGTCGATGCCGGAAAGCTGCCGGATCTCGGACGCCAACTGCGTGCCGAACCGATCGGTCGCCTCGAGCGTCCACCCCTCCGGGGCGCGGACGACGACTTCGAACTGCGACTCGTCGTCCTCGGGGAGAAAGTTCTTGTTCACCGCCGCCCCGAGGGGGACGATCGCGACCAGCGTCAGCACCGTCAGCACGACGACGGCCCAGCGGCGGCGCAGCGCGTGCTCCAAGAGCCACCGGTACCCGCGGTCGACCGCCAGGTACGCCCGGCCGCGGTGCCGCTCCGGGGACGCGCCGCCGTCCGCCGGCACCCCTCCGTCGTCCGCGCCTCCCCGCTCCCGCCCTCCCCGCCGGAGCCACCGGGAAGAGAGCGAGGGGGTGAGCGTGAAGCTCACCAGCAGCGAGACGGCGATCGAAAACGCCATCGTCCATCCGAAGCTGCGCATGAACCGGCCGACGATCCCGCTCATGAACGCCAGCGGCAGGAAGACGGCGATCAAGCTCAGCGTGGTCGCGGTGACGGCGGGCCCGATCTCGCGCGTCCCCTCCACCGCCGCCTGAACGGGCGACAGCCCCTTCTCCCTCAGCAGACGATAGATGTTCTCCAGGACCACGATCGCGTCGTCGATGACGATGCCGACCACCAACGCCAGCGCCAGCAGGGTGATCGTGTTCAGCGTCAGCCCGAGGGCGGCGATGAGGGTAAAGGTGCTGATGATCGAGGTGGGAATCGCCAGGGCGGCGATGATCGTGGACCGCCAGTTCCAAAGGAACGCCAGCACGACCAGCGCCGCGAGGATCGAGCCCACGATCAGATGCTCCTCGACCGCCCGGGTCGAGGCCTCCACAAACACGGACTGGTCCCGCACGATCCGAAGCCCGTATCCGGGGGCCAGCGTCGGCCCCATCGCCTTGAGGCGCGCCTTGACCGCGTGGACGACGTTGAGCGTGTTCGTGCCGGACTGTTTCACGATCTGGATCAAGACCGCCGGCGTCCCGTCCACGTTGGCGGTGGTGACCGGATCGGCCGCGCCGTCCTCGACCCGAGCGACATCGCCGATCGTGATCGCATGGTTGTCGCGCATCGCCAACCCCACCCTCGTCAGCTCCTGGGGGGAGGTGAGGCGGCCGAGCGCCCGGAGGGTGAGCTGGGTATTGCCCTGATCCACGTGCCCGGCGGGGAGCTGCACGTTCTGATTCTGGACGGCCTGCAGCACCGAGGTGACCGGAAGGGCGTAGGCCGCCAGACGATCGGGGTCGACCCAAACGTTGATCTGCCTCGGCTCGTCCCCGATCAGCGTGACCTGCCCCACGCCCGGGATCCCCTCCAACTGCGGCCTCAGCACCTTGTCGGCGTACTCGGAGATGTCCCGAACCGAGCGGGGCGCGGAAAGCGCCAGTTCCATCACCGGCACCGCTCCCGGATCGAACTTGGACACGAGCGGGGGGTCGATCCCGGCCGGGAGATCGGGGATGGTGTTGATCTTGTTCTGCACTTCCTGCGCGGCGACGTCGACGTTCTTCTCCAGCACGAATTGCATCGCCACCAAGGATACGCCGTCGGCGGATGTCGAGGCGATGTGGTCGATGCCGCTGATCGAGTTGACCGCGTTCTCGATCTTGTTGGTGACGTCGGTCTCAATCTCTTCCGGGGAGGCGCCGGGATCGGTCACCGTGATCACGACGAAGGGGATATCGATATTGGGCCAGCGTTCGATGTTGAGGTGGGCATAGGAAAAGACCCCCAGAAAGACCATCGCCAGGGTGATGACCGAAGCGAGGACGGACCGGCGAACCGAGAGCGCGGCGAGCCACTGCATGCGGGGGAGCCTCCTAGGGCCGGGGAGCGCTGGGCGCGACCGGTTGGTTGTCGGTGAGGCCGTCCTGCCCCTGCACGACGACCGTGTCGCCCCCGGCGAGCCCGGCGACGACTTCGATCAGCCCGTCGTGATGGTCGCCGAGGGTCAAATTCCGGTGGACCGCGCGTCCGCCCAGGACGACGAAAACCACGGGCCCCGAGGCCGCCGTCATCACGGCCTGTTCCGGAATCTGCAGGACGTTGTGGCGCACCCCGACGATGATGGCGCCGCGGGCGAACATCCCCGGCCGAAGGATTCCCTGGGGGTTCGGGACCCGCACCTTGACGCCGAACGTCCGGCTGGAAACGTCCGCCCCGGGCGTGATTTCTTCCACCTGGCCGGCAAAGGTCTGCCCCCCCAGCCCGTCGACCGCCAGCTGCGCCTGCTGTCCCAGCCGGAGCTCCCCCCGGTGCTGCTGCGGAACGATGAACTCGACGTAGACGTCGTGAACCTCGCTGAGGACGAACAACGGACTCTGGGCCGAGGCCGCCACCGACGAAACGACTTCCCCGGGCTCGACGTTGCGCTGCGTGATGGTGCCGGGAAACGGCGCCGTGATGGTCGAATCGCGCAGCTGTACCTGGATGGCGGCCAGCCCCGCTTGAGCCTGGGCCAGCTGCGCGCGCGCCTGCTGGATGTCCTCCTCCCGCGATCCGATGTGCACCAGGGCGGCGTTTTGCACCGCCGAATCGTAGGCCGCCCGAGCCTGCGCGACCTGCGCCTCCGCGACCTGCGCCTGGGTCTGGGCGGAGTCGAGGTCCTGCCTGGAAACCGCGCCCTGACCGAACAAGGATCGGGCCCGCTGCAGGTTCGTCTGCGCGAGATCGAGCGACGATTGGGCGGAGCGGAGGCCTGCCTGCGCCTGGTTGACCGCGTCGATACTCTGCTGCCGCTCCTGGGGGCGGGCTCCGGCCAGGACTTCCTGCAGCCTCGCCCGGGCGGCGGCGACGTTGGCCGCGGCCTGCGCCTGCTCCGCCGCCAGATCGCTGGTGTCAAGTTGCAGCAGCGGGGTGCCGGCGCTGACACGGGCCCCTTCGTCGACCAGAACCGCGGCGACCCGGCCGGAGAGCTTGGATCCGAGCTTCGCGTCCCGAATGCTTGTGACGGACCCGGAAGCCAGCACGCGCGAGACCACGTCGGCGGGGGTCGCCGTCGCCACCACGACAGCCGCCGGGACGCTCTGAGCCGCAGCCGGGGTGCCGGGCGTCGGCTCGGCCCGACCGCGTCCCCGCCATGCCATGATCCCGCCGACAGCCAGCACGAAAATCACGCCGACCACAACGACACGCCACCGCATTTGGATCGTCCTCCCCAACAAAGATCGCTTGGTGTTCAGGCGCCGGTCGAAGCCGGCAGCGGTATCAGGCGCGGCCGTTCCGCCAGGCCGTCAACAGGTCGCCCGCCGCCTGCAGGGCCAATCCCCGCGCGCGATCCCGCGCCTCGATTGGGATCCGGCCGGCCATCAGCAGGGCAATGAAGCCGTGAAACACGCTCCACAGGGTGAGGACTTTCCCCTCGAGATCGTCCGGGGCGCCGTCCACCGGCGGCACAGCGGCTGCCACCACCCCGCGGAACGTCTCGAAAACCTCCCGGGCTTCCGCGTGCGGATGCTGGTGCTCGGGTTCGCAGAAATTCACACCGCCCAACCCGGAGATCACCTGGTAGAGTTCGGGGTGCTTCCAGACAAACTCCCAGTAGGCGTCCCCCATCGCCCGAAACGCCCCATCGGGGTCTCCGTGGGCATCGCGCGCCCGCCGCAGGGCGTCGAGGAGCAGGCGGAAGGCCTCTCTCGACACCTCAGCCAGGAGCGCTTCCTTGTTCTCGAAGTATTCATAAATTGTCGGGGGAGTATATTCGATCTTCTCGGCCACCCGGCGGATCGTCACGGCCTGCCAGCCTTCCCGGGCGGCGATCCCTCTCGCCGCATCCAGGATGGCGTGCCGCATTTCGAGGCGCTCCCGATCCCGCCGCTCCTTGATCCCCACGAAGACATCACCTTCCCTTGATCAATAACCTAACAACGTTCACTTAACTTGTCAATAGATACCTAACGGTGTAAGGACAGCGATAGACTTTGGCCACAGGGGCCAGGCGAGCTGCCTGCGCCGACTTGATCAGGCTGAAAGGGGGTTAGACCTTTAGTTCCAGAACAGCATTGAGGCGGGCGAACCCCGCCTCGAGATCGGCGATGAGGTCCTCGAGGGCCTCGAGGCCAACGTGGAGGCGGAGGAGGATCCCCGGCTCCCGCCAGGGGCGCGCCGTGCGGCTCTCCTTCGGGCTGGCGGGGATGATCAGACTTTCGTAACCGCCGAAGCTTGCGCCGATCCTGAAGAGGCGGAGGCCGTCAAGCAGCGCCGCCACGGCAGGCCTGGAGTCTGTGCGCAGGAGCACGCCGAAGAGACTCGACGCGCCTAGAAAATCCCGCTCCCACAGCGCGTGCCCGGGATCGTCGGGGAGCGCCGGGTGCAGCACCCGGGCGACCTCAGGTCGCGCGGCCAGCCATTTCGCCAGTGTCAGCGCGGCGCGCTCGTGGTGACGCAGGCGGACGGCGAGGGTGCGAAGCCCGCGCAGGGTCTCGTAGCAGAGGTCGGGCGACACGCAGTCGCCGAATTCGCCCAGACCGTCCTTGACCCGCCGGAACACTTCCTCGCTGCGCGCGGTGATCACGCCGAGGAGCAGGTCCGAGTGCCCCGCCAGGTATTTCGTCGCGGCTTGGACCTCGAGGTCGACGCCGTGGTCGAACGCCCGGAAGTTGAGCGGAGTGGCCCACGTGTTATCGAACAGCACCAGCGCGCCTCGGGCGTGCGCCGCGCGGGCGATCGCGGGAACATCCTGCACCTCGAACGTCTGGGACCCCGGGGACTCCGCGTAGACGACCCGGGTGTGTGGGCGGATGAGGGACGCGATCCCAGCCCCAACGTGAGGATCGTAGAAGGTGGTCTCCACACCGAAGCGGGCCAGCACCGCGGTAGCGAAATGCCGGGTGGGACCGTACACGGTATCGGCCACCAAGAGATGGTCGCCCTGCCGCAGGCAGGCCGTCAGCGCCTGGGTGATCGCCGAGAGCCCGGATGACGTGACGAGCGATCGGTGGCCGCCGGAGAGCTCCGCCAGCGCCTCGGTCAGGGCGAAGGTCGTGGGCGTGCCGTGAATCCCGTAATAGAACCCGGTGTATTTCCGGTCCGTTCGGTGCTCAAACGCCTCCATCGTCGGGAAGAGGATCGTCGACGCTCGATAGACCGGGGGATTCACAACGCCGAAGTGGCCGTCGGGGTCCCGGCCGGCGTGCACCAGCCGTGTCTCAGGCTTCATCGGTCCTCCCATCATGTCCCGCGGGCCGCGCCCACGTGAGGTCCCGCGTCCGCGATCTTCCCGGGGTGATCACCCGGCGCGCGGGGTCCCGGGGTGCCCGACGACGTCGATCTTGACCTCGGTCGCGACCGCGACCGTCCGGTAGAGTGGTCAGCGACTCCGCCACACCTCGACGAGCCGGTCGGCCTCGGCCCCCTCGACCCCGTGGATCTCAAAGCGCATGTCGATGCGCGCAAAGCGCGCCGGATCGGCGGCGGCCCGAATGCCCGAGATCGTCACCTCCATCCGGTGCACCGGCACCCCGCTGTCCCGGGCGTACTTCTCGATCAGGGTGACGCCGCACGACGAGATGCCGGCGAGGAACGCCTCGCTGTTCGTCATGTGCTCGCTGGGCCCCGACGATGAGTCCAACATCAGATGGTGCGTTCGGGCGGCGCTGAGCGCGCGCCCGGGGAACCCGGTGGAATAGGTCCTGACCGTGTCGGTGGTAAACGCGTCGGCCACGGAAAACCCCCTCCGCGGTGTGGAGTGCCGATCTTGTCGGGAGATCCTTCGATGCGCTCACGCGGCTTATCCTGCCCCTGCGCCCACGCCCCGGGCCCTCCGAGAACGCGAAGGGCCGTCCGGGGCTCCGCACCGGACACGCTATCGGTGCGGAGGATGCCCGAGGGCCCACTGGCTCGGGCCCAATCGGATCGCCCCGCGGGCCTCGTCGATCCCCTCGAATACGAGCAGCGACACATACTCGTCGACGAGCTTCTCGCTGGGGTGGGCGGTCTCGATGAGGACCCCGATCCCGACGATCTCCGCCTGAAATTCTCGCATCAGGTCGAAGACGCCCCGCGCGGTGCCGCCTCCGCGCAGGAAGTCGTCGATGAAGAGCGCGCGCGCGCCGGGGGGAACGGCGCGCAGGGGAAGCGTCATCGACTGCACCGCCCGCGACGACCCCGAGACGTAGTTCACCCCTACGGTCGGTCCCTCCGTGCCCATGCCGCCCCGCCGGGCCGTGACCAGGGGCACGTTGAATGCGCGGGCGGTCATGAGCGCGAGCGGGATCCCTTGGACCTCCATCGACAGCACCACGTCGGGGCGCCGGTCGGCAAAGAAGGTCGCAAAGACCCCACCCAGCGCGGACACCAAGCTGGGCAGCGAGAGCAGATCGGCGGTGTAGAGGAATCCCCCCGGGAGGATCCGCGACGGTTCGCGCAGGCGACGCGCCAGGTCCTCGGCGATCGCCCGGATCTGCCCGGGAGTACGGTGGGGGGTGAAGCGGACCCCGCCCGTCGCCCCCGCCAGTGTCTCGATCCTCCCGAGCTGGAACTGCTCGCAGGTCTCCCGCAGGGATGAGATATCCTCGCTGATCGTGGACTTGGCCGCTCCCAACGCTTCGGTAAACGTCCCCAGCGGGAAGACGGTGTGCGGTTCCTGAAACAGCCGGTGGGCGATCGCCACCATGCGGTCGCCCCGCCGAAGCCGCCTCACCACCCCGCGATCCTCTGCGCGTGGCCCGAGGTCGACGTCCCCCGGTCCCGCCCCAATCGCTCGCGGACCAGCGCGAGCATTTCCGCGGTGTCGACATCCACGGCGATCTCGGGGGTCGGGCAGACGAGCGCGCGCACGCGCACGCCGGTCAGGGTGGTCCCCCGTCGCTCGAGAGCAGCGATGCGCAGGGTACCGGCGGCGAGGCCGGCGAGCGTCCCCAGTCCGAACAGCCCGGCCAGCTCCCACGGCCGCTTCCGAGCGCGGATCGCCCGCTCGACCGCTCCCCGCGCCCGGGCGAACGCCGTGGGGGACATGAGGATGAGGCTCCCGCCGGTGAACGTGCCGTCGCGCAGGCGGACGAACGTCTTCCGGACCGTGGGGAACGCTCGCGCCACTTCCTCGCGCCGGACGATGCCGTAGACGATCTCCGCGTCGAGCGCCGCCGCCTCAGCCGCGAAGGCATCCACGGCCGCCGGGGTGAGCAGGGGAATGTCGGCGCCGACCGCCAGCACCGGCTCGTTATCCGGGAGCGCGGCGAGGCCGGCGGCCAGGTTCTCGATCAGCGCCCCGCGTTCTGGAACGGGTACGTCGACCGCGGCCGCCACGGACGGCGGAAGGGGCATTGGCCCGACCAGCGCGATCCGGCGGACAGCGGCGGCCCCGCGGAGCGCGTCGAGCACGAACTCCACCATCGAGCGGCCGAGCAGCGGGGCGAACGCTTTGTTCGGAACGCCCCCGGCCACGCCGGGATCGGGCCGTCCTCCCGCCAGCACGACCGCATTGGGCATCCCGCCGGACCTACCGTTCCTCGGCAAACGTCCGGGTCACGATCACCTCAACGTCCGCCGCGCTCCCGAGCGCCGCGGCGAGCTCCTTGGCCGCTGATTCGTTCGCGGCCATCGCGAACACGGCGGGCCCGGTGCCGGAGAGGGAAACCCCGAGCGGCCCCATCGCGGTCATCCGATCGCGGATCGTGCCCACGACCGGATGGTGGGCGATCACCACGTCCTCAAACACGTTGCAGAGCATCCGGCCGACGCCGCGTGGGTCTTCCGCCTCCAGCGCTCGGACGACGCCTTGGGTGTTCGGGTGCCGACGCACGGCCTCATGGTCCAGCGCCTTGTAGGCCCATTCGCTGGTGATTTGCACGGTGGGCCTGGCGATGACCACCCAGGTGGTGGGGAGCGGCGGCAACATCCGCACCCGCTCCCCCCGCCCCAACGCCAGCGCCGCCCCGCCGATGAGGAAGAAGGGGACATCCGACCCGATCTTGCTGCCGAGCTCGATGAGTTGACCCTCGTCCAGCCGCAGCTTCCACATCTGGGCGAGGCCGAGCAAGGTGACGGCGGCGTCGCTCGAGCCGCCGCCGAGCCCGGATGCCACCGGAATCCGCTTGGAAAGTTCGATTTCGACCCCGCGCGGAATCTGGAAGGTCTCCCGGAGAAGTGTCGCCGCCCGGTGCACGATGTTTTGCGTCTCGACCGGGACGTCGGGGCTGGCGCAGCGGAGGCTGATCCCCTCGCCGTCCTCCCGAAGGATGATCGTATCGTGGAGCTCAACCGTGTGGAGGACGGTTTCGATGTCGTGGTAGCCGTCGGGACGATCGCCGAGCACATCGAGGGTCAGGTTGATCTTTGCATACGCGTTGAGGCGCAGCTGCTTCACAGCGGCACACCCCCTCTGAAAACACAACCCGCGGGGCCGCGAGATCGCGGCCTCGCGGGGTCAACCGCGGGCGATTCGTCGTGCCATTGGGGCTCCGTGCATGGCGATTGTTCCCTTCGCGATGCCGCCCCGGCCATCCTCCACCCGCTGCGCGCCCGCGTCCACCCGGGGCGCGCAGCCCGGATCGGGCGGGGGTTGACTTGACACCCAAATGGAAACACCTATGATGATGGTTATGGCATCACCGCCCGGCGGGCCCACGCACCCCGGCCAGCCCCCCTCCGAACCCGCCGCCGTCGAGGCCACCCCCCAGCCTTCCAGAGGGCGCGGACGCTGGGCGGCCGCGGTGCGGTGGGTGCTCATCGCGACCCTGGCCGTCTTCGCCTGCCTCGTCCTCGCCGCCGTCGGGTTCATCAGCCTCCTCGCCACCCCGCTGCGGGAAGCGCTGAACTGGCCCTACCCGCTCACGCAGCGGACGAACGTCCTGATCATGGGTCTGGACCGCACCGTCAGCGACCGCAACCCCAACGTCGTCTACCCGGTGTCCAGGACCGACACGCTGATCGCCGCCACCTTTGATCCCGCCGCCCGGCGCATCTTCCTGCTCAGCGTGCCGCGTGACACGCGGGCCGCGATCCCCCACCACGTCACGACCAAGATCAACGCGGCCCACGCGTGGGGCGGAGTCCCGCTGACCCTGGAGACGGCGCAGAACTTCCTGGGGGTACGGTTTCCCTATTACATCGAAATCAACGAGCGCGGGCTGGTCCACCTGATCGACGCCGTCGGAGGCGTGAACATCCACATCGAGAAAGACCTTAACTACGACGACAATTGGGACGGCCTGCACATCCATCTGCAAAAGGGGTACCGGCGGCTCGGGGGCAAGGCGGCGATGGAGTACTCCCGATTCCGGCACGACCCGCTGGGGGATATCGGGCGAATCACCCGCCAGCAGCAGGTGATGAACGCGCTGCTCGACGAGCTGCGACGGCCGCGGATCGCCACGCACTTCTCGCGATTGCTGCGCGTGTTCCACGAGGACATCACGACCAACCTCAGCGACGATCAGCTCGTTACGCTCGCCTTGTTCGGCGCGCGCCTGCCCGCGGGGGCGCTGGTGCGCGAAACGTTGCCGGGCAACTTCGGCGGGGACGATTGGATCGCGGCGGGTCCTCAGGACCGCGGGGTGATCGCGCAGATGTTTTACGGGACCGACGCCGACGTCTTCGCCCGGACCACGGCCGAGGTGGTGGCGCGGTCGGTCAATCGCGATGCGGTGAACGATGCCGTGGCCCGTCTGCGTGCGCTCGGCATTCGAATCGAGCGAATCCGGACGGCGTCGTCCGATCCGCCGGCCACCGCCGTGCTGGTCCACCGCGGGGATCCGCGGGTGGCGAAAATCGTCGCCGCGCTCATCGGCGGCGCCCCCATCGTCGACGCCACGTCAACGGGGACCGCCGACCTCACGGTCATCCTTTCCGACGATGCATCGGGGAGCTCCGGGCCGACGCCACCTCGATAGGGCAGGCTCGGCGCCCCCCCCTCCCCTTCCGGCCGGGGCGCATACCGACACGCCCCGCCGCCGCCCTTCGTGCCGGGCTCGCGTTCGGTATCGGTGACCGGACCTCAACACCGCAGCGTCTCCCGCGCATCCGGCCGATCGCCCCTCAGTCCGGACGACTTCGGCGGATCGTGTGGTGGCGCCCAATGCCCCCCGGCCGCGAGAAGCAAACCGACAAACGTCAGGCCCCACGCCGCGATCGCCACGGAGGTCAAGAAGCGGGCGACCGGGAGCAAGAACGGGACGGGCAGGTTGCCCGCGAGCGCGTAACTGGCGGTGGCGTACATCCCGATCGGAAACACCAGCGTCCAGTACTCGGGGTCGTAACCGACCGCCACCCTTCGGACGATGTGCCGCCAGATCCCCAGGATGACGAGCAGCGGGATCCACCAGGTGCCCATCGCCCACAGCGCCAGGGTGGCCCCCGCCAAGAATGGGTACAGCTCTTCGAGCAGCGACCAGGAGGCACGGTGCTCGATCAACAGGGCACCGGCAAGTGTAGAGATGGCCAGCGCCCCCATGTTCACCCAGTAGGGACGGCGTGAGCGCCTCGGGGATCAGCCGGACGAATAGGAGCCGGTGGAGGATCATGCCGATCAGCGGGACATACAGCATCCCCCCCAGCAGATAGGTGGCGAGGGCGAAGAACAAGCCGATGTGCTGCCAGGTGTCGGTGCGCGACGCGACAAGCATCCCGAGGACCGACACCGATTGGGTGGCGACGACGACAATCAGCCATTCCCCGCTGAGCGCGCTCTCGAGCGGGGGCTTCGCCCCTTCCGTCGTCATCACGGTGAGAAATGCATAGATGAGCAGAGCCCAGAGGGCGATCCCGAGGAGCCACAGCCCCCGCCCCGCCGCGGCGTCCCCCGCCAGGAGGACGAACTGGGTGCCGAGGACGCATGTGGCCGCGGGCACGGTGAGGAAGCCGGTGCCCCGCAGGCGATGGGTGAGGTCCTCGACGACGCCGGAGGGGAAGGTGATCACCCGGACGGCCGTCACCACCCAGAGCGCCGCGTACACCACCTTGTTCAGCTGAAAGAGCCCCCAGGACAGAGGGGAGAGCCCCGCGTCGAACGCCGCTATGGAGACGATCCCCGTGGCCATGACCATGGCGAAGCGGCCAGGGTCCAGCGCGCGAATCCTCCGCAGGAGCTGCCTGCTCAGATGCCGTCCCTTCGATTTGTCGCGCGCCGACCCCACAGACAGCCGAGCATGGTGCCTCCACCCTCCGGTGGGACTCACGGGTTTCCTACCCCTACGGAGGCGCCCCGGTTTCGGGTTCGGGGGACCCCAAAGGGGACCGGCGAGATTACGAGGAGGATGCGGTCTGCAGAATCGGGTCGAGCGCGCGAGCGAGGACCGCGAACGCCATCAGCCCGAGCGTTTCCGCGCGCGCGCGGGGATCGACGCCGGCGGAGGCGCAGGCGCCCCCGACATCCTCCTTGGAGAGCCCCAGCCCGCTGGCCAGTGCATTCTGAAGGGTCTTTCGGCGCTGTCCGAAACCGGCGGCCACGATCCGGAAAAACCTCCGCTCATCGGGGACGCTCACCGGCGGCGTCCGGTGCGGCACGAGCTCCACAAGCGCCGAGTCCACCGCGGGCCTGGGCAGGAACGCGCCGGGGGGGATTCGCGCCAAAATCCTCGGGGTGGCGCGATACTGGATCGCGACCGACAAGATCCCGTACGCCCGGCCACCAGGGGCCGCGGCGATCCGCTCCGCCACCTCGCGCTGGACGGTCACCACCAGCACCCGGAGCCCGAGCGGAGCATCGAGCAGGCGCATCAGCACGGCCGAGGCGATGTTGTAGGGCAGGTTGGCGACGACCTTCCGCGGGGCGTCCGGCGGGCCGTCGAAAAGGGTCGCGGGCGGAAGCTCGAGGATGTCCCCGGCCACCACCCGCACGTTGGGTCGGCCCGCCACGATCGCCTGGAGCACTCGCACGAGGGCGCGATCGACCTCGACCGCCGTCACCCGCCCGGCGCGTTCGGCCAGCCCCAGGGTCAGCGTGCCGATTCCGGCCCCGACCTCAAGCAGGGTGTCGGCCGGGGTCACCGCCGCCGCGTCGAGGGTCCGGCAGAGGGCCTGCGTGCTAACCAGGAAATGCTGCCCCCACCGTTTGGCCGGGCGGATGCCGAACCGCTGAAGAACTGCCCGGGTCCCCGCGGGGGTCGCCAGGTCCTGCGCGGTGAACGAAGCCCGGCTCGCTTCCAGGGGATCCCCCCGACGTTACTGCGTGATCGCGCTACCGCCAGGCGAGGATGTACACCTTCACATTTCGGCGCCCGAACTGCATCGCCTCCTGGTAGGTGTTGAAGCAGAGGTCGACGCGGGTGCCGCGGATCGCTCCGCCGGTGTCTCCGGCCACCGCCGCCCCGTACCCTTCAATGAAGAGCCGGGTTCCCAGCGGGATCACCGACGGATCCACGGCCACCACGCCGTGCTGGGCGATCAACCCGATCGCGGTCTTGGGCCCGACCCCTCCACCGAAGTTGTTGGGCCCGGGGTAGTAGGCCGAAGCCTGCAGCACCATGATCTCCTTGCCGGCGTATGGTCCGGACGCCGCCAAAAGCGGTTTGGTGCCCACCGCAATCACGCGGGGGGTCGGGGGCGTGACGACGGCCTCGGCGAGCGTCTGCACGGTCACCGCGCGGCCGTCGGCATATTCCACGCGGACGGTTCGGTCCAAAAGGCCGGGCCGCCCGTCCGACCGGACGGCCCGAGTGCCCTTGAGCAGCGTGGGATCGGCGACGATCCTCGACGGGAACGCCACGGGACGGCGCACGACCCAGGTCCGGGTCTCACGCCGCTCGATCGTGATCCGCATGTCGGGTGCAAGGGCCGTGGAGGGGTCCGGATACACCCGATCCTCACCACGAACCTGGATGTTCAGGAGGGCGAGCGCCTCCCCCACCGTTTGAGCGGCCACGCGCGCGGATCGTGGGGTCCCGCCGACCGACATCACGAGGGGTAGGGCGCGGACGACGCTGATCTGGATCCCCGGCCAGATCGCCGTCCCGACCGGAGGATCCACCCGATCCTCCGGGCTCAGGACGATCTTGTTCTCCTTGAGGACGTCGGCCACGGTCCGCCGGAGCGTGCTGTAGGCTCGGGTCTGCCGGTCGATGGAAAGGTAGACGTTCTGGCCGAGCACGAGGTGCCACAACCGGGGAACCGAGATGAATGGTGCGAGCAGGCCCGACACGAAACAGGCCACCAGCAGGTAGGCCAGGTACGCCGACCCACACCGCCGTTGGTCTTTGAGGACTCGAATGTCACTGGCCGTCGATGGCGAAACAGCCGGCGCCATACCCTCCCCCCTTCTGCAAGCCCAAGCTCGTCCCGCCGAGGCGGGACCCGCCGCCGCACGTCAGAAAAATGTCGGAAAGGATAAGGCCAGGTCAGGTCCAGTGGGGCGACGTAAGGCTGCAGCGGTTGGGAGGCGGATTATGTGATATAGACTTTATTCTACTTCAGCCACAATAACATATAGACAAAATTCAATGCAAGGGAAGATTCTCCTCCGCGGAGAGCTACGTCAGAGGTCTCTTAGAGGAACTGGGTCGCCTTTCGTGCGCTCGACCAGCTCAAAGAGGACCCCGTGGGCGGAGGCGGGGTGGATAAAGGCGACCCTCGAGCCGTCCGCTCCGGGACGGGGGACCTCGTCGATCAGCCGCATCCCAGCCGCGCGGGCGCGGGCCAGCGCGAGCTCGATGTCGGGCACCTCGAGCGCCACGTGGTGGATCCCCTCGCCCCTTCCCGCGAGAAAACGACCGACCGGCCCCACGGCGGCAAGCGGTTCCAGCAGCTCGATCTCGCTCCCTCCGACCGGCACGAAAGCCGCGCGCACCCCCTCGCGCTCCAGGGTTTCGTGCCTCGCAGCCGCAAGCCCCAGCCGGCGGGTGAGCGCCTCGGCCGCCTCGATGCGCCGGACCACGATCCCAAGGTGGGCCAACCGGATCCCGCCGCGTGCGGGCTCACTCATGCCGGCCTCCCAGGGTTTCGTCTCATCCTTCACGGCGAGGGGTTCGTCCGCCGGCATGCGGTGTGACGAGCAGCCGCTCCAAGACGATCTCGACGATTTCCCGCCGGTGGAGCCGTCTCGGGGGTCGGAACCGCTTCTCCGGCGCGGGTCTCCAGGGGCGAGATCGAGCCCGCCTGGGAGATCCTGGCCGGATCCCTTGGTAGGTGCACCCGGCTCACACCACCGCAGGGGGCCGATAGGCGCCGAACCGGCTCCGCAACACGTCGCAGATCTCCCCGACGGTCGCATACGCCCGAACGCACTCCAGGATTCGCGGCAGCAGATTCTCGTCGGTCGATGCCGCCTGCCCCAGCGCATCGAGCGCACCCCGCGCCCGGGCCCCGTCGCGCTCCGCGCGGACCCGAGCCAGCCGGGCTTTCTGCCGGGTGATGACCTCGGGGTCCACCCGGAGAATCGCCGGGGGGGGTGTCCCCGCCTGCTGGAAGCGGTTTACGCCCACGATCACGCGGCGGCCCGATTCGATTTCCTGCTGCTCGCGGTAGGCCGCCTCGCCGATCTCGCGCTGGACGTACCCCTCCTCGATCCCGCGCAGCATCCCTCCCATCCGATCGATCCGATCGAGGTACGCCTGCGCCCGCCGCTCGATCTCGTCGGTGAGATACTCGACGTAGTAGGATCCCGCCAGCGGGTCGACGGTCGATGCCACGCCGCTTTCGTGGCCGATGATCTGCTGCGTCCGGAGGGCCACCAGCGCCGCCTCATCGGTGGGCAGCGCCAGCGCCTCGTCGAGGGCGTTGGTGTGGAGGGACTGCGTGCCGCCCAGGACCGCCGCGAGCGCCTGGAGGGTGACCCGCACGACGTTGTTGTGCGGCTGCTGGGCGGTCAGCGCCACCCCCGCGGTCTGGGTGTGGAACCGCAGCATCTGCGACCGCGGATCCGCCGCCCCGAATCGCTCGCGCATGATCCTGGCGTACAGTCGCCGGGCGGCGCGGTACTTGGCCACCTCTTCGAAGAAACCCATCTGGGCGTCGAAGAAAAATGCCAGCTGCGGGGCGAATCGATCGACGGCGATCCCGGTTCGGCACACCGCCTCGATGTAGGCGATCGCGTTGCCCAGGGTAAAAGCCACCTCCTGCACCGCCGTGGCCCCGGCCTCCCGGATGTGGTACCCGCTGATACTGATGGGGTTCCACCGGGGGAGGTGGGCGGCGCAGTAGGCGCAGGTGTCGGCCACCAGGCGCATCGAGGGCCCCGGCGGATAAATGTAGGTGCCCCGGGCGATGTACTCCTTGAGAATGTCGTTCTGGGTCGTCCCGTCGAGCCGGTCCGGGGGGACCCCCTGCCGCTCGCCGGCGGCGATGTACAGGCAGAGCAGAATCGCCGCGGTGGCGTTGATCGTCATCGATGTGCTGACGCGGTCGAGGGGAATCCCCTCGAAGAGCACCTCCATATCGGCCAAAGAGTCGATGGCCACTCCGACCTTCCCGACCTCTGCCTCGGCGAGGGGATGATCGCTGTCGTACCCCATCTGCGTGGGGAGGTCGAACGCCACCGACAGCCCGGTCTGCCCCTCCCCCAGGAGATACCGATATCGGCGGTTCGACTCCTCGGCTCCGCCGTATCCGCCATACTGGCGCATCGTCCACAGGCGGCCCCGATACATGGTGGGGTAGATGCCGCGGGTATACGGATACTCCCCCGGGAAGCCGATGTCGCCCTCGGGATCGACGCCGGCGATGTCGTCTGGGGTGTAGACGCGCGAGACCGGGATGCCGGAGGAGGTCGCCGGGTCTTCGCTCCGCTCCGGGTCGGGGCGATCCCCCTCGGGTTCCCGTCGCGGGCGTCCGCGGCGGGGCGGACGTTTTTCCATCGTCATCGGCGGACTCCCATCCCACGATCGGCGCGCGACCGCCGGCTCATTCCAGCGTGACCAGCACCTGGCCGGCGGCAAGCTCCTGGCCGGGTGCCGCGTGGACGCGTCGGACCACGCCGGCGTGGGGGGCGCGGATCTCCATCTGCATCTTCATCGCTTCTATTATAGCCAGCGGCTGACCGATCACCACCCGGGCCCCCTCGTCCACCTCGACGGCAACGAGCAGACCGGGCATGGGGGACCGCACCTCCAAGCTCCGTCCCGCCGCGGCGGCGCCGGGCTCCGCCCCGCGCCGCGTCCTCGCGGTCTCGGCGACGAAGGGAAGACCGTCGAGCAGCAGGGTCCACGGGCCGGCATGATCTCGAACCGACAGGGTGTGGGAGGCCCCGTCCACCAGCAGCGTAAAGTGCGCGGGGACCACCTCCACCAACTCGACTCGATGGACCTGACCGGCGATCGTGACCGCCCACACCCCTCCCGTCTCCTCCACGCCGACCTCGATCTCTTCGTCGTCCCCCACCCGGACCCAGTAGGCTGTCACGACACGCCCTCCCCACGCGCCGCCCGGCCCCAGGCGGAGAGACCCTGCGGCGGCAGGAGCGGCGTGCGCCGAGATTCGCGGTGCGTCAACACGGCGGCGGCGAGGGCGGCAAGCCGGCCGTGGCGTCGCGGGCGCGCGTCCCATTCGTGCTCGACGAACCGGGTGCCGTAATCTCCGGACTGGAACGCCGGGTGGGCAAGCGCCCACCGGTGGAAGGGGATCGTCGTGGGAACTCCGGTCACGATAATTTCCCGCAGCGCCATGCTCAGCCTGGCGATCGCCTCGCGGCGGGTCGGCCCCCACGCGATCACTTTGGCGAGCAGCGGGTCGTAGAACCGGGTGACCTCCATCCCCGGGGCGAGCGCGCCGTCGATCCGGATCCCCGGCCCGCCCGGCAGCACGACCTGACCGATCCGTCCGGTCCACGGGAGGAACTGCTGGTCGATGTCCTCGGCGGAGATCCGGCACTCGATGGCGTGGCCCCGCAGGCGGACCCCCTCCTGCCCGAACGGAAGCGCATCCCCCGCCGCCAGGGCCAGCTGCAGTGCGACCAGGTCGCATCCGCAGACCATCTCCGTGACGGGGTGTTCGACCTGCAGCCGGGCGTTGATTTCGAGAAAGAAGAAGGCTCCGTCCGACACGAGAAACTCCGCCGTGCCGGCGTTTTGGTACCCGACCGTCCGTGCCGCCGCGACGGCCGCCGCGCCGATGGCGTCCCGAAGATCGTCCGAGAGGGCCGGCGAGGGGGCCTCCTCGATCAGCTTCTGGTGACGCCGCTGGATCGAGCACTCGCGCTCGCCGAGATGCACGATCGCCCCGTGGGCGTCCGCCACGAATTGCACCTCGACGTGCCGGGGATGGTCGAGCCACCGCTCGAGATAGATGCGATCATCGCCAAACGCCCCCCGCGCCTCCCCGCGCGCCAGGCGCAGCGCGGCGGGCAGGTCGGTGGGCCGCTGCACGAGGTGGATGCCTTTCCCCCCGCCGCCCGCGGCAGCTTTGATCAGCACGGGGAACCCGAGGCGATCCGCTGCGGCGATCGCCGCGTGGTCGTCGAGGGGATCCGTTCCCGCCAGCACGGGGATCCCGGCGGCCGCGACCGTGCGGCGAGCCGCGGCTTTGTCGCCGCAGAGCGCGAGCGCGGCGGGAGGTGGACCGACAAAGACCACGCCGGCCTGCGCGCACGCCTCGGCGAACGCGGGGTTCTCGGAGAGAAACCCATAGCCGGGATGAATCGCGTCGGCGCCGGACCGCTGGGCCGCTTCGACGATCGCCCCGATATTGAGATAGGATTCGGCGGCGGCGGCCCCGCCGACCCGGTAGGCTTCATCGGCCGCGCCGAGGTGGAGCGCGCCGCGATCCGCGTCGCTGTACACCGCCACCGTGGCGACCCCCAGGGTGCGGCACGTTCGGATCACGCGCAGGGCGATCTCGCCCCGGTTCGCCACCAGCACTTTCTTCAGGGACCGACCCGGCATACGCCCGGCGAGAGGAGGGATCAGAGCGGGATGTTTCCGTGCTTCTTCGGAGGATTGCGGTCGCGCTTGCCGGCGAGCATCCGGAGTGCGGAGATCAGGCGCGGTCGGGTCTCGTGGGGCTCGATGATGTCGTCCACGTACCCCCGCGCGGCGGCGACGTAGGGGTTGGCGAACCGCTGCCGATACTCGGCCGCCAGGCGAGCCCGGGCCTCCTCCCGGTCTTCGGTCCCGGCGAGCTCGCGGCGAAAGATGATATCGATCGCCCCTTCCGGTCCCATCACCGCGATTTCGGCGGTGGGCCAAGCGAGGTTCAAGTCTCCCCGGATGTGCTTGCTCGACATCACGTCGTAGGCACCGCCGTAGGCCTTGCGCGTGATCACCGCCAGCTTCGGGACGGTGGCCTCGCAGTACGCAAACAGCAACTTCGCCCCGTGCCGGATGATCCCGCCGTGCTCCTGGGCGGTGCCGGGCATGAAGCCCGGGACGTCCACAAACGTCACCAGCGGAATGTTGAAGGCGTCGCAGAACCGCACGAAGCGGGCGCCTTTGACGGAGCTGTTGATGTCGAGGGTGCCGGCCAGCACCGCCGGCTGCTGGGCCACGAGCCCCACGGGCCGCCCGTCCAGCCGGGCCAGGCCGATGATGAGGTTTTGGGCGAAGTGCCGGTGGACCTCGAGGAACTCGCCATCGTCGACCACGCGCCGGATCACCTCGTGCATATCGTACGGCCGGTGGGGGTCGTCGGGGACCACCGCATCGAGCTCGGCGTCCATGCGGTCCGGCGGATCGGTGCAGGGGGTGCGGGGGGGATCGTCCTGATTGTTGAGGGGCAGGTACGCCAGGAGACGTCGGATCAATCGGAGGGCGTCGGGATCACTCTCGGCGATGAAGTGAGCCAGGCCGCTCTGACCGGCGTGCACCGTGGCTCCGCCCAGCTCCTCGAACGTCACGTCCTCGTGCGTGACGGCCTTGACGACCTGAGGCCCCGTGACGAACATGTAACTGGTGCCTTGGACCATCACCGTGAAGTCCGTGATCGCGGGCGAATAGACGGCCCCGCCCGCACAGGGGCCCATGATCGCCGAGATCTGCGGCACCACGCCGCTGGCCAGGGTGTTTCGGAGAAAGATCTCCGCGTACCCTCCCAGGCTGACCACGCCTTCCTGGATGCGAGCGCCCCCGGAATCGTTCAACCCCACGACCGGCGCGCCGTTACGAAGCGCGAGGTCCATGATCTTGCAGATCTTCGCGGCGTGCCCTTCGCCCAACGATCCCCCGAGAACGGTGAAGTCCTGAGAGAAGACGTAGGCGAGCCTGCCGTGAATCGCCCCGTACCCCGTCACCACGCCGTCGGCGGGGGCGTCGACGTGGTCCATCCCAAACGCGGTCGCACGGTGGGTGACGAATCGATCGAGCTCGACGAAGGTCCCGGGATCGAGCAGCTCCGCGAGGCGCTCGCGGGCGGTCAGCTTTCCCGCGGCGTGCTGTCGGGCGATCCGGTCCGCCCCGCCTCCCTCCTCAACACGCGCACGTCGCGCGGCTAAGTCGTCCTGCCGACCTCGGGGGCGCTCAGGCACGCCTACGCGCCCGCGGAGGGCGCAAGGGGCCGGATCGAGATGATCGCGTGCTTGTAGAGCAGCTCGGTCGCGCCCCCGGCTTCCACGAGGAGGGTGTAGGTCCCGACGTCGCGGAGCACCGCGTGGGCGACCTCGTACCCGTCGCGGCAGCGAATGTGCACGGGCGTCCTCGCCTCCACCAAGGGGACGTAGAATCCGTCTTCGATCGTCTGGGGCTCGGCCCGGGGTGGGGCCACCCCCACCCTGGAGCCTTCGTAGTGTGCCGTCACCGCAGCGCCTCCCTTCTGTTCCGGGCGGATCTCCTGCAGGTCCTCCAGGACGTCCGGGTGCACGAGGCCCGGCTCTTCCGGCCCGTTGACCGACCGCGGCGTCGGGACGGGGGGAGCCGCGGACACGCCGGAGGGGTGCGGCGCTCCGCCGGAAGAGGGCCGGGGGCGCGCGCCGGCGTGCATGGAATGGCGCATCGCCTCGAGGTGGGCCCGCCGGTCCCCCCCCGCGGCCTGGGCGGAGTCGCCGGACGACGCATGGCGGATCCACTTGGCCACCGCGTCCAGCGCCGCGTGCACCGCCGCCTCCGGCGCGCGCTCGCGCTGCGGGGCCGCGCCGACAAAGACTTCCGGCCCCCGAGGCGTCTGGGCGCTGATCCCGACCAGGATTACCGGGTGGTCCATGCAGGTGGCCGTGGACACCTGCTGGAGCGTGACCCGCCGGTGCTCGGAATCCAGCACGGAGCGGGCCGCATCCACGGTCGCCATGACCAGGGTGCGCAGGCGGTGTTCGACCCCCAGCGGCCCTCGCGCCTGCCCGGTCCCCGCCCGCCGCTCACCCCACCGCTCCCAGACCACCTGGACGCGCGCCGCGGCCTCGGTTGCGGAAACGGTCTCTTCGAGGCGCACGACCTGGAGATCCGACCCTTCGCTGGCGTGGGCCCCCCGGAGGTGCGTGACATGAATCCGCCAAGGCTCCACCGGGATCCCGTACTCGGTCATGAGCGCGGCGACGATGGACCGCCGCGCAGCGCGGCCCTCAACAGCGTCGTCGGCCGTCACGTAGATCTGATCGATCTCCCCGGAGGGGGACGTCAACAGCCGGATGGCGGCCACCCCCTCCACGGTCGCGAGGAATCGCTCGATATCTTCGGCCAGCACTTCTCGCGGCATCGGGGGGTATTTCTGCCAACGCCGGAGGGCCCCCTCCATCAAAACGAATCATCACACCGGAGGAAGGCGGCGACTCAGAAGGACGGGGGCGAGGCGGGCCGCCGGAGGGGCGATCCAATCTCGATCCCCTCCCCGCCCAGGGCCTCCACCCGTTTGTGGTCGATGAGGATCTGGGCCGCCGGCGCGTCGGCGAACTGGGTCGCAGTATACACCACCTGCCAAACCCGCCCCAGCATGCTCGTGCTCCCGCCCCCCGCCGCGAAGGTCGCGGAGAGGTCGACGGTCGCGATCCCGCCGCGCACGTGCACGCCGAGGAGTGCCGTTCCCTGCGGGATCTCGGTGTGGAACTGGGGATCGCCCGGCCCGCGCAGGAGGGCGCGCAGGGCCGCATCCAGCCGGACGTCCGACGGGCCGGGCGGGGCGGCGCGGCGCACCGCCGCCAGTCCGCTGAGATGGTGGGACCCAACGGTGCGGACGAAATACACCTCGACGGAAGCCGGGCGCTGGCGGGCGACCCGAACGACCGCCACGACGGCGATCAGCAGGAGGAGAAGGAGCCACCAGGCGCGCCGGCGTGATCGGGCGCGTGCCATCACCGATCCTCCACGATGCGGAGAAACTCCAACTCGTCGAGCACGGTGATCCCGAGCTTGTGCGCCCTCGCGATCTTCGTCCCCGGCTCGACCCCGGCCACGAGGTAGCTGGTCTTGGGCCCCACGGCGTCCGCCACGATCCCCCCCAACGCGGTGACGCGCCCGGCGGCGTCCCGTCTGGAGAACCGCTCCAGGGTCCCGGTGAACACGAAGATCTTCCCGAGCAGCCGGCCGCCGCCCGGGGCCGCCGGGGCCTGGGGGCGCACCCCTGCGGCCTCGAGCTTCTTGAGCAGTGCCCGGGTGGCCGACCGCGAGAAGTACTCCCGCACGCTCTCGGCGATCGCCGGCCCGATCCCGGGGGCGTCACTGATCTCTTCGAATCCGGCGTCGGCGAGGCGGTCAATCGTCGGGAAGTGCCGGGCAAGCACCTCGGCCACATGGAGGCCGACGTGCCGGATGCCGAAGCCGTAGACGAGCCGGGCCAGGGTGGGGCGCCGGCTCCGATCGATCGCCGCGATCACATTGTCCGCCGATCGATCCGCCATCCGGTCCAGGGTCAGCACCTGCGCCTTGGTCAGCGAAAAAAGATCCGCCGGATCGCGAATCAGTTCGCGATCGAGCAGCTGCTGGAAAAGCTTCGGACCGACCCCGTCGATGTTCAGCGCGGTCCGCGAGGCGAAATGGATGAGCCGCTCGAGCACCTGCGCCGGGCATGACGCCCCGCCCGTGCAGCGGGCGACCGACTCGCCCGGCTCCCGCGCCACCGCGGAACCGCACACCGGACACCGGGTGGGCATCACGAATTCGCGCTCGTCTCCGGCGCGCCGCTCCACCAGAACCCGCACCACCTCCGGGATCACCTCCCCGGCGCGCTGGACGACCACGTGGTCGCCGATTCGGACGTCCTTGCGGCGCACTTCGTCCTCGTTGTGCAGGGTGGCGTGGCGGAGGATCACGCCCGAGACCCGCACCGGCTCCAGGTCCGCGACCGGCGTGAGCGCACCGGTCCTCCCCACCTGTACCGTGATATCGCGCACGCGGGTCTCGGCCTGCTCGGCCGGGAACTTGTAGGCGATCGCCCACCGGGGGGCCTGGCTGGTCGCCCCCAACTCCACCTGCTGATCGAGCGCGTTCACCTTGACGACGATGCCGTCGGTTCCATACGCCAGCGTCCCGCGGCGCGTCGACCACTCGTGCACGTAGTCCAGGACCTCGTCAAGCGTGACGGCGCGGCGCATGTGGGTATCGACCGGCAGCCCGGCTTCACGGGTCCACTCCAGGCTCTCCCAGTGCGTCTTAAACCTCCGCCCTTGGACGGCCCCCACCTGATAGATGGCCAGGTCGAGCGGTCGGCGCGCGGTGACGCTGGGATCGAGTTGGCGCAGAGAACCGGCCGCGGCGTTGCGGGCGTTGGCGAAGGGCGTCTCGCCCGCGGCCGCCCGCTCCTCGTTGATCGCGTCGAGCGCCCGGGTGGGGAGGTAGACCTCCCCCCGCACCTCGATGAACTCGGGGGGAGTCGCCTCCCGCCGGAGCCTTAGCGGCAGCGACCGGACCGTGCGGAGGTTCGGAGTGATATCCTCGCCCCGCACCCCATCCCCCCGCGTCGCCCCCCGGACAAAGGCGCCCTGCTGGTAAATCAGGGAGATCGCCGCGCCGTCAAATTTCAGCTCGCATACGAACTCGACGGCCCGGTCCCCCACCCCGACGGTGACGCGCTTGTGCCAGGCCCGCACGTCGTCCTCGTCAAAAGCGTTGGCCAAGCTGAGCATCGGCTGCGGATGCTCGACCGGACGGAACCCCTCCGCCGGCGGCGCGCCGACCCGCTGGGTCGGGGAATCCGGTGTGATGAGGCTCGGGTGCGCGGCCTCGAGCACCCGCAGTTCCTGCACCAGCGCATCGAACGCCTCATCCGAGATCTCGGGGTCGTCGAGCACATGATAGCGGTACAGATGATGGCGGATCCGCTCGCGCAGGTCGGCGATCTGCTTCGCGATATCGGGGGGCGGACGGCGCCCCGCGGAGACCCGGCGGCCTTCGGCCTTCATCGATCGGGCCTGCGGGAGATGGCCGTCGAACGGTTGGTCACGGAACTCCTCCGGGATCTGTGAGCGTACGCCTCCGAGGCATTCGGCGCGCCCGTGCGGGGTCCCTAGCGGAACGGCCTCCGGCGGGACGCCCGCGCCGACGACGCACGAACGCCCCCGGGCCGCGGGACAAGGCGGCCGGCGGGGGCGTCCCGCGTGCTCGGTGGAACGATCCGGAGTGTCGGGCCCGCGCGCTACCTTCCGCCGGCCATGGCGGGGACGATCGAGACCTCCGCCCCCTCCGCCAGGGGAGTCTGCAGGCCGGCGAGGAACCGGATGTCCTGCTCGTTCACGAAGATGTTGACGAACTGCAGCACCTCGCCGCGGCCGTCCAGGATCTTCGCCCGGATCCCCGGGAACCGCTGCTCCAGCGCGTCGAGCGCCTGCGCGATGTTGCTGCCGGTGACGTCGATCACCCGCTCGCCGTTCGTGATCCGGCGCAGCGGGGTCGGAATGCGGACATGCACGGTCATCGATCGTCCCTCCCCTGCGGCTCAGTCGCCCGCGAGGGCGAGCACGCGCTCTTCGAACGACGCCAGCGTCGGCTTGATCGTGATCGAGGCCTCGACCACGTCTTCCACCGCTCCCAGCGCCTTCAGACCGATGCCGGTGATGTAGGCGACGGTGAGCTCATCGGGCCCGATCACGCCGGCCCGGGCCAGCTTGCGCAGCGTGCCGACGGTGACCCCCCCGGCGGGCTCGGTGAACAACCCCTCGGTCTCGGCGAGGAGCCGGATGCCCTCCACGACTTCTTGATCGCTCACCGACTCCACGACGCCCCCCGTCCGGCGCGCCAGGTCGAGGACGTAGTGCCCGTCGGCCGGCGCGCCGATCGCCAGGGACTTGGCGACCGTGTTCGGGCGGACCGGCACGACCTTGTCCGCACGGGCCTTGTAGGCGGCGGCGATGGGCCCGCACCCTTCGGCCTGCGCCGCGGTCATCCGCACGGTGTGGCGGGGGATCACGCCCAGCCGCTGGAACTCCTCAAATCCTTTGTGGATCTTTACGAACATATTGCCGGAGCCCACCGGGACGATCACGCGATCGGGCGCGCGCCAGCCCAACTGCTCGGCGACTTCGTAGGCGAGGGTCTTCGCCCCCTCCGAATAGTACGGACGGAGGTTGACGTTGGCGATCGCCCATCGGTGCTCATCGCCGATCTCGAGGCACAGGCGGTTCACGTCGTCGTAGGTCCCCTCCACTTCCACCACGGTCGGGCGGTAGACGGAGGTGGTCACGACCTTCGCGCGCTCGAGCCCTTGGGGGATGAACACGACCGCGCGCAGGCCGGCCTTCGCCGAGTGCGCGGCGACGGCGTTGGCGAGATTGCCCGTCGACGCACACGACATCACCGTGAAGCCGAACTGTTTCACGGCGGCGACGGCAACGGCGACGACCCGGTCTTTGAACGACCAGGTGGGGTTGCGGGTGTCGTTCTTCAGATAGAGGTTCCGGAGGCCGAGCGCCTGCCCCAGACGGAACGCCGGCACGAGCGGGGTGCACCCGGGAGCGAGGTCCCATTCCGGGACGCGGGACGCCGGCAACAGGTCTTGGTACCGCCAGATCGAGGCCGGGCCGGCGGCGATCCGCGTCCGGAGCGCTTCCCCCTCGAGCCCGCCGAGGTCATAGACAGCCTCGAGCGGTCCAAAGCAGTCCTCGCAGACAAAGATGGGATCCGTTGGAAACCGCCGTCCACACTCGCGACAGACCAACCCGATTGCCGCCATCTCTCCCCTCCCCCATCGCCGCCGGACGACCTCCGGTGTGATACGTCCGGCGCCAGGATATCGCGCCAACAAAAATCCCCCGCCAACTCCGCGAGGGGGTATCAGCCCTCTTATCTACCGGAATTGGATCTTCCGCGGGAATTAGCACCACGCCAGGTGGGCACCTGGTAGGCTGCCGGGTTTCATCGGGCCCGTCCCTCAACCGCTCTGGATAAGAGTTGCTATTCAGTTTGAGCCCACGGTAGCATAGACCCCCCCTGGTGTCAAGGCGACGAATCAACTCGCCTAAAATCTTACTACGCGGCGTATCGTCACCTCATCGAAAATCTTACCGGGCGCTATACCCTCGCCCCACGGCGCGCGAAGCCCGCCATCCTCGACGAATTCTGTGCCACAACGGGATACCATCGCAAGTACGCCATCAGGCTCCTCAACTGCCCGCACCCCACCGACCGGCACGCCCCACCGCCGAGCGCCGGCCTATTCGGACGAGGTCGTCACGATCCTGGCGGCGATCTGGGAGGCGGCCGGCTATCCCTGGTCCCGCCGCCTGCAGGCGCTCCTGCCGCTTTGGCTCCCCTGGGCGCGCCGCCACTTTGCCATTCCGCCCGCCCTCGACCGCCGGTTGCGCCGGATCAGTCCCAGTACGATCGACCGGCGCCTGCAAGCCCGGAAACGCCAGGCGCGCCGCCGCCTGTACGGGCGCACCAAACCCGGCACCCTGCTCAAGCACCATATCCCGCTGCGCACCGAGCACTGGCCCGTCACCACGCCCGGGTTCACCGAAGTCGACCTCGTCGCCCATTCCGGCAATTCGGCCGATGGCGACTTTCTCCAGTCCCTCAATCTCACCGATCTCCATACCGGCTGGGTCGAGTCCTGCGCCGTGCTCGGCAAGACCCAACGCGTCGTCCGCGCCGCCGTGGCCGAGCTGCGCGGTGCCCTCCCTTTTCCCCTCCGCGGCCTCGATTCCGACAACGGGTCCGAATTCATCAATACCTGTCTCTTCCAGTACTGTCGGGCGCACCAGATCCAGTTCACGCGCGACCGGCCGTATCAGAAAGACGACAATGCGCACGTCGAGCAGAAGAACTGGACCCACGTGCGCAAGCTCTTGGGCTGGGACCGCTATGACTCGCTGGCGGCGCAGGCCGCCATCAACGATCTCTACCGCCACGAGTGGCGCCTGATGATGAACCTCTACCAACCCTCCGTGAAGCTCCTCCGCAAGCAGCGCGTGGGCGCCCGGATCTGCCGCCAGTATGATCGCCCGCAAACGCCCTTCGATCGGCTCCTGGCCTCAGGGGTCGGCGACCCGGCCGCCCTCCGCGCCTTGCAG
>Ga0070732_10000312_pt1 | contig 33617 bp, 37 predicted proteins | sample Coa_R1_5_FD_66449 | JGI IMG/M metagenome (GOLD analysis project Ga0070732, IMG submission 66449) | Surface soil microbial communities from Centralia Pennsylvania, which are recovering from an underground coalmine fire - Coalmine... | ecosystem: Environmental > Terrestrial > Soil > Unclassified ... | reverse complement strand
TCACGGGCGTGACGACTGTCTTCGTGGGAGAAAGTTCAAGCCCGCGTTCTCGCAGAAACTGCTCGACGAGGGGTTTGATTTCTCCTTCCAGCAATTCTTTCGATTTACCGGTGATGACAAGGTGAGTAGCCCCGGGGAGTTTCACCCCGAGGCTCTCTCAGAACTGTACATGAGCCTCTCAGCTCATACAGCTCCCACCATGGAGCCACGCCGCACTCCCATCTGCCAGTGCGCGAACAACTCCGGAGCGCGCCGCGAAATGCGCGCGATCCAGCCAGCCGCCCGTCGGTGATGGCGTCGCAGCTTTTTGTATTTACGCTTGGCCCACCATTCTGGCGCATACAATCGACTAGTCGACTGACTTTCGAGGCGGATCGTTTCAACCACTCACGCACCTCTCCGCGTCGGACAGATCTAATGTAGAGACGTTGCTCGCAACGTCTCTTGACGGCAGCATCTCGAACCTTGCCAAAGACGCTACCGGCAGAGACGTAGCAAGCAACGCTCTACGCACGACGATTTCTAAAGAACGTCTGCAGCAACTCTGCGCTGCGGCCGGCTAAGACTCCGCTTCTGACCTCAAGTTTGTGGTTCAGTTGCGGGTGATTCAGGACCTGCATGACTGACCGTACCGCGCCCGCCTTCGGATCATCCGAGCCGTAGACCAGACGTTTGACGCGGGCATGCACCATGGCGCCGGCGCACATGGGACACGGTTCAATTGTAACAAACAGCTCACAGTCTCCCAGACGGTGATTACCAACGGTTGCACCGGCTTCGCGAAGAGCGATCACTTCGGCATGGGCGGTGGGGTCGGAGTCGGTGATGTTGCGGTTCCATCCGCGGCCAACGACCTTGCTATCGCAGACCACGATGGCACCGACCGGGACTTCGTCCGTTTCCAGAGCGCGCTGGGCGCAGCGGAGGGCTTCTTCCATCCAGAGTTCGTCGGAGCGAAGACTGTCGTTGGTCGCTGGTCGTTGGTCGTTGGGCATTGGTGACGGAAGTATTCTACGTTGGACGGTGAGAGGCTGCGGAAGGACAGATCTGTCGGCTCGGGATCAGATTACGGTGAGCACGTTTCTGACGACTTCGGGTACGACTGCGCGGATTACCGCGGGAACGACTAAGTGGGCGATGGGGTACGCGATGGCCAGAGCCGGGACAACCAAGAGCAGCCACGCCTTCATGGATAGATTGTTGAAGTGGGCTCTCATCGCGTCCTCTGGCATTGGGTACGGAAGCTCACATCGGAAAGTTCCGCGGGAACCCGACCGCTAAACCACAGAGGGCACGGAGGTTCACCGAGGAAGCCCTCTGTCATGGGGAAAACCGAGTCAGCAAGGGAATCTCCGCGGTTTGCGGTTCGAGAATACGTTTTGTGGACGAAGCTGGTTCGGCAAAGATACCGCACCCGATTGGGTAACATGGCTGGGCGTGGTATTCTAGCCCCGTTATGGGCTTGCCGAGCTTGCTGCGCAAAGTGTTTCTCGTCGACCTGCTGCAGGGTCTGAAGATCACCTTCCGCTATCAGGATCCGAAGGAGATCTATACCGAGCAGTATCCGCTGGAGCGGCCGCAGGTGGCTGAGCGGTATCGCGGGGCGCCACGGTTGAACGTGAATCCGGATACGGACGAGACCATGTGCATCGCGTGCGATCTGTGCGCGCTGGCCTGCCCGGAACATTTGATTGTTGTATCGAGCGAACGAAACGAGAAGACCCGCCGTAAAGAACTGACCAACTTTACATACGACCTGAGCCGCTGCATGTTCTGCGGGCTGTGCGAAGATGCGTGTCCCACCGATGCGCTGGAACTGACGCAGGATTTCGAACTCGCAAGCTACTCGCGGCACGGTTGGATATGGGACCGGACTACGCTGGAAAAAGGGCCCGAACCTACCCTGTATCGGAAGTAGACGATTCCCAACTAAACGTGACGTCCCTACGGGACTCTCCCATCAGTTTGCCGACTGACCCGGCATTTTCATGCCGGTCCTTCACGTGCCGCAGCCGCTACGCAGCTGCGACGTGGCGCAGCAACCAGGCTCGTATCGCAGCGCCAGCACGGCACCTGCGAGGCGCGTTACGACATTTCAGGATTGCGGCGCCGGCACGCTCGCTTTGCTCGCGGGACGGACGAATGCGTCCGTCCCTACACCTTCCCCGCTACGGGATTCGCCGGATAGCAGGTCTTTCCGTGGAGTTTGAGACTTAGGAGGAACACACATCACAGCTTTACGCGCCGGGCTTTGATGTTTGTTCTTATCGAGGAGAATCCCATGGCAAAACGACTTATTCCGCTCATCGCAATTCTGATTTGTGCGAGTTGGGTGATGGCGCAGCGTACGCGAGCTACGGGGCCAGCGACTCCACCACCTACGCCTCCACCTGCGGCAACTACGGCTCCGACGCAGACGACTTCACCGAACGCAGCTACCCCCACGGCCCCAGCTCCGGCGGCAAACACAAGCACTCCGCCGGCGAATCCAAACATGACGCCACCGACCAATCCAATTGGACCGCCGACGCCGATTACCACCAAGGCGGCAGGGGAGGGAACCGAGAGCACTCCTCCGCCGACAGGCAGCGCAGAGATTCCGACACCGACTGGGGAAGCGCCGACTCCGACGCCGCAGACTCCGGTACCCGGCAGTGGTCAGCCCGCGATTCCCGGGCGGCCTCCTGCTCCTGTCGCGCCATGTGTGAGCCTTTCGGGCGCGACAGCAGCGAATAGTTCGAACACGAATGCCAGCCCACAAAATCCGAATCCGTCGTCAGGCTCTACCCCAGTGGCTCCGGGTACAACCGCACAGCCGGGTGTGGATCCAATGACCGGTCCATGCCCCGTGGGTACAGTGCCGAGCGGCAGCGCGCCACCTTGGCAATGAAAGGGAATTGGGAGTCAGAGTAAACCAATCAGAATCGAGAATTTTGCTTGACTTGCCATCATCGTTACTCCTGCCCCGATGCGGCCAGTTTCTTCTCCGGCAGGAAATACATCGCGGGGATCAGGGCGAAGATAAAGAACGAAGCGTAAACCGAGACGTAGGCAAGCGGGATCGACAAGAAATAAAGCGCTGCGGAGAACGCGTTCTTTCGCTGCACGCCGGCGTGATAGTCGCGGAGGGTTCCGTCCCTGCCGTCCTGGTGGACGAGTTCCGTGCGCAGGATATAAAACGCACTGCCGCACATGGCCAGGTCCAGGCCATAGAGAGCGACCGCCATCGGTTGGTGGTAGTTCTTGCCCAGGAAATCGGTGACGAAGGGGACAAGGGACATCCAGAAGAGCAGATTCAGATTCGACCACAGAAGGCGAGCCGTTACCTGATGTACTGCGTGAATCAGATGATGATGGTTCACCCACATGATGGCGACCACAAGGAAACTGAGTCCGTAGCTCATGAAGATGGGTGCTACTTTGAGCAGTGCCGGCCACGTGGGTTGGGAAGGGGCGCGGAGTTCGAGCACCATGATGGTGACGATGATGGCGATCACTCCATCGCTGAAGGCTTCCAGCCGGCTGGTGGTCATTTCTCCGTGGGGCATGCGGAGAATCTAGCACAGCGAATTTTAGATTGCAGATTTCAGATTGCGGATTGAAAACCGTACGCGATTCGGACACGGATCAAAAGTGGTTTCAATCTAAGATCTGCGATTGCTTACGCGGGCTGTTGTTGCGTCATGCAGTGCATCGCGCCCAGTCCCCAGATGAAGTCTCCCGAATAAATGGGAACGATTTCGCGGGTAGGGAAGAGGTCTGCCAAAGCGTTCAGAGCGATGCGGTCGTTGGGACGATTGAAGACCGGTGCGAGCACGACTCCGTTGGCGATGTAGAAATTGGCATAGCTGGCGGGGAGGCGGCGGCCTTCAAATACGACTGGCTGCGGCATGGGGAGTTCGACGACAGTTAGTTGCTTGTCGTCCTGGTCGCGCGCCGATTGCAGGCGGCGGAGATTGGCCAGCAACGGCGCGTGGTTCACGTCTTTAGAGTCGCGCTCGACCATGGTGATGACGGTGTCTCTGCGGACGAAGCGGGTAAGATCGTCGACGTGGCCGTGGGTGTCGTCGCCGAAGATGCCGCGTCCCAGCCAGATGGTGTGCTTCGCGCCGAGGTAGTCGGCGAAAGCCTTTTCGTATTGGACGCGCGTCATGTGCGGATTGCGCTCCTGCTCTTTGCTGAGCAGACACTCTTCTGTCGTGAGAATAGTGCCGGCGCCGTTGACGTCGATGGACCCGCCTTCGAGAACGATGCGCTCGCCGAGAGATTCAGGGCGGATTTCGTGCGCGTGGGTCGCTTTGGCCATGAGGCTGCCGATTTTTTCGTCGAGTCGCCAGTTAGAGTACTTCGCCCAAGCGTTAAAGCGAAACTTGAGGGCTATGGGACTGTGAACGTTCTCATGTGGGGACAGCTGCGCTCGGCTGTCCGGCCGGGCAAAGCCCGGCTGCTGCTTGACGCTCAGGAAAATGCAGCCGGAGTCGCGCAGCCAGACGCGGTTCGTAGGCCAGCGATGAAAGCCGATACTATCCGAAAGGGCATCGGCGCGCTCAAGCACTCTGCGGGCTTGCCTCGCTGCCGACGCGTTGTTAACGATTAGTTCGACGCGTTCGTGCCTGGCCAGATTGCGGATGATTTCGGCGTACACCCACGAGATCGGCTCGAATTTCCCCGGCCAATCGCCGTGATAGTGGGGCCACGCAAGCCAAGTGGCGGCGTGGGACTCCCATTCGGCCGGCATGCGGAACGATTCCAGGGAATGAATTGCGGTTGGCTTTGCAGGTTTGGTTCTTCCTGATTTCTTACTCAAGGCTAGGCCTTCCATTTTTGGACTTTATCGCAGGCGAAGCACTTCTGGTTGTGAACGGAGATCATCCCGCCGCAGCGGGGACAACCGTGCCGCTTGCGCTGTTGGTGCAGGAAGAACTCGACGCCTTTGGCGTGGATCATTTCGAGGTTTTCGATCGGGCTTACACCGTAGCAGCGGCGGTAACGCTGGTCGAGTTTTCGTAGCCGCTCGCAGGGATAACGATCACATTCAAAGCAGAAATCTATCTTGTTCTTCGCTAACAGTTCGCATTGGCCTTTGAGGTAGGCGCACTGCTTTTTTCGAGGACGGCAGCCGGTGCAGTGACAAATGGTACCCCGCCGTTTGGGAACACCATTCAGGAATGCAAGGTAGAACGAGCAGGCGGAGCAATCCATACCGCAGGGAGCGATGAGTTCGAATCTTGCTGTGGGCCCGTATGACATCCTGCGTCTTCCTAAGTTGCGTCGATAAAGCGATTGGTGATGGGAGCGTAACTGTCGATGCGACGATCGCGTAGAAAGGGCCAGTTGCGGCGGATGTCTTCCAGGGACTTCAGATCGACGTCGCCGACGAGAATCTCCTCGCGATCGTGCGATCCCTCGGCGAGGACGCGGCCGAAGGGATCGCAGAAAAAAGATCCGCCCCAGAATTCCAGACCCTGGCCGCTGGCGGACTTGCCGCGAATGTTGCCGGTTTCGAAGCCGACGCGGTTTACGACCGCTACATAGACTCCGTTGGCGATGGCATGAGCGCGCTGAATGGTGCGCCAGGCGTCGTGCTGGGCAACGCCGAACTCCGCCTTCTCGGCCGGATGCCAGCCGATCGCCGTGGGATAAAACAGAATGTTCGCACCTTGCAGGGCAGTGAGTCGAGCGCCTTCGGGATACCATTGGTCCCAACAAACGAGCGTTCCCAGTTTCCCGGCGCTGGTATCCAGGGCGCGGAAGCCGAGGTCTCCGGGTGTGAAATAGAACTTCTCGTAGTACAGCGGGTCGTCGGGGATATGCATCTTGCGGTAGAGGCCGCGCAACGAGCCATCCTTCTCGAAGGTCGCCGCAGTATTGTGATAGACGCCGGGAGCACGTTTCTCGAAGAGTGAGGCGATAAGGATTACACCGTTGCTTCGAGCCGCGACAGCGAGCTTTTCGGTTCCTGGACCAGGGATGGGCTCGGCAAGGTCGAATAGGGAATGATCTTCGCGCTGGCAGAAGTACTGCGTTTGAAAAAGTTCAGGCAGACAGACGACCTGGGCTCCGCGTTTGGCGGCATCGGCGATCCGACTGAGAGCTTTGTCGAGATTTTGCTCTGGCTCCGGGCCGCAGGACATCTGGACCAGGGCCACGCGGAATTTTTCTGGCGGCAACGTTCCGACCTCAGGATCAATATAGCATTCGCCGCGGGCGGATTATGCTGCTCAAAGACTGCGCGCCACGTGGCGATAGTCTTCGTTTCACCCCAGAGATCGCTGAGAAACTCCGCTGAGGACGCTGAGAACCACGCTGGCGAGAGCGACTTCATTACGGCTTGGGCAGGGCGGAAAGGGCACGGGCCAGGCGCGGATGCGGTGCTACCAGCTTCTCGAGACGCTCGATGATTCCGGGGGAGGGCATGGCGCGCATCACGGCCTCGACGGCGCGCTCGGCGTCGAGGGAGTCGGACTTTACCAGATCCAGCAGGAATTCCATCGCGGCATCCTGGCGGGTCAGGGCGATGGCTGAGAGCAGCACGGATCGAAACCATGGGTCGGAGGCTGAGTCCAGGACCTTCTGAAGGGCCTCGAAGGCTGGCGGGGAATGTGTACCCGCAATGGCTAGAGCTGCTTCTCCGGCGGGCTCGTCGCCTCCGACGAGAAAGCGGCTGACCCACGGGATGGCAGAGATGCCTTCTAGGCGAAGGATCCCGCTATAGCAGGCGCCCAGCACCTCGGGCTCGTCGTGGGCAAGAGTGGCTCTGAGACGCAGCAGCAATGACGCCGACGGAGAGCCTACCTGTTCGATGGCGCGAGCCACTTCGGCGCGGACGCTTTTTTCCTTATCAGCGAAGAGATCGATGAGATGTGCCAGCAGTTCGTCGTTGGTGAGGAGGCGGCACTGAACGAGCGCGAGAGCGCAGGTTGCACGCAGTGTTCCGGCGGTGTCGGAGCGGCCTCCCCAGACGGCCTCGAGCTGGATGTGGCGCATGCCGCGGAGAAAGATTTCGGGCTCCTGGATCTCAAAGGCAGCCAGCGTGCGGCTGATGGCGTTCTTGGCCCAGCATTGCGGGTCGGATTTCTCCGGGTTTTCGAAGAAGCGGTCGAAGGCTTTCAGAAGGTCGGGAAGCAAGTCGGTGAGCCCGGACTCGCGAACGAGGTCGGCAGCTTTGGCCACGACGAAGTTGTTGCGATGATCGAGCCCCTTACGCAGGGGCTCAACGCGGGCTTCGGGCGGTTGCTGGCGAAGGTGGTCCAGCGCTGCGATCTGCTCTTCGAATCTGCGCTTGCCCGGCATTACGTTGCAGAAGCGGGCTGGCGGCCCTGCGCCAGAAAGACATGGAAGTCGGTGGCTAGAGGCTCGGCATCAAGCTGCCTCATCATGAGTGCGATTTGACCTCGATGGTAGGTAGAATGATTCGCCAGATGTTGCATGAGGTGAGCCAAGCTGAGTTGGGTTCCGCGTGCAGGCAACATTTTTTCCAAGGTTTCATTTGTCAAGCTTCCCACGAACGCGATTTGCTCTTTCTCGACTTCCGCCCACTTCGACTGCACGGCGCCGACATCAGGAAATGTGGTTGGGTCGAACAGGGTTTCGCGTTGCGTCCTGAGCTCTGCAAGTAAGGCGGGCCCGTGGGATGGCTTCTGCCAATACACAAGCCAGGTCCATTCGCCGGCGATGATGTGCACGACCGTGTCGCGAACGGAACGAAAGCTGCCGCCCAGATCACGCGTGAACTGCTCCACGCTGAGGGCAGAGACTGCCTGGAAGACTCTCTGGTTCGCCCAGCGGTCGTATTCGTAGAGCAGTTGAATGTCGTCGATCTTCATGCGTGGCTGATCCAAGGATTATGCGGAAATCTTACATGAGTTGGGTACTGCGTAAATTGTGCCCCAGCCAGCGACTTTTGTGGAACATCTCCCATCTCGTGGCGTCCTTTCACCCTGTTCCTGTAGAGTTATTCGTCGGGAGAATTTCGAATTAGCTTGGAGGCATCATCTTGAAACGGGGCAATCATGGCAACGGGCATTCCGGGGCGAAGTCTCAAAACAACGCGGCCGCTGGGGGAGAAGGGGTCGACCGGAAGCTGCACAACCCAATTGACGACCGGCTGATTCCGCTGGAACCGCTGGATCTGGGCAAGATCCGGTCCATTGACGGGCTGGTGCGGGCCATGTCGAAGACCGCATTCACCGGACGCCAACTCGGCGAGGCGGCTGACGTGCTGGAAGCAATGGCTCTCGACGAAGATGCCTTTGTGGTCATGACGCTGGCAGGCGCGATGACGGTTGCCAAGCAGGGATTGATCATCGCCGAACTCATCGATCGAGGAATCGTGAATGCGATCGTTTCGACCGGCGCGCTGATGGCACACGGGCTGGTAGAGGCGACCGGGCGGGCACATTTCCGGGCAAATCCAGAAGTCTCAGACGAGGAATTGTACGAGCAGGGTTACAACCGTGTGTACGACACGCTGGAGCCGGAGCAGAATCTGGATGATGTCGAGGAAGTCATGTCGGCGGTGCTGGAATCATGGGACCACAACGAAGTCATGTGTTCGTACAAGCTGAATCACGCGATTGGAGCGCATCTGTCGAAGCACGCGCAGGGGCAACGCGGCATTCTGAAGTCGGCGTACGAGAAGGGCGTTCCGGTGTTTGTGCCGGCGTTCAGTGATTCGGAACTGGGTCTGGATACGGCCTTGAACAATCGCCTGCGCGAGTCTACCGGACGGCATAAGATCCGATTCGATCCGTTTGAGGATCTCGAGCACTTCGCAGCAACCCTGCTGCGGCAGAAGAAGCTAGGAATTTTCACCGTTGGAGGCGGCGTACCTCGAAATTGGTCGCAGCAGTTCGGGCCATTCTGTGAGTTGCGTCACCGGCGGCTGGGGGAGAACGTGCCTCTGAAGCGGTATCATTACGGCCTTCGTATTTGTCCTGAGCCGGTGTATTGGGGAGGACTGTCGGGTAGTCCCTACAGCGAGGCGATCTCGTGGGGGAAGTTTGTGCCGCCGTCGGAAGGCGGCAAGTTTGGTGAGGTGTTTGTGGACGCGACCGTAGGGCTCCCCATCATTGTTGCCGCCGTCCTGGAACGGCTGGACAAGGCTAAGAAGCGGGGTAGGAAAAACGCCAGGGCCCTTGCCAAGAAATGAGGATAAAATCTGGGAGACTCACCACAGACGGTTCACAGAGGAATTTGAATCGAGGTTACCTGACCGCCTCGGGCGTGGGCTCCGCTTGATCGACGGACCGATCCGTTTTTGCGCGACGATACAGCGGCGCAAGAATACTATTTTCAAGGACTTCTGATTCAGCCTGAAACCAGTCCTGAAGCTCTTGCCCCTCTTCCTGGCCTCGCGTTTCGTAAAGCTGCTGGGCACGCGACCGCACCTTTCGCTCTACCATGCGTACCATCAGAGCCTGCTGTTTCTTTCTACGTGTTTCGATGTCCAACCTTAACGCTCCTTACGTCTTAACCACACTTCTATGATAACCGAAACCTGTTAACGGAAGATTACATTCGGCTAATTGGGATGGTTACCAAAGTGCAAAGCTCGGCATTTCTCTAGTGGTTCCTAAGCTACTGATATACCTATGACTTAGATTCTCGGGGCGCAGTCTCGGTGCAAACATTTCTACCGAGAACGCGCCCCAAGAGGAAATCAATCCATTCTTACGCCCGGGAGAGACTTCAGGAACTCGACCAAGTCGGCCTTGTCCTGATCCGCCAGCCCCAAGCTGAAGCAGCCGTCGTAGTGGTTCACGACATCCTGCAGCGTGTTGAAGCGGCCGTCGTGGTAGAGGCCGCCCTTCGTGTGCGTCCAGAGTCCGGCCAAGGGCGAAGTCCGATAGCGGCGGTCGGGCGAGCGATTTGCCTGGAAGCCGTCCACGCACACTTCGCTCGGAGTATGCAGGTTCCAACCAGGCTCGGTATAGAGCGGAGGAATGTGGCAGGTCGCGCATTTGGCGGTTCCGTTGAAGATCTTCTGTCCGCGCTTTGCCGCCTCACGATCGAAAGTTCCCGCAGGGGCGCCGGGCGCTCGAAGCCCGAGTTGATAGAAATGCAGGGCAGCCAGTTTTGGAGTGATCAAGTCTGTGGAGTTGGTCACATGTCCGAAGCCAGCCTTGGCGGCAACCGGGAACTGATTGGCGTCGTCCAGGCGTGGATCGTAGAAGTTTCCTTTTCCGTGCATCTCGAGATTGGCGACGAACGCATTCCAGTAGGTTACTGAGCCCCAACCGGTCCAGGTATGGAGGTTTACGCCGGCAAGCCCAAAAGCGGGCGGGATCAGTACCGCAGAGGTCTTGCCATCGGGGCGGAACGCCTTGCCATCCAGAGCCAATTCGGCGTCGAAGCGGCCGGGGCCCCAGCTTTGCAGAACAGCGCGGACGGTGGTTTGATCGACTCCGAGCAGATCGGCAAAAGGCTGAAGGTTGGGGGCAAGCGACACGATCTCACCGACGTTAAGATCACGATTGGCCCAGCCATCGAGCCGGTGTCCGATACCCGGCGCTAGTGAGTTGTCGACGGTCGAATGGCAGAGCGCACACTGAATGCCGACCGACTTCAGAGTGCCATCTGGCTTGAAGAATCCTGTCACGCCGACAACCGAGTTCAGCTCTAACAGGGCCAGGGTTACGGCGGGATCGTTGAGGTCGACCTGACCGTCCTTTAGCTCTTGCACCAACGAAGCGGGGAGAGCATCCACGTCAACCTTCAAGCCGACAGTCAATGCTGTGTTCGGGCTGACTCCCGGTCCGACTCCGCCGAGTTTGCTGCCTTCGATGGCCTGATGGAGCTTTAATGCGTCTCCCCAGAATGACTGATCTCCGAAAGTGTCAAATCGGAAGACGCGACGACCTTTTTCGAACTCTCGAGCAGCATTGTCAGCTTCCACCGGCGCTGATGGTGGGTACGCTGCCGACTTCGATGAGGTCACCCCCGGAAGAGCAAAGAATCCGATTCCGGTGCAGGCCAATACGAACACCACTACGATATTGCGATATTTCATAAATCAATCTCCTCGCTTGACGGTTCGCTCATCGCTGTCGACGGCGTTTGGCGTCTGTCCTGCAGAGCGGAGATGAGCAGCGCGGGTTACAGTCCGGAGGTGGAGGATTTGTAAGAAGATTGTCAAAACGCCAGCGACCCAAAAAAACTGTAACCTCGCGCGAACTACGCACTCAGTATTTTGGGAGGAACGCCCGATGGCTACCGCGGCCCTGCTGGAACAAGCGAGAAATGAGGACTGGACCGACGAGCAGGTAGTCACGCGCGTGCTGGCAGGTGAGACTGCTCTCTACGAGCTACTCATGCGGCGTCACAACCTGCGCCTCTACCGGATTGCCAGGGCTATTCTGCGGGACGAGGCCGAGGCCGAGGACGTCATGCAAGACGCCTATGTGCGTGCCTATCAGAATCTCGCCAGCTTTGAGGGCAGAGCCAAATTTGTGACCTGGCTGACGCGTATCGCAGTCCATGAAGCATTGGCCCGGTGCCGCAAGCGCTCTCGATTTCAGTCCCTCGACAGTTCAGATCCATCCCATGGAGATCTCATGAACGCCCCCACTTCTTTAGACCGTAGCCCAGAGGAGGAAACCTACGATCGCGAACTCTCCGGGGTTTTGGAAAAAGCCGTTCTGTCGCTGTCGGACGAGCACCGTCTGGTTTTTATGTTGCGCGATGTAGAAGGGATGAGCACCGAGGAGACGGCACAGTGCCTCAACCTGACCCAGGAGAACGTCAAGGTGCGTCTGCATCGGGCCCATGCCAAGCTGCGAAGGCAACTCTTTGCGGCTGTGGGTGCGACGGCTGCGCAGTGCTTCCAGTTTCACGCTCGGCGGTGTGACCGAGTCGTGAACGGCGTCTTTGAGAGCTTGGGCTGGAAGTCGCAGAGCCTGAATGACTCTGGCCGCTAATCGAAGATTAAAACCGCCGACGCAATCACGGTCGTCCAGAGCGCACGCTTATCGCCTACTGCCGACTGCGTGACGTTCGCTGTGCGAACGATTTTATTCGAGAGGCGATAGATCTGCTTTTTCTCGTCCCAGGAGCGGTCGGGGTCGAATTCCACATTCAGCGTCGTGGCCAGCATTTCAGCCGCGAGTTCTTCGGCGTATTCGCCGGCGGCGTCTTCGGTCTCGCCGAAGGAGTGATGCTCGCTCAGATATCCGTAGGTGTTGCGGTCAGCGGGAATGGCGACGCCGATGGAAGAAGCCAGGAGGCGGTGCGGCTCGCGGGTAGAGTTCTCGGCGACCACGGCGAAGACAACCTCACCCGGATGAAGGTACTTCACGCCTTCCTTGCGGGCCAGCAGTTTGCAATTTGGGGGGAAAATTGAAGAGACACGCACCAGATTTTGGGCAGCGATGCCCGCATCACGCAACGCCAATTCGAACGATGTCAACCGCTCGCGGTGTTTCCCCACTCCCTTGGTGAAGAAAATCCGCTTCGGAACCATGTCTTTGCCCAATTCACCTATCCTCCGCAAAGGAAATTTGAACGTTAAGAATGCACAATCTAACACAATGCTTTGTAAAGGAAATATGAATTTCGGGGATAGGACAATAAAATTCAGCGAGAAGTTTTCTCGTGCGTGGTGAGAATCGAAAGGGCTTTGATCTCAGGCGTCAGACCTCGGACCTCCGCTCGTCAGCGCTGGAGGTCCGAAGGCTGAGATCCGACGCCGGTCTCGGGGCTTAGTCGGCTTTGACGGAGCTGACGGTGATGGTGTTGTCTTTCTCGGTTCCGGTGACGGTGGCTTTTGCGCCCGCCTGTTTGTCGAGAGTGGCCAGAGCCGCCTTATCGCTGGTTTCTAAAACGTAGACTTTCTCGCCTACTACCAAGGAATACTTCGAGCCTTTCGAGACGCAAGTGCGCGTGCATTCGGCGGCCGGGCCCATGTGTTTGGCGCCGCACATCGCATCGCTCACGGTCCCGGTGTAGCTCTTGCCGGCGGCGAAAGCGGTAGAAACTGAAAGGCCGACAATCATCAAAAGGCTCAACAACAAGATTCCAGCGTTCCGAGTAAGGACATTCATCAGAGAGTCTCCTTGTAGTTTTTTCTTGTCAAGACTGGCGCAAGGGAAGGCAGCACGCGCCACCCAGCCTTCACTCTAAAGATGCACTTGCAGGCATAAAGTTACAAGGGGCGGAATGGACAAAAAAGCGGAGACGCACTGGCGCGCGCCTCCGCGCGGATGCCCGGTTCGAAATAGGGGGAGGGCCCGGGCAAACTTGGACCGTTCGCGGCGAATGAGCCAGCGCATGACCGTCGTTCTGTAAAACGACGGCCTTCCGAGAATTGAAACACCGTGCTATCACGAGATCTCTCACTGCTTTCCAAGCCGGGTCGCGGGCTGCTGCTACCCAGTTGCGCGACAGCCCACGACCGGACCTTCCGTGAGAAGGACACACTACGGTACATCGCAACGGAGAGCGTTGGAAAAAACGATGAATCTTGTTCCAAAAAACGAACAAAAGCCGGGTTAAGACCTATTTCGGGGCCTTGACGGAATAGATCAGGTCGACATCGACGGTCTTGTCGCGCGCATTGGCAGTTACGTGCGAGGAGACGTCCCAGTCGAGGCCAGAGGGCAGCAGCTTGTGAGCTGCGGGCAAGTATTCGCTCAGGTACGTGGAATCGAAGACATCACCCGGCCGGAGCTTCCAGGCATTGCGCAGCTTGGCGGTCAGGCTATTGTCGAGACCCCGAAATTCGAGTTCGCCCATGTGATACTCGTAGCCCTCTTTCACGTCCAGGTGGATGACCACCATGCCGTCGGGATCGTCGAATTCGGCGTCGGCCTTGATGGAGGCCGTGACGTAGCCGCGGGAGCCGTAGAGCTTCTGAGTGTCTTTCAGGTTGTCGCCGATGCGAACCGTATTCGCGATATCCCCCGGTTGGGCCCTGACCATCTTTTGCAAGACTTCGGTGGAGAATACCTTATTCCCAGACCATTGCAACCCCTTGATCTTGTATTGCCGCCCGGGAGTGACGGAAAAAGTAACATCCACGATGGTGAGGTTTCGTGGGCCGCCGTCGTCGCTGTTGGCAGAGGGCTTTTTTACGACTTTGGGTTGCGGCTCGCCGAAAGCGGCTTTCAGGTACCCACGAGTGTAATAGACGGGCAGCAGTTGATGCTCCACGAGGGCGTTCAAGGCACCGCGCGAGTACTCTGTGTCGAAGACCCGCTGTGCCCCAGCTTTCAGTGCGGGCAATTCAGCTTCGCCCGCGTCGGTGAATTCGACATTCCGGATCTGGATTAGAACCTCAGAAATGCGGTAGACAATGGAATCGATCGGACCATTGGCTTTGCCAGTTCGCTGGTACTCAACGTTGCCAGGGATGGCATTTTCCACCAGCAGCGCCTGCAGCACATCTGAAACACGGTCTGCTAGATTTCCCGAAAGCGGCACATCCCCATTGAACAATGGGGCGCGCTCCTTGATGCGCCGAAGGAGTTCCTGGTCGGAGAACCATACGAAATCTTCGAAGCGCACGGGCACGAACTTGTCGGCATCAGTGACCTGTAGGGCGAGTTTGGTTCCCGCGGAAGAGTAGGAGTAGCTGTATGCGATGTCGCTGAAAACTCCGAGATCGCCCAGGCGACGTGCGGCTTTCTTGAAATCGTCTTCTACAACGGTCGTCCCCATCTGCAGCCCACTCGCGGCGATGACGGCTTCGTCGGAGTAGCGCTTGGTCCCTGAGACCTTTACAGAAATCAGCTGCCGATCGGACGCTGGAAGATGATCGAAAGACTTTCCGGTCGATTGCGACTGGGCAAATGGCAGACCTATTCCCAAGAGAAGCAGAACGGCGAGCCATCTGGAAGATCTGATCATCGGGTAGGGGCTGGCACCAATTCTTGCGTGGATTTGTGCTTGACGGCAATGTCGATAAACGCCAAGGATGCGCGGCTCAGAGCCTTGTCTTTGCGGAAAACCAGCGCCAGATCGCGGCGGACATGGGCATCGGCGATTGGAATGGCGGCGAGCGACTTGGCCCGAACGTCCTCCTCGACATTCGAGCGCGAGATGAATCCGATGCCGACATCGGCGGCTACGAAACGCTTCAGCAGTTCGCTCGAGTCGAGTTCCATGGTGAAGTTAGGCTTCAGGCGGCGCTCATGAAACAGTTGCTCGATGGCGTCGCGTGTGTGCCCTGCCTTGGGAACGATCAGGGGGAACTTGCTTGCGTCGGCAATGGTGGCGGACTTCATCTTTCCCAGGGGGTGGTGGGGTGGCGCAATCAAAATCAACTCATCCCGATGGATGAGCACTACGGTCAAACGGTTGTCATTGACGGGAAGGGAAATGACGCCGAAGTCAACTGAGTTGTCGATGATGGACTCGAGGATTTTGGCGTAATCGGCCCGCTTGATGTTCACGGAAACGTCGGGGTACTGCTTTTTGAAGTCCGCAAAAACGTACGGCAGAATGTGGAGGCATGTGCCTTCATTAGCGCCGACGATGATCTCGCCGCGGGGGACGCGTTCCATTTCGGCGATTGCGACCATCATGGCTTTGCGAGCGTCGAGTGTCTCTTCGACATACTTCAGAAACGCCTTGCCCGCCGCCGTGAGGGAAACCTTACCGCCGGACCGGTCGAACAGCTTGGCCCCGACCTCTTCCTCGACACCGCGAATCTGGGAGGAGATGGCCGGCTGTGTGCGAAAACGCTTCTCCGCCGCGCGCGAGAACGAAGCGTGCCGGGCGACTTCCAGAAACGTTTCGAGCTGGTCGAAGTCCATAGGAAGAACAGGGGCCAGGGGACAGGGCTCAGGAGTTTGTTCTCATACGCAAACCGGTTGCCGAACCCTGACCTCTGACCCCTGACCCGTTAAGTATAAATTCCGCTTTATCCCGGCTATAAGAACAATCGAATTGCGCCTCGTGGCGGGGGGCAGTACACTCGTCGGTTTGCGCGACGCGACCGATTGTAGCAGAGGGATAAACCACTGTTGGCCGTCCGGAGTTCGCCCCCGAAGGCGCCGTCAGCATCCATGTAGAACGCAGCCGCTGGCTTCGCTTCGCGGGACAGCCGAGGCGGCTGTCTCTACGTGAGCTGCTCTGCCTGACGACTATCGACCAACGACTTTTAAAACTGACTCCCGCAGGAGCCCCTATGGCAGACCCAAAGAGCGTACTCGAATTCGCCAGGAAGCATGACGCCAAGATTCTCGATCTGCGCTTCACGGATATTCCGGGGCTGTGGCACCACGTTTCGTATCCGATCGAGCAACTGACCGAAACCTCATTCGGCGAAGGCTTTGGGATCGACGGCTCTTCCATTCGCGCCTGGGCGGGCATTCATGAAAGTGACATGCTGCTGATGCCGGACGCGAGCTGCCATCTGCTGGACCCCTTCACCGAGGTGGCAACACTGGTGCTGATCTGCGACGTCGTCGATCCCGTGACGAAACAGGCCTACGATCGCGACCCCCGGTTTATCGCCCGCAAGGCAGAGACGTATTTGAGTTCCAGCGGAATCGCGGATGCGGCCTATTTCGGAGCGGAAGCCGAGTTCTTCATTTTCGACAACGTGCGCTTCGATCAGCGCGAGCAGTATGGCTTTTACTACATCGACGCCGAGGAGGGGCGTTGGAACTCGGGCAGGGAACTGAACAATCTGGGCTACCGGCCGCGATTTCGGGAGGGTTATTTCCCGGTCGCGCCCACCGATCATTACCAGGATTTGCGCTCCGAGATGATGCTGACCATGCAAAGCTGCGGCATGGAGGTGGAATGCCATCACCATGAGGTAGCGAGCGGGGGCCAGACCGAGATTGACTTGAAGTTCGATTCGCTGCTGCGCTCGGCCGACAAGATGCTGCTCTACAAGTACATCGTCAAGAATGTGGCGAACCGCAACGGCAAGACGGTTACATTCATGCCGAAGCCCATCTTCGGCGACAACGGCAGCGGCATGCACACACACCAATCGCTGTGGAAAGCGGGAGAGCCGCTTTTTGCCGGAGATGGATACGCCGGGCTGTCGCAAATCGCATTGTGGTACATAGGCGGGCTCATCCATCATGGGCCGGCGCTTTCGGCGATGATCGCGCCGACGACAAATTCCTACAAACGGCTGGTGCCCGGATGCGAAGCTCCTGTGAGTCTGGCGTATTCACGGCGGAACCGCTCGGCGGCATGCCGGATTCCGATGTACTCGGCCGCGCCCAGGGCCAAGCGCGTGGAGTTCCGTCCTCCTGACCCGAGTTGCAACCCGTACATGGCGTTTGCCGCCATGCTTATGGCGGGACTGGACGGGATCGAGAACAAGATTGAGCCTGGACAACCGCTGGACAAAGATATCTACGAAACCGATCCCGAGGAAGTGTCGAAGATTCCTTCAATGCCGGGGTCGTTGGAGGAAGCGCTCGACGCCCTGCAGCGGGACCATGCCTTCCTGCTGAAAGGCGACGTTTTCACGGAGGAGTTGTTGCGAACTTACATCGAATACAAGCGCTCGAAGGAAGTGGATGCGGTCCGGCTGAGGCCGCATCCGTACGAATTTGCGCTGTATTACGACATTTAGGAGAGCTGTGCGCGCCTTAACGGGCACAACCCTGTTCATGGCCTTCAGAGCTGATCTCGATGTGCCTCCCTCAGGGGCTGAAGCCCTCAGGTTTTCTCGCTTTCGACGGCGCAGCTGAAGCCGCGCCCTTTCAAAACTACGGCTTCAACTGCTTTTCGATCGCGCTGGTCACATCCGTCGAATCCGGGGTGACGGCAGGTTCGAAACGCTGCACCACATTCCCGTTGCGATCGACGAGGAACTTCGTGAAGTTCCATTGGATCTCTCCAGCGATCCCTTTGCCCGTTTCCTTCGTCAGGTAGGCGTACAGGGGAGCCTGGTCCGCCCCTTTGACGGAGATCTTGGCGTACATGGGGAACGTGACATTGTACTTGCGACTGCAGAACGTCTTGATCTCCTCATTCGTGCCGGGTTCCTGGGCGCCGAAGTTATTGGCGGGGAAGCCCACAATGACAAAGCCTCGATCCTTGTACTTCTCGTAGATGGCCTCCAGGGCGCTGTACTGGGGAGTGTAGCCACACTGGCTGGCGACATTGACGATAAGCACGACCTTGCCTTTATAGTCTGCCAGCGGGGCCGGTTTGCCGTCGATGGAGTTCAAGGTGAAACTGTAAAGACTCGATCCTGCGAATAGAGATGTTGCCATAATTAGAATTGCTCCACTCAGAAAATACTTCGGCGTGTGGGAGACGAGAGACCTCATTTAGTGCTCCTGATGATGCGGATTGTGGTATGCCCCGCAGACCAATTGGGAATGAGATCGAAGATACGGGTAGAGAGGACGATGTGCAACGAGGGAAATGTAAATTCTATGTCTCGTGGTCAGAAAGCCGAGCTAGATAGCGGTGCGCACGGAGTTTTCTTTCATCGTGCGCTCGACCAGTCGCATGCGCTTGGTCGGAAGCAGGGGATCGGTCATTCGTGGCTGCACGGTTTCGCAGCCGCTCACGGAGAGGAGTTCTGTGCCCATTGCATCCAACGCCGAGTTGGAACGCCCCAAAACCATCAAGAGATACTTTTGGGCGATCGGGCGATCGGCTGGGTGGATCAGGGACCACCAGCGCCGCACAGACTCCTGCACTTCGGCTTCGCTCTTTTCTCCTACCACCAGCGCGTCGATCAGACGATAAACCTTACTCTTGATGGCTTGATACGAGACGGAAATCTCTTGTGGCATAAGGGTCCTGGGTTCCGCTGTACTTCCGTATAGTGCAATCGGCGAACCAAACCGGCATTCCTTTAGTTTCATGAGAGTTAGCTCGATTCCCACACCGTTAAAGGTACGGTGAATGGAAGAATTCCGATACGAGATATGAATTCTGGAAGGGAGCCCAAAAATTGCTCACGATGACGCTTTTCACCAACAGAGATTTCAATCAGCGGAATGAGCGAAATGTGCCCCAGGCTCCAGATTGCGTCAAAGCGAAGGTTTACAATGTGGCGCTCTGTTCAACTTGGGAGGCGCAATGAAACAGTGGGCCTGGATTTTGGCCGTTCCGGTTTTAATCTCAATTGCCGTGGCGCAAACGCAGACCTCGGCCTCAGTCACTACCAGCGGAAGTGGATCCTCGGCTAGCTCAGGCATCTGGCATGAAGCCGGTCCGAACGACCGGATGTTCTTTCCCAAGGATATGCTGTGGGGATGGGCACAGTTTGACTTGGCACCTCCCCATAACGAGATCGATCCCAACCTATGCGCCGGAAATTCATACGTTGATGGGGGCGCAAATGCGCCTTGCAACATGTTCGCCCGCTATATGCTCTCGGGCATCCTGGAGGTACGCCCGTTTGGACGCGGCCCCCTGAGGCGTTTCATGGTGTGGGGCGCTCCGGCATTTCTCTTCGGCAAGAACGTCCCCAAAACGCTTTATACCTGGTCGCCAGACGCGATCGGCATCGAACACTCATGGGGAGTAGGGATCTATATGACCCGGGGTTTCGAATTCCGCGTGACGCAGCATTTCCTGTTCGATCGACTGGGTGTGCGGAACAAGAATCTTGGAGTGTCCGACCTTGGAAACAACGGCCCATGGGGACGCTACATGAGCCTTGGCGTCCGCAAAACGTTCGGCACGCGTCGTTGGTAGCGAGCTACACTCGTGCCGCCACCGGTACCGCCGGCCGGGTGAAGCGCCGAACCAGCCAGACGATGAGTATGATGAACCCTCCCAGAAGCAGAAAAGGCAAGCCGAAAATGATGAACAGCCACAGGGTTGCACCGCCGCCAAAAGTCGTGACATCGCCGCCCACGCTAGCCCCAGAGTCGCGGCGGAGGCGCCCACCAAACACGGTCAAGCTTTTGACGTTCGCGCCTCCGTCGAGGCGAACGTCTCCGCCAAAGGCTGTCGTATCGCCTCCGACTATGGCGTCGCGCTCCACCACAACGCTACCGCCGAAGGTGGTGACGTCGCCATCAACGCGACCCCGAACCCGAACGCTGCAAGCGAAGCAGGTCACCTCAGCGACCTTCTCGTCGGATCCGACGATGACGTCATGGCCGAACTGAGTCCGGTCGTGGGAACCTTCCGCAAGGGCAGGGATTCCGAAGGCCGACACCAACAAAAGGAAACACATGCAGCGCAGAGAACAGAACCCCATAGATCCTCCGTAGAACGCGGAATACGTGAAATCGTCTCAGGTGGAGATTATCCCACAAGGTGTAAAACCACGGCACCGTCTGCCTGTGGGTGAAATCACGGGCCCTGCGCGAAATTCTCTATATAATGACAGTTTTTGCATCGTGGGGCTGAATTTCCTGATCACGGAGGGTTTCGATGTCCGGCGCTTATAACGGCGTTGCGGTACCGGCAGACGGAAAGACGATTGGCTATGCCGGCGGCAAGTACAACATTCCCGACAATCCCATCATTCCGTTCATCGAGGGCGACGGCACCGGCCGCGACATCTGGAAAGCGTCCCTTCGCGTCTTCAATGCCGCAGTGGAGAAGGCCTACAAAGGGAAGCGCCGCGTGGCTTGGTACGAAGTGTTTGCCGGGGAGAAGGCCAAGGGTAAGTTCGACAACTGGCTACCCGACGAAACCGTCGACGCTATCCGTGAATTCCGCGTTGCCATTAAAGGACCGCTTACGACGCCCGTAGGCGGCGGGATTCGTTCGCTCAATGTTGCTTTGCGCCAGATTCTCGACCTCTATTGCTGCGTGCGTCCGGTGAAGTATTACAACGGCGTGCCCTCGCCCGTGAAGCATCCTGAGCGCATGGATGTGGTCATCTTCCGTGAGAATACAGAAGACGTCTACGCCGGTGTGGAATGGGAGCAGGGAACGGCCGACTGCGCCCGGTTGATCGAGTTCCTGAACAAGGACATGCTGAAGGGCAGCAAGAAGCAGATCAGGCTTGACTCAGGCATAGGGATCAAGCCGATCTCGGTTACGGGAACCAAGCGCCTGGTCCGCATGGCCATCCAGCACGCGATCGAGAGCGGCCGCAAGACGGTGACGCTGGTGCACAAGGGCAACATCCAGAAATTCACCGAAGGTGCCTTCCGCAAGTGGGGCTACGAGATTGCCGCCGAGGAATTTCGCGACAAGGTCGTCACCGAGCGCGAGAGTTGGATTCTGGACAACCAGGACAAGAATCTGAATCTGAGCGTTGCCCAGAACGCCGAGATGATCGAACCCGGCATGGAATTCGCGCCTCCGGCATTCCGCCAGTCCGTGGAAAAAGAAGTGAAAGAAGTGCTGAACGCGATCTATTCGACTCATGGCAACGGCGCGTGGAAGAAGAAGATCATGATCAACGACCGAATCGCCGACTCAATCTTCCAGCAGGTGGTGACGCGCGCCGACGAGTACTCGGTCCTGGCCACGCCGAACCTGAATGGGGACTATATCTCGGACGCGTGCGCGGCGCAGGTCGGCGGACTCGGCATCGCTCCGGGCGCGAATATCGGCGATGGCTACGCAATTTTCGAAGCCACGCACGGTACGGCACCGAAATACGCCGACAAAGATGTAATCAATCCGGGCTCAGTCATTCTATCGGGCGTGATGATGTTCCGCCATCTCGGCTGGAACGAGGCCGCCGATATGATCGAGCAGAGCATGGAGCGCACCATCGAGCAGAAGAAAGTCACCTACGACTTCGAGCGCCTGATGCCGGGTGCGACAAAGGTGAAGACCAGCGAGTTTGCCGGGTACATGATTGAAAATATGGGAGCAGGTGTGCTGGTGTAGGCAAGCCATTAGCACTTAGCAATCGTCATTTGGCCATTTGGCCATTTTGGTTTTTTGGGGGGACAGCCGCCATCGGCTGTCCACCGGGCGGAGCCCGGCGTCTTCTGGGCTAATTGCCAACTACTAATCGCTAACTGCTTCCTCTCGAAAGGATTCACCGATGCGCAAAAAGGTCAGCATTGTCGGTTCTGGAAACGTGGGCGCGACGGCGGCTCACTGGATCGCCTCCAAAGAACTCGCGGATGTAGTTTTGATCGACATCATCGAGGGCGTTCCGCAAGGGAAAGGCCTCGATCTGCTGGAGGCGATGCCGATCGAGAAGCGCGACTCCTACGTCAGCGGAACGAACGACTACAAAGATACCGCCAATTCCGACGTTGTTGTGGTTACGGCGGGCATCCCGCGCAAGCCGGGCATGAGTCGCGACGACCTGCTCAACACGAACTACAACATCATGAAGGCGGTGGTCGGCGAGGTGGTAAAGTATTCGCCGAACTGCATTCTGATCATCGTCTCGAACCCGCTGGACGCCATGGCGCAGACGGCTTACAAGCTCAGCGGATTCCCTCGCGAGCGGGTGATCGGCATGGCCGGTGTGCTCGATTCGGCACGCTTCCGCGCCTTTATCGCCGACGAACTCAAAGTCAGTGTAGAGAACGTTACTGCCTTCGTGCTCGGCGGACACGGCGATACGATGGTGCCTCTGCCGCGCTATTCCACGGTGGCCGGCATCCCGATCACCGAACTGATTGAGAAGAGCCGGCTGGACGCGCTGGTGCAGCGTACGCGCGACGGCGGCGCAGAGATCGTGAAGTATCTCAAGACCGGATCTGCCTATTACGCTCCCTCGGCCGCAGCGACCGAGATGGTCGAAGCCATTCTGAAAGACAAGAAAAAGATTCTTCCTTGCGCGGCGTATCTGCAAGGCGAGTACGGCATCAACGGGTTGTATGTAGGAGTGCCGGTGAAGCTGGGCTCGAAGGGAATCGAGCAAATCATCGAGATCAAGCTGACTCCGGAAGAGAAGGCTGGGCTCGACAAGAGCGCGGCGGCAGTGAAGGAGTTGGTGGGGGTGATTGGAGTTTAGCTTAGACGCAGCAATAGCATTGCCGTCCGATCAAGGCGATCAGAGCGATTCCTCTCCCGGCTGCTCCTTGCCTTTGAAGATTTCGTTTTCCGTGCTGATCCGGCTGACAACGGCGCGACGTATCTCCTCCAGGTTGTAGCGAGGAAAAACTAAAATCTCGGGCGCGTGCAGATATCTCCAGGACTTTTCCCGCAGCAGCTTGGCCAATCCCTGCGGAGTGGCGACGAAATAAGATTGCCACCAGGCGTGCCCTGAATCGGGGTCATAGAGTTCGATGTTTAACTCGTCGGCGAAGACTTCGGGATCGTCGGGACCGGGAATCGCATCGGCCTTCTTGAAGTAAAACTTGCGGATGCGGACGTTCCCAAGGGCCGGGTCGAAGGGCAAGGAAGCCGCGACTTCTTCTGCCGACGGAGGCCAGATCTTCGCACTCGATCCTCCGCCAGGCGATAGTTCCATAGCGTCAGGTGAAGGCGCGTCGGCGAGGAAGTCTCTGCTCCTCGCCGCCCCCGAGCGCGAGCCCCATCGGCCCAGAGCCAGCAGGCCGCCGCCGGCGGCGATCAGCAAAAGCAGCTTGAGAACGTCTTCTGACGCGGCAGACATGCCTTGAAATTGTATCCGCCCTACGTTTTCTCGATCGTCACCTTCTTCAGCACGACATCTTTGTTTGGACGATCGTTGCGGCCGCGTGGCACCTTAGTAATTTTGTTGACCACTTCCTGGCCTTCAACCACTTCACCGAAAATCGTGTGCTTGCCCGTCAGCCAGTCGGTCGGAACCACCGTGATGAAGAACTGCGAACCATTAGTATTTGGTCCAGCGTTGGCCATGGCCAGTTTGCCGGGCTTATCGAACTTGTGCGGAGAGCCTTTAGTCTCGTCTTCGAATTGATATCCCGGACCGCCGGTGCCGGTACCCTGCGGATCTCCTCCCTGAACCATGAAGTCAGGAATCACGCGGTGGAAGATCGTACCGTCGTAGAGATGGTCATTCGACTTCTTTCCTGTTGCGGGATGCTTCCATTCGCGTTTGCCCTCGGCGAGGTCGACGAAGTTCGCGACGGTCTTGGGCGCATCTTTGTCGAACAGGCGGCAGACAATGGTGCCCTCAGTGGTTTCAAACGTGGCGTACATTCCGGGTTGACGAGTCATAGGTTCCTTTCAAAATCGGTCGTTGGCCTTCAGTCGTTAGCTGAGCAAGCGTGCGTAGAGAGCCGCCTCGGCTGTCCCGCGAAGCAAAGCGAGCGGCGCGGACAGATACTATTTCGGTGTCGTAGCAGCCTTCGGTGTTGTTGCAGCAGCAGGCTTCTTTGCAGGAGTGGCCGCTGGTCTGGTCGCTCCTGCCTTCTGGATCGTGATGTGATTGATCTTGACCGGCCGGTAGGGTCGATCATTCGTGTCCGTACTCATTCTGGCGATCTGCTTCACCAGGGCGACAGTTGCTTCATCGCACTGTCCGAAGATCGTGTATTTGCCGTTGAGCATGTCGCCCTGCTGCCCGGTGAGTGGCACTTCCGTGATGAAAAACTGCGAAGTGTTGGTGTTGGGCCCGGCGTTCGCATAGGCCAGGCGGCCGGGTTGGTCAAATTTCAAATCAGGCGACACTTCGTTCTTGAAGGGAGCAACCGGATCGGCGCCCGATCCTGTGCCCGCCGGATCTCCGCCCTGAATCATGAATTGCGGGATTACCCGGTGGAAGATGGTTCCGTCGTAGAGCGGCACGCCACGTTTCATCGCGCCGCTCACGGGATTCTTCCAATCTTTCGTTCCCGTCGCGAGGCCAATGAAGTTGGCGACGCCGATCGGGGCTTTATCTGGAAACAGCGTGCAGGTCATCTTGCCCGCCGCCGTGTCGATGATGGCCGTGGGCTTGGTCGCTGCTGCTCCAGTCGTCGCCGGTTTGGCTGCTGTGCTGGGCTTGGCGGGCGCGGTCGGCTTGCTTGCGGCCGCCTGTCCGAATGACATGGATGCAGATATCACTATCATTCCGAGAATTGCGAGCGCTTTATGCATGGATGCTCCTTGGAAACGAAGCGTGGATTGTTGAATGAGTCGCAACGTTGCATTGTACGACAGTGGCAGGGGAGTTTGGCTGGACTGGTGTTTGTCATCCTGAGGCGCGCTTCTTGCGCAGGAGGACTTATGCATTTCGCACAGCAGCGGCAAAGTGCATAGGTCCTTCGCGGCAAAATACGCCGCTCAGGATGACAATGGAGTTCATTTCGAGCCTTGCTGCATCTCGTGGCTCACGCGTTCGACTTCACGAAAAACGCGCATCAGATTGCCGCCGAGAATTTTGTGAATGTCTTCCGCGCTGTACCCTCGATCAAGCAGCGCCTGCGTGATCTTGGGCAGGTCGGCTGCTGAGTCAATGCCCTGGGGCGTTGCTCCGCTGACGCCATCAAAGTCGGAACCCAGCCCAACGTGGTCCACTCCCGCTACCTTGGCAATGTGATCGATATGGTCGATCAGCGACTTCAACGGAGGTCGCGGAATCTTCGCAATCCACGCGCGTTCGATGCGGTCCAGTTCGACGTAGTTGACCTCTTTGCCTTCGCTCTTCATCTGCGCTAAGTATTTTTGCCGGGCAACTTCCTGGTCGGGATGTTGGGCTTCCTCAGCCTTGCGGAAGTTCTCGTCGATAAAACCATTGAAGAAGTTCACCTGCACCACGCCGCCATTTTTTGCAACCGCTTTCAGCATGTCGTCGGTCATGTTGCGTGGAGCGTCCGTCAGTGCACGCGCCGAAGAGTGGGACGCGATCACTGGAGCTTTGGTCGTAGCGATCGCGTCCCAGAATGTTTTGTCGGCCACGTGCGAGATGTCGACCATCATGCCCAGCCGGTTCATCTCCAGTACGACTTGTTTGCCGAAGTCAGTGAGTCCGTTGTGATGCTGAATCTTGGGATCGTTAATGTCGCCGGAGGAATCGGCCCACTCGTTTGTATTCGACCAGGAAAGCGTCATGTAGCGCACGCCGAGGCGGTAGTAGTCACGCAACAGATGGATGTCGGCCTCGATCGAGTGTCCGCCTTCGATGCCCATCAACGCAGCGAGTTTGTGCTCGTGGTGGGCGCGCTCGATATCGGCGGTCGAGAACGCCATCATCATGCGATCGGGATGGCGGGCCGCTTGCTCGTATACGGAATCGATCAGGTCGAACGTGTGCTTCGCGAAGTGGCCCTGATTTGTTTCCGGTTCAACCCATATGGAAAAGAACTCCGCCCCCAGGTTTCCGCGTCGCGCCTTGTCGAGGCTGATGTGGCCGATGTCGCTGGGATCGGTCGAGCCAATGTCGAATCCTTCGTCTAGAAATCTCTGAGGCGTGTCGGCGTGGGTATCGATGACGAGAGCGGAGTCGTGAATGTTCTGAACCCGAGGGCTAACGGTCGTATCGGAGGGCTTTGTGACATTTTGGGCTGTGGCTAATGAGCAGACGAGAATGATCGCGAAGAATAGCTTTGTCATTGTTGTCATGGGGAGCAGGATTTCGATTGTATAGAGTCTCTGCGTGGCTGACAAAAAAGCATCAACCACGAAGGACACTAACGTGCACGAAGGAAAATCCTCAAACTGGGGTCGACAGGGCCGCCATCGCTACTTCCATGCAAGTGTGCAAAGGTTGATCTGTATCGATCACAGTCTTGGGATGGAGAATCTCCTCGAACCGCGCCTTAACTTCCAAATAGAGCGCAAAGTCGCGGTTTCCAGCAGGATGTTCACCTCGATGGGCGTCGGCGTCCAGGCGCTGGCGGACGGATTCGGCGGAGCAGATACATTCGAGAATGTGCCACCGCTGATGCGAGGAGGCCGCTGCCTCGATCACATTGTCGAGTTGGTAGCGGCGTGAAAATGGACGGCCGTCGAGAAAGATAATCCTCGCCGGGTCTCGCGCCAGAAGATATCCCGCGGTCTGCAGCATCAACTCAAGGCAGAAATCATCCTGGCGAGTGGAATATTCGATTTCTTCCGCCGCGAATAGCGCATGCCGGAATTCGTCCTTGCTCAACACGCGACCTGAGGTTCGCCGAGCCAATTCGCGCGCCAGGGTGGATTTACCCGTGCCGGGCAGTCCCGCCACAAGAACGATCATGAGTGCAATCGTAAAGGAACCGCTGCAAGGCAGGCTAGCGAAGGATGCTGAATGAAGGAGTTATTTCGTTCCGCCGAGCGCGACTTCGGTCTGTGTGGGTGCTGGAGTTTGCGGCTTGTCCTGATCGGGGCGGTCGACTGGAATGATCGTCTGCGTCTCGCGCCACTCGTTGTAGCGTCCGCCGACCATGATGTGGAAACACCAGTGGCGGCGCTCTTCTTCAGGCTCCACCAGGCCAAGCGACTTCATGTAGAAGAGGTAGTGCTCCATCCAACGCACTTCCTCCTTGCTCAGGCCACGGCGTTGCAGGTCGACCGTCACACCCGCAAGATGGGACGAAGCTGTATCGCCCTCAGCCGGAGCAGCATTGCGATTATGCCGCCGAAGTTTCTTTTGCACTTTCACCGTGCGTACCGCGGAGTTCACCTGAATCTGGTCGTGGAAGCGATGGTAGTAGGCCTGGCTGAGGTCTTGGACAAAATCTCGCGTCCACGGACGACAATAACGCCGCGATGGATCCAGCGAGTGTTCAATGCGCAAAGTCTCGCTGGGAATGATCTCTACCAGCGAACCATCGGCTTTCAAAGCTTCCAGTTCGGTCTCGTCTTGAATGCGCGGCAGTTCAAGCCGGTCGATTTCGGCGTTTTGAATCAGGAGTGATTCGTGCGAAGGCCGAAACATCGGATGCCAACGCAGCCAGCGGAGTCGATGATGCGTGTGCTGCGGTGTCGCGTGGCGTACTGCAAATGCGGTGCCTGACATGGCGGCGCATACGAGCGCGAGAAGAACGACAGTCGCGAATTGAATTCCAAAAACTCGTCTCACGAAGTGGCTTCCGTTTGGGACTGGAGTCTTTCGACTCTGTCCGCGAGTGCGGCTATTCTAAGCCATGCTGTCAAGCCTACCAACCCGATCCGGCCTGCCGACCGTTACTTGGGTACCTCAGGCAGGCCAGTTACCTCACTTCATTACTGCCGGTTACTAGACGGCTCAACGCACAGGTCCACAGAGTCTATCGGCAGGTGAAGGGCCAATGATGAGTGTTTCTGCGCCTTTTTATGTGGGCTCACTGCTACGACTTGGCGCGATTTGGATAAGGGCTCCCGTGCCGCGGTTGCAATCGAGTGACAAAATCTAGCACCGCAACATGTCACCCGGCTACTTCAGGGTTCCGCCTTCCCATCTGAACGACGTTGCCGCTTTCCCGGGCCGAACCGGCGGCTGTTCCCCTTTGCAGTAAACCGGGCGCCACGTTCCAGCGCTCTCCGTCATCGGTAACGACGGTCACTGACTTTTTGTTATAGCGCACAAGCACGCCTTCGACCTTGCGCACGTCTGTCTGAAACCACACACGTTGCCCGATCGTGAACTCTAGCATTTTCACGTGCGCGTGCACCTGCCGGATCATCCGCAGACGTTCGACGATTCGACGGTTAAGATCGACCAGTTCAGATTCAGTCAGTTGGCTCAGATCGATTCTCATAGTCACTTACAAATAGCAGAATGAATCCTAGCGCCGCAACATGTCACCCAGTGCTTGTTTCATGACCTGCCCGCTAACCTCAGAAATAGACTTGGTCAGTGGGATGTCCTTGGGACAAACCTCGACGCAGTTCTGAGCATAGCCACATTCCTGGATGCCGCCATCGCCCATCAGAGCGGCCAAACGCTCGCGCTGCAGGGCCTTGCCCGTCGGATGCGTGTTGAACAGCCGGACTTGCGAGATGGTAGCGGCTCCGACGAAGCCGGTATCTTCGTTGAACTGCGGGCAGGCCTCCATGCAACAGCAGCAGGAGATACAGCGGGAAAGTGGATAGGCCGCTTCCTGCTCCTCGGGAGACACGCGCGGCCCGGAGCCGAGATCGTAAGTGCCGTCGATCGGAACCCACGCCTTGACGGCTTTGAGATTTTCGAAGATCACGCCGCGGTCGGTCGCCAGATCGCGCACCACCGGAAATTTTGAAAAGGGCTCGAGTCGAATGGGCTGCTCGAGATGGTCGATCAGCGCCGAGCACGCCATCCGGGCCTTGCCATTGATCAGCATGGCGCATGACCCGCAAACTTCTTCGAGGCAATTCGAGTCATAAGTGATGGGCGTGGTCGACTTGCCGTCGCGAGTAACGGGGTCGGCGGCGATGTCCATGAGCGCCGAGATCACGTTCATGTTCGGCCGGTAGGGAACGGAGAACTCCTCCCAGTAGGATTTGCCGTTGGGAGTGAGTTGACGCTTGATTTTTAAGATGACGGTTTTATCAGCCATTAGCTAGCCTTCGGCAATTAACGTAAACTCTTGCGGGTGCCCCACTCTTGTCCCTGCGGTTTTCAGCAGGGACAGAGTGGGGATTTTGACTTTCGTTCGAATCCACCGATACGCGAAGTCAAAGTCCCCACCCTAATTGAATCTCTAATACTTCCTCGGCCGCGGCGGAATCAGCGACACGTCCACTGGCTCGAACTCAAACTTCGGCTCGTCGGCGTCTGGCGCGAAATACGCTTTCGTGGTCTTCATCCAGTTCTTATCGTCGCGATCGGGGAAGTCCGGTTTATAGTGCGCGCCGCGTGATTCGTCCCGCATGCGGGCGCCCTGCGCGATGACCCTCGCCAGCTGCAGCATGTTGTAGAGCTGCCGCGCGAACACCACCGTCGTGTTCGCCCACAGCGTCCGGTCACTCAGGTTGATTTTGCGATACCGCTCCAGCATCTCGACCAGCTTCGCGTCGGTCTGCTGCAGATTCTTGTTGTAGCGGATAACCGTACAGTCCTTGGTCATCAGCTCACCCAGTTCGCGCCACAACTTCACTGGGTTTTCAGTGCCCTCATTTTTCATCAACAGACTGTTGTTCTCTTCCTGCTTTTTCTTTTCGGCTTCGTAGTAGCTGTAGCCATCGGTTGAGCCCTGCAACCCACGGGCGTACTTCACGGCGTTTGGTCCGGCAATTCCTCCGCCGTAGATGCAGGAAACGAGCGAATTCGCGCCCAGGCGGTTTGCGCCGTGGTATTGATACTCACACTCGCCCGCCGCGAAGATCCCAGGAATATTCGTCGCCTGTTTGAAATCGACCCACATCCCGCCCATGGTGTAGTGCATGCCGGGAAAAATCTTCATCGGCGTGTCGCGCGGATCGTCACCAACAAACTTCTCGTAGATTTCAAGAATGCCTTCCAGCTTACGGTCCAGAATCTTGCGGTCGATGTGGGTGAGGTCAAGGTAAACCATCGGCTTGCCGTCGATGCCGAGGTTATGCTCGTAGACGACTTTGAAAATTGCGCGAGTCGCCACGTCACGCGGCACGAGATTCCCGTACTTCGGATACCACTCTTCGAGGAAGTACCAGCGCTCGCTCTGCGGTATCGACTTGGGATCCCGCTTGTCGCCCGGAGTCTTCGGTACCCACACGCGTCCACCCTCGCCTCGCGCTGACTCCGACATCAGGCGCAGCTTATCCTCGCCGGGAATCGATGTCGGGTGAACCTGAATGAATTCACCGTTCGCGTAATAGCAGCCTTGCTGATACAACGCCGATTGCGCCGAACCGGTGCACACAACCGAGTTGGTCGACTTGCCAAAGATCGCGCCAATACCGCCGGTCGCGATGATGATCGCATCGGCAGGGAAGGTGCGTACTTCCATTGAGCGGAGATCCATCGCGCAGATGCCGCGGCAGACTTTGTGCCCGTCAAGCACCGCCGACAGGAACTCCCAGTGCTCGAACTTCTTTACCTTTCCTTCGGACTCATAGCGGCGCACCTGTTCGTCCAACGCGTACAGCAACTGCTGCCCCGTGGTTGCCCCGGCGAACGCTGTTCTGTTGTAGAGAGTCCCGCCAAAACGGCGGAAGTCGAGCAATCCTTCCGGCGTGCGATTGAAGGGCACGCCCATGCGATCGAGCAGGTCGATGATCCCCGGCGCTGCCTCGCACATGTCCTTAATCGGAGGTTGATTGCCGAGGAAGTCGCCGCCATAGACGGTGTCGTCAAAGTGCTGCCAGGTGGAATCGCCTTCGCCCTTCAGATTCTTGGCCGCGTTAATGCCGCCCTGCGCGCAAACCGAGTGCGAACGTTTCACGGGAACGATCGAGAACAGGTCGCACTGGCCACCCATTTCGGCGATCTTGATAACTGCCGCGAGCCCGGCGAGTCCGCCACCCACGACAATGATTCTGGGAGCCGCCATATTACTGTGCCCCCTTTCCGTCGGTCGCTAGGCTGCCTGGCTTTTGATGGGACTGAATCATGGCACGGTTCTGATCATCGTCAGCGACAGGCCGCGAGCGGAACGAGTACAAGCTGGCAAAACCCACCCCGCAGAGCAGGACGAAAAACACCAGGCACGCTCGCAGCAGTCGTTTCTGCGCCTTATCGCCGGAGACAATTCCCCACTTCGCCGAGAACAGCCAGATGCCGTAGGCGAAGTGCCAGGAAGCGGCAACGAGTCCGACAACATAGAATAGAAACAGGGGCGTGTGGATAACCTCCCCCTGCACCTTGCCGAACGAAGCCAACGGATGGTCATGCAGGTCGATGCCCGTGAAGCGCATGGTGTACGTATGCCACACGATGTAGATGAACGCGATGGCGCCCGTCCAACGCTGCAGCGTGTACATCCAGTTGCCGGTCCAGGGATACGAAGCGGTGTTGCCCTCTCCGCGATACCAAATGTAAAAACCGTAGAGCGCGTGATAAGCGATCGGGATCCAGATTCCAAACAACTCCAGGAAGAAAACCAGCGGCAGATTTGCCAAAAAGCTGACTTGGCGAGCGTAGGCCGAAGGACCGTTTTGCCCGATGGCGGTCGAGTTCGAGATCAGAATGTGTTCAAAGAGAAAAGTGCCCACCGGAATGATGCCGGTAAGGGAATGCAGCCTGCGAAGGACAAAAGATATCCCCTGACCAGCACGCAACGGAGCGACACCATGCTCTAAAACGGGAGCAGAAGAACTGGCTGACGCCACAGAAGCTCCTTATGAACCCCAATGATGACAAAATAACCTTTGATTATCTTTTGTAGGAAGAATGGAAGTCAAATGGGAGAACAGTGCTCAGTACTCAGATATGCGAGGCGAAAATAGATTCGATGTGGGGACAGCCGCCATCGGCTGTCCGTCGAGCGAAGCTCGACTACAAGCTTCCCAGAACAGTCCGCAGTTCTGAAAATGAATCCACTACGATGTCTGCGCCAGCAGTCACAAGGGTGTCCCTATCAAAAGTGGTTGTGATCGCGGCAGAAAAGCAGCCGGCAGCTTTCGCCGCCCGCAGTCCGTTCACTGAGTCTTCAACGATCCAGCATTCCGCGGCCTGCAACTGCAGTTTCTCCAGTGCAATCAGGAACACTTCCGGATCGGGTTTCGGCCGCTGATGGCCGCTCGCGTCCACCACGGCATCAAACAGATGCCCGATGCCGAGAAGTCTAAGCGTTGCTTCTCGATTGCGCGCTGTGGCGGAAGTGGCCAGCGCAATTTTGTAGCGAGATGACGCCCATGCCACGAACCCGACGGCGCCGTCGACGGCCTGCAGGTCGTGCTCGATCCCTTCATAGATTTGCCTCTTGCGCCGTAACAGTTCGTCGATTCTTTCGCTGGGGAATCCTCGAGCGATCATGATCTCTGGGAGCATGGTTGCGTCCGGTCGTCCCTTGTAGCTGTCGTAAACAGAATCGGGCAGAACGATTCCGATCTCGGCAAAGGCGAGTTCTTTCGCTCTCTTATGCACGGGTTCGGAGTCGACCAGGACTCCGTCCATATCGAAGATGAGTCCTGCCGGTGATTGGATGGTCACAGGTGTTTAGATTTCGTTCTCGGTAATTCGCTTCTCACACCAGTCAAGAAATTGTCGGAAAGCGGCTCCGCGATGGCTGTATTTCGATTTTTCCTCGGCGGAGAGTTCCGCGAACGTCTTCTCGATCTCCGGAAAGTAGAAGAGAGGATCGTAGCCAAAGCCCTTCGCCCCGCGAGGTGCATCAAGAATGATCCCTTCGGCAACGCCGCGAAATGTCTGAAGAGTCTTGCCGTCGCGGGCCGCAGCCAGAACGCAGACAAACCGTCCCGTGCGCTTTTCGGGAGGAACGTTCTTTAATTCTCGCAGCACGCGAGCGTTGTTCGCTTCGTTATCGGTATTGGCGTCGGCCAGATGCGGTTCATCCGCAGCATAGCGCGCCGAATGCACCCCCGGAGCGCCGTTCAATGCATCGACTTCCAATCCAGAATCGTCCGCCACCACAATCTCTCCGGGGACGTAACAGCTGTAGTCCTCCGCCTTCTTGCGGGCGTTCTCGTCGAAGGTGTACCCGTCTTCGACGACGGACGGCAGCGAAGAGAAGTTGGGAATGCCGGCGATCTCGATTCCATGCACAGCCGCAGCTCCCGCAAAGTCTCGCAGCTTGCCAGGATTGGAGGTAGCAATTAGAACTCGTCGCATATGGTAGATCGTAGCGCTGCCTACCAGGCAGCTGTCGCGCAGGCGTCTCGACTGCGCGGCGGGCAAGTTGCCCCCCGCGACAGCCGGCAGGATGCCGGCGCTACGCCTGTCGTCGACTCCAAGCGAAACAGAAAACGATCCCTGTCGCTGCTAAGAGCGAAATCCATCCTCCGGCGGTGCGATCCCACGTGCGCACGAACCTGACTTCCACTTGGTTGATACCCGCTGAGACCGGGACCAGCATCTGCCCCGTATCCTCGCGCGCAGTCGTCTCCACTTCCCGTCCATTGAC